>Ga0153956_1000785_pt1 | contig 32872 bp, 29 predicted proteins | sample TSFL040MetaG_FD_104704 | JGI IMG/M metagenome (GOLD analysis project Ga0153956, IMG submission 104704) | Attine ant fungus gardens microbial communities from Florida, USA - TSFL040 MetaG | ecosystem: Host-associated > Fungi > Mycelium > Unclassified | place: USA: Florida, Wekiwa Springs... | reverse complement strand
TTGAATAAAACCGACTACTACCGCACGCACTGGCCGTTTTTGCGCGACAGACGTATAGATTCTTATCAGCCAATTACTAAGCGTTTGTTGGACGAGGAATAAGTTAGTCGATAGACCATAGTCCATGGACCATAGCGAAATCTTAAATTTTTATGGCATTTAAATTTGAAAGCCTTCAGGTTTGGCAAAGAGCCTTGGATTTAACTGAAGAAGTGGACTTAGTAACCAGAAATTTTCCAAAAGAAGAGTTATACATACTGACCTCACAAATTAAAAGAGCAGCAGATTCTGTTGTTTTAAATATTGCTGAAGGTTGTACAGGTCAAACCAATCCGGTTTTTAAAACTTTCTTGAGTTACTCCTTGAGGTCCGGCATAGAAGTGGTTTCATGTTTGTTTATCGCTAAGAAAAGAAAAATTATTAATGATACTGATTTTCAGAAACTCTATGACGAATATTAGGCATTAACAAAAATGATTACAGCTCTAAGAAATACTTTATAACTATGGACCATCGACTATCGACTATGGACTTTCCGGCAAAAGCCGGATTTTACTTTCCCGCTGAATGGCATCCGCACAAAGCAACCTGGCTTAGCTGGCCCCATAAAGAAGAATCATGGCCGGGTAAGATCATGACCATTTACCCGCAATATTGCGAGTTTATTAAGGCATTGACCGCCGGCGAACTGGTGCGCATTATTGTGAGAGATGAGTATATGGCTGCTTTTGCCAAAGAGCAACTGATGCTGGTTGGCGCCGATCTGCATAAAATAGAATTCTTTGAATTTGGTACCAACGATGCCTGGTGTCGTGACCACGGCCCGGCGTTTTTGATAAACCCGGCCACCCGCGAAAAAGCCATTGTCGATTGGGGTTATAATGCTTGGGGCGGCAAATATCCGCCGTTTGATCTGGATGATGTTATCCCAACCAAAATAGGCCAGCATTACGGACTGGATGTTTATCATCCCGGCATTGTGATGGAAGGCGGCTCGGTTGATTTTAACGGAAAAGGAACTATCCTGACCACTACAGCTTGCTTGTTGAACCCTAATCGTAACCCGCACTTAAACCAGCAGCAAATAGAAGAGTACCTGTACAACTACTACGGCGCCGGGCAAATTTTATGGCTGGGCGATGGTATTGTGGGCGACGATACCGACGGACACATAGACGATATCACCCGTTTTGTAAACGAGGATACCGTAGTAACCGTAGTCGAAGAAAATAAGAACGACGATAACTATCATTTGCTGCAAGAAAACCTGGACGCGTTGAAAACCATGCGTTTGCTAAATGGAAAACAGCTTAACATAGTTGAACTACCCATGCCCGACGCTGTGATTTATGACAACCAGCGCCTGCCGGCATCATACGCTAACTTTTACATAGGCAATGCTGTAGTAGTGGTGCCAACTTATCGTTGCGATAAGGACGATAAAGCCTTGCAAATTTTGCAAGATTGCTTCCCTGACCGTAAGGTGATTGGTATCGATTCAACCGATATTATCTGGGGGTTGGGCAGCTTTCACTGCTTAAGCCAACAGGAGCCTGAGGTTTAAAATTCTATATTTTCTCAAATCACTGTCATTTCAACCAACGGGAGAAATCTATACATCTGCAATTCCTATTCATGTATAGATTTCTAGCTATGCTCGAATGACAGGTTTATTAATATCACCTGCTCACTACAAACCAGGGTATATGCAATAAGCCCGGCTTGAGGATAACCTTAACGCTGTCGCCCACATTAACTTCGTTGTACATTTTACTGCCTACATCAATTTGTTTTTGCTGGTGGCAGGGCCCCCAGGTGCTTAAATATAAATAGTAAGCTGTATTCTTACCATGGGTAATGTGATGCCCTAAAACGGAAGCTTTGTAAATTTGGTCGGGCGAGGTATCAAAACTACAATTGAGTTGCCCTATGCTGCCAAAAGTAAAAGCCAGCGAAGCAAACAGCATTAACATAACCTGGCCAACAATTCCGCCTGATAAAGACCGGTTAACGCCGATGATAAAAAGCAATACCGCTATAATACCGCCGGCACCCAAAAATGGCAGCCAGATGTTGTCTGTACTGTAAAAATGATAAAGCGTAAACGTTTTAATAATCAACACTATAGCCGGGGCTATAAAGCCAAAAAAGATAAAAGGATAAATGCTTTTATTACGCTGCGAAAAAAACTTGATAAGCCCTTTACTGCTTAGCATTATTATAATGCCCAGCAGGGGGTATGCTATCGCGATGATAGTAAATAGCGGCTGTTTCAAAATCAGGAACATCACAGCTACAATCACGCCGAGCGTGTTATACAGTATGGCTATCTTTTTGGCTGTATCTAATCTGCCTTGTCTGTCTTCGGCCGTGAAACCCAGGTTGGTATCGGCTAACAATTGCTCTTGTTGATCTTTTACATCTGCCGCATCCAAATCAGGGAAGGTGCTGGTAAGGTAATTGGCTAATTCGCTGCTATTGCCAAATTCTGTAAAATTCCGGATGGTTATTACTGCATTGCCAGGTTTATTGGGCACAATTTGTATCACCTTTTGTCCAAACCTCACACCTTTAATTTCGCCGAATGCAATTTGCCTGGTTTTGAAAGTATCGGTAACTGTGATCAGGTCGTTTTCTATTATTACTTTACGGCGCAGCGCTAAGCCAATAAAAATCACACCCAAAGGCATTGTTATTAATGGAAATATATAATAGAATGCACTATTAAAATGAGGAGCCGCCAGTATCAAAATGCCAAATAAGGCAAAGCCGGCACCTAACAGCGTGTATAATATCTTAAAGAATATATTCGGGGTAAATTCTTGCTGCATAATTGGTTAAAATGTGATAGTACAAGATAGGTAATCAGCGCTTGTTTTTTGCAATTTGACTATCGTGCTATCATATTGTTTCAAGCCGATGGGAGATTTTTCATCTACCCAATATCTCACCCTAACTTTTTAACCGAGAAAATTACCGCATTCACCGAGTTATTGCCTGCTAATGGCCAGTTTTAGTTTTAGCTGTTTATATTAGTGCCTTACTTTTGAGTATGATTTTAAATTAAAACAATGGACAACAACATAAATGATATAAAAAATACCCCTTCGCCTAACAATGGCAAGGCGCTGGCCGGCATCATACTGCTGCTGGTGGGTGGGGTGCTGCTCTTCAAACAATTTGATTTGTTTATAGCCCCCAATTGGCTGTTTAGCTTCCCGATGCTGCTGATAGTGGTGGGTTTGTACGTAGGCGCTAAAAATAACTTTAACAATCTGGGATGGGTGATCATGACCGTAATAGGTTTTGCTTTTTTGCTGGATGACATCTTTCCAAGAATTGACCTGAGCGATTTTTTCTGGCCGGCAGCCATGATAGGCTTTGGTATTTACCTGATACTTCGGCGCCGTAACCACGAGCACTGGGACAAATGGGACAAAAAAGAATGGAAACGGAAATGGGACAGCGGTAAATATAATTACGGCTATAACCCAAACGCGGCCGAACCGGTGGTTGACTACACCGTGAAAGACGAAACTACTGACGATACACAAACACCCCCGCCGCCTCCAAACACCGGTTTTACCAACGCCGCAGGCAGCAGCAACTCTTTTACCGGCGATGAGCATCTGGATTCAGTATCTGTTTTTGGCAGCAACAAAAAGGTGATATTTTCCAAGAATTTTCAAGGAGGCGAAATTGTGAACGTAATGGGCGGCACCGAGCTTGATTTTACGCAGGCCAACATCAACGGCCGCGTATATATTGACATCACCCAGATATTTGGAGGTACCAAAATTATTGTGCCTTCGCATTGGATGGTAGTTTCAGACATGGCCGCCGTGTTTGCCGGTGTCGACGATAAACGTATCCGCACTAATGCGCCTTTAGACAGCAATAAAGTGCTGGTATTAAAAGGCGTATCCATATTTGCCGGTGTCGACGTTCGCAGCTATTAATTACATCAACCTGATCAAATAAAAACAACGTTTTGGCGGTAACACAAGCACTTACTTTTCAAAAACTGCGCATAGCTTTTATAGCTTGCGGGTTCGCGTGGGCGGGCTTGCAGGCTTATATCATTCACAGCTTTGGTTTTGAATGGTTTACGGCTATAACAGATGCTGTTATAAGCTCTGTACTTTTAGCTGCTGCCTGCTGGCTTATTAACAATAACCTGCGTTATTACCAGCCGGGCAAAGGCAGCTACGCTAATATTCTGATCTGGATATTTGCGTTGGCAGCTGCGGCCACGGCGGGTAGCCGGTACATATTACCTTTCATCAACGGCGGGCCTATCTATGCCAACTTCATGTCGCAATCATTAGTGATACGTTTTTTTACCGCCTTTTTGGCGATAGGATGGATGGCTATGATCAGTATGATATGGTATGCCCAAATTGATCAGAAAGAAAACGAAAAACGTAAAGCTGAAGCCGAACAACTGGCCCGCGAGGCTGAACTATACAACCTGCGCCAGCAATTGCAGCCTCACTTTTTGTTTAACAGTCTGAATTCCATAAACGCGCTGATTGGTTTTAAACCAGACCAGGCGCGTAAAATGATACACCAGCTCTCAGATTTTTTAAGGGGTACCCTAAAAAAGGATGACCAGTTACAGGTGACCTTGAATGAAGAACTGCAGCACCTGAATTTATACCTGGATATTGAAAAGGTACGTTTTGGGCATCGCCTGCAAACAGAAATAAGTTGCGACGAGCAATGCGGCGAATGCCTGATGCCGGCCATGCTTTTGCAGCCCCTGGTTGAAAACGCCATAAAATTTGGCTTATATGATACTACCGGAGAGGTGGTGGTGAGCATACGCGGCGAACTGGAGGGTAACTACCTGGAACTGATAGTGCAAAACCCGTACGACCCAAAAACCTCGCGCCCGCGCCAGGGTACAGGCTTTGGCTTGAGCGGGGTGCAGCGTCGTTTATATTTGCTGTATGCCCGTAATGATTTGATGGAAACTCACGCAAATGATAATATATTTACAACCATTATTAAAATTCCGCAGTAAATGATCAGAGCTATACTTATTGACGACGAGCCGCTGGCCCGCATGGTGGTAAGAGAATATTTGTCAGATTTTCCGCAAATAGACGTTCTGCAAGAGTGCGGCGATGGTTTTGAGGGCCTTAAGGCTATACAACAGCATCAGCCTGATCTGATTTTCCTGGATGTGCAGATGCCCAAAATAAACGGCTTTGAAATGCTTGAGCTAGTTGACGACCAACAACCGGCCGTGATTTTTACTACGGCGTTTGATGAATACGCCATTAAAGCTTTTGAGGCTCATGCGACCGATTACCTGCTGAAACCTTTCAGCAAAGAACGTTTCAATAAAGCTGTCGAAAAGTTTTTAGCACAAGCCCCGGCTGCTGCAGCTGTAAAAAAGGAAAAAGAAGAATTATTGGAGACTGCAGCCACGCAGTCGCCGGCGCAGCATGAGCGCATTGTGGTTAAAACCGGCACCAAGGTTAAGATCATCCCTGTAGCTGATGTGCAATATCTGCAGGCCGATGATGATTATGTAAGCATCATCACACCGGAAGGCGCTTTCCTGAAAAACAAAACCATGAGCTTTTTTGAACAAACGCTTGATGCCCGGCACTTTGTACGTGTGCACCGCAGTTATATTGTGAGCGTACAGGAGATCACCCGCATTGACCCATACGAGAAAGACAGCCACCTGGCTATCCTCAAATCGGGCGCTAAAATACCCGTAAGTAAAACCGGCTATGTAAAATTGAAGCAGGTGCTGGGGATATAATTTGGAGATAATACCGAATGTTGAATATCGAACCAATTACTTCATTATTCGATATTCAACATTCGGTATTCGATGTTAAAAGACTTATCTATTGCTGCCCAGTGGCAACGTAAAGCACAGCTCTGTACCTGCGCCCAGCGTGCTTTTGGCCCATATACGGCCTTTTTGTTTTTCAATAAGGTCTTTACAAAATAAAAGACCCATCCCCGTGCCAATTTCATTCTCGGTACCTGACACGCTGTTTACGTGGCTTTTAAATAAACTCTCCAGGTAATCGGCGCTCATGCCTATGCCATGATCTTTCAGACAAAAATTAACCTCCTTGTTTTCAACCCCGGCATATATTTCAATGGTACTATCCCGATTTGAAAATTTTATGGCATTGGTTAAAAAGTTATGAATTACTATACCTACAGAATTTGGGTCGGCAAACGCAATAACATCAGGTGCAATATCCTGCTTAACATATATCTTTTTTTGTCGCAGCTTATCTTCCAGGTGCTGCAACTCACGGCTTACCAGGCCTGCCAACGAAAAATTGATGGTTTTATCACTTGTGCCATCTACCTGGCTGTTTATCCAAAACAACAGCGTATCCAAAAAATCTGAGGTGTTTTCAAGTTTATTCAACACCTTAGGTGTCATTGCCACAAATTCTTCACCGCTAAGGTTTTCATCAGTCATCAGCGTAAATAAACCACGCAGTGTGCTTATAGGTGCCCGCAGGTCATGCGCCAAAATACCTATCAGGCGGTCTTTAAGCGAATTTAACTCATTAAGATTATCCTGCTGTTTTATTATTTCTTCATTTTTTTCGGCCAGTAGTTGGTTAATATATTGCTGTTTGGTTTTTGCGTTATAATAAACCAGCACTATAACCACCAATACTACTATTGTAGCTACCGACAATAAGTTATCGCCTTTCTGGTCGGCAATACGCTTTTTGTAATCCTCTTCTTTTTTGTGTTGTTGCGCCTGTAATTCACTTTGTTTTTTGGCAAAGTCAAGCTCAATGTTATAAAACATAGCTTTATGAATGCCCTCGCTATGCTGCAGGTCGCTTTTAAGGTTGGCAAATACCTCACGCTCATGATAAGCTTCCTCAAATCTTTTTAAACCGGCCAGGGCTGTACTTAACTGGTCAGACGCATCGGTTACCACAATCATACTATTCAGCGCGCGGCCGGTTTCTTTAGCTTGTTTGGCATAGGTATACGCCTTAGCGTAGTTTTTCTCCCAGTTATGTACTTTGGCCAGGCCCACATAAGCATAAGCCTGTAAATATCTTATCTTATTTTGCTGCGCAGATTTCAATGACATATTTAAATAAAGCACCGCAGAATCAATATGGTGGGTATAGTAATTATATAAGCCCAGATCGTAATATATTGATGCCAAACCCTCCTGGTCGCCTCTGTGTCTAAAAATAGCATAAGCCCGATTAAGATAGCTAACAGCATTTTGGTAATCTTTTTGGGTGATGTATAGGTCGCCGATATCTTGGCAAACGGTGCCGATACCTTGCTGATTGCCCGATTTTTCCCAAATGGCCAGCGCCCGATTATAATAAAGGGAGGCTTTTTCATAAAGTTCAAGCTCCTGCATAATTACGCCTATGTTGCTGTATTTATTAGCAGCGGCATTTTGATCATTATGTTTGATGTTGATAAGCAGAGCTTTGAAATAGTAGTCAATGGCTTTCGAAAAATCGCTTTTATTATCATACGTAACACCCAGCAAGTTATAACATTCGCCGTCATCGGTATCGTCAGGTGTTTGTAAGCAACAGGCCAGTGCTTTTTTATACAGCTCAATAGCTGCGTTGTAATTGCCTGCAAAATCTTGTATGCGGCCCAGGCCCTGGTAGCACTTGTTAATGTGCCTGATGTCATGCAGTTGCTGATATATTTGAAGAGCGGCGTTGTAATTTCTGGTTGCCTCGTCATAATTACCCTGAATGGTATTTACCATCGCTACTTGCATGGTGCCTTTGGCAATGCCGTCTTTATAATTTATTTTTCTGGAAAGATCAACCTCAAGGTTGCCATAGTAAAGGGTACTGTCAGGGTTTGAGCCGTAGTAGCGGGATGCCAATTTATCAACTTGTCCAATCATGGCGGTGTCAGGCTGCAGGTGTGTGTTCAATGCAGACAAAACCAACCTTTTCAAGCTATCCGTATCAGAGCGAGGTTGCCCGGCGAATAACTTTAAGTTGTATAAGTTAAAAATAATAATTAATAAAAAATATTTACGCAACTCCGTAATCAATGGTTAATATGGTAAAAATATGAATATTATTAAGAAATATAAGGTTTAATAAATAACAGAAAAGCCTGACTATTGGGCGTAGTCAGGCTCTTTGTACATATTAATTAAATTGGTGTTGCTTTTATTTCAATAAATTTTTCCAGCTTACCAGATCGCCGATAATTTTATCCAGGTCATCGGCAGCAACGCGTTCCTGCTTCATGCTGTCGCGATGGCGGATAGTAACGGTATTGTCTTCCAGCGTCTGATGATCGACCGTAATACAAAACGGCGTGCCGATAGCATCCTGACGGCGGTAGCGCTTACCTATGGCATCTTTTTCCTCATACTGCAGGTTAAAATCAAGTTTCAGTTTGTCCATGATCTCGCGGGCTTTTTCAGGCAAGCCATCTTTCTTAATCAGCGGGAATATAGCCGCTTTAACCGGGGCCAGCGCAGGGTGCAGGCGTAACACGGTGCGGCTGTCTTGTTTTTCCTCGGTACTCAGGTCTTCTTCCTCGTAAGCATTGATCATCGTCAGCAGGAACATACGGTCCAAACCAATCGAAGTTTCAATTACATAAGGAATATAGTTGCCGTAAGGTTTCTCGGTAGCAGGGTCAACCTCAGGGTCAAAATACTGCATTTTTTTGCCCGAGAACTGCTGATGCTGGCTCAAATCAAAGTCGGTACGGCTATGAATGCCTTCAACTTCTTTAAAGCCAAATGGAAACTCAAACTCAATATCATAAGCAGCATCGGCATAGTGTGCCAGTTTGGTGTGCTCGTGGTAACGGTATTTATCCGGATTGGTGCCTAAAGCCAGGTGCCATTTCAATCGGGTTTCTTTCCATTTATCAAACCAGTCTTTCTGCGTGCCGGGGCGAACAAAAAATTGCATCTCCATTTGCTCAAACTCGCGCATGCGGATGATAAACTGGCGGGCAATAACCTCATTACGGAAAGCCTTGCCAATTTGCGCAATGCCAAACGGAATTTTCATTCTGCCTGATTTTTGCACATTCAGGTAATTCACAAATATACCTTGTGCTGTTTCAGGGCGCAGGTAAACCACATCGGCATCATCAGCCACGGCGCCCATCTGGGTGCTAAACATCAGGTTAAACTGGCGCACTTCTGTCCAGTTAGCGGTGCCGCTTACAGGGCATTTAATATTATGCTCAATGATCAACTCACGCAGGCGGGGCAGGTTCTCGGCTTTAAGCGCATTGTCCATTTCGGTCTGCAATTCTTCAGCCTCGTTGGTTTTGCCTTCTTCGTCATATTTCGCTATTTTATCTTCCAGTAGCTGGTCGGCGCGATAACGTTTTTTTGAATCTTTATTGTCAATCATCGGGTCGCTAAAGCCGTCAACGTGGCCGCTGGCTTTCCAGATCTTTGGATGCATGAAAATAGCCGAATCGATACCGACAATATTTTCATTTAGCTGCACCATAGCTTTCCACCAATAAGTTTTGATGTTATTTTTAAGCTCGGCGCCATACTGGCCGTAGTCATAAACGGCGCTCAGGCCGTCATAAATCTCGCTCGATTGGAAAACAAAGCCATACTCTTTAGCATGGGCAATAACGTTTTTAAACAGGTCGTCGTTAGTCTTGCTCATAATGGTGGCAAATATATAATTTTTGGATTGGGATAAGGAAAATAGTAGGAGGACGTTAATTATAAATCACTTCATTGCGAGGTACGAAGCAATCTCTACACATGCTAATCCATCTAATAAGGTGTAACTGTCGCGCAGAGATTGCTTCGCGCGACGGTTTGGGGTAACGGAGTAGTTACCCCCTCAACTCCCGCAACGCATCACTCGCTATCCATTTGGCCGCTTTGCTATTCTGCTGCAAAATACGCCCGGCGCATTGAATGGCCAGCGTGCGCAGCGTGCCATTGCGTTTACCAATTTGCCGCAAGGCCCAGTTCACGGCCTTCTTCACAAAGTTGCGGTCATCCCAGGCTTCGCGCTCAATAATGAGGAAGAAGTTGATAAAAATCTCGTCCGCTACTTTTTTACCATGGATGGAATACTCGGCCATGAGCACAAAGCCGGCACGTTTAATAAACTCTTCTTCGCGGGCGCTAAATTCCAAAGCCTTTTCGACAACGTAAGGCGTGCGGTCAAACAGGTTGCCGCAAACCTGGTCGCATACATCCCAGGTAGTAAAATCTTTGGTCCAGCTGTCAATTTGCTGCGGGGTTACCAGTTTGGGGTCGTCAACCAGTGAGGCCAGTATGCGCGCTTCATGAATATCGGTTTCCCATAAAGCCTGAGCCAGCACATGGTCTTTTTTGATCAGCTTCGCGATTTTTCTTACCTCCGGAATTTTTACGCCCAGGGCCTTATCATTGGCAATGCCAAAGCGCTGCATACCGGCATGGTGTTTGGCATCGGCTTTCTCTTTAAGCAGGGCAATTACTTCTTTCAAGTCGTCCATATGTATTGGTATCGATGCCGAAAATTATCAAAATAAATGAACTTTACCGTGAAAATGATGTTTACCTGAAAACCAATAAGGTAACACATGATTAAGACTTTATTTACTTTTTTGCCTATACTTTTGGCAACGGGCTCCTATGCACAATCAGTTGCCGACATCGGCAAGCGTTCGCCAATACCTACGCTAACTTACCAGCAATACCAGGGATATTTAAAAGGTGAAGCCGGCGAGGACCTGGCCCGCGTTGCCGAAATACACCACTACCCGCTGCCAGAAAAAGTATTGAAATATAAATATGAGCTTGACCTTAGCCCAATTCAGGTAAAAAAAATAACCGATGCTGCTAATTATCTGCACCGTCGCCGTTTACAAATTGGCGGCTCAATTATTGATACAGAACATATGCTGGACAGTATGTTCAAATACAATAAAGTGCAGGATGGTAATTTGATTTTTTACACCAACAGGTACGGTTTGTACCAGGGCGAGTTGAAAAATGCTTTTTTACAGGCTTGTTTATCTACACGGAACCTGCTGTCAGACAAGCAAATGAGCAAGTACGAGAGCTTGCGAAAACGTAATTGATAAATTGCCGTTTGATTTATTTAATTTAGCGGCCTCATTTATTTAATGATATGAAGATTGATTTCGATTTTGAAAAGCCTCTTGCCGACCTGGTAGGCCAGATAGAAAAGGTAAAACAGGTTGAGGAAAAAAATAAATTAGATATGTCTGCAACTGTGGCCGAACTGGAAAGCAAACTGGAAGCAACTAAAAAAGAAATATACGGCAACTTAACAGGCTGGCAAAAAGTACAAATATCCCGTCATCCTGAAAGGCCATATACCTTACAGTATTTAGAATTAATGTGCGATGATTTTATAGAATTGCACGGCGACCGTACGGTAGGCGACGATAAAGCCATTGTAGGCGGCTTTGGTACTTTGAATGACGAAACAGTAATGTTTATCGGTCATCAAAAAGGCCGCAACACTAAAGACCGCCAGTACCGCAACTTCGGTATGGCTAACCCCGAAGGTTACCGCAAAGCTTTAAGGCTGATGAAACTGGCCGAGAAATTCGGCAAACCCATTGTTACTTTAATAGATACCCCGGGAGCTTACCCGGGCCTTGAAGCCGAAGAACGCGGACAGGGCGAAGCCATTGCACGTAACCTGCTTGAAATGGCCGTGCTTAAAGTACCGGTAATTTGTGTGGTGATAGGCGAGGGTGCATCGGGTGGTGCGTTGGGTATTGGCATTGGCGATAAGGTGATGATGCTGGATAATTCCTGGTACTCCGTAATATCGCCAGAAAACTGCTCGACCATTTTGTTTAAAACCTGGGAGCAGAAAGAGCGCGCTGCAGAGATGCTGAAACTAACATCGACAGAAATGTTAAAAAATAAACTGATTGACGGCGTTATTAAAGAGCCTATGGGCGGCGCACATCAAGACCCTGTAGCAATGGCCACCATACTTAAAAAACAACTGGTAAAAGACCTGAAAGCCCTGAAAGAACGCGATGTTAACGAACTGGTTAACGAGCGTATCAATAAATTCTGCTCAATGGGCGTTGTGCTCGAAGGTGAAGAATAATCGACAGATTTATTATAAAATAAAAAAGGGTGCTATTTCAAAAATAGCACCCTTTTTTGTTGGAATGGTTCTAAGCTTAGTCCTGCGCGCTTAAACCGCCGAACTCTTTCATGTAAACATCTAACTTGGCTTTGTAGTTGTTGCTTAGAGCCTCGTTTTTGTATTCTTTAGTTAAGTTAACCAATCCGTTTAGTATTGACACCCCAAACTGTATCTCGTTTTGGCTGGTAAGGTTGTTGTCTTTCAATAAAGTATAATTATAATCGAGCGAGTTAATCAGATAATCGCCTACCTGTTTCACCATTTTTTCGGCCATGGCGGTTTCGCCAGCATTGTAAGCCGTTATAGCCATATAGTATCTGCGCAAAGCGCCTTCTTGTGCTGGTATCAGTTCAGGCATTTCGCTTTGGTATTTGTGCAGCAGGTTTTTAGCCAGGTCAACGTGGCCCTCTTTGGTCAGGTTATCTGCAAGGTTGCTTACCAAACGTGCAATGAGCGGAAAAAACTGATTCAACGATACGTCGTCAAGATAATGCGCTGTTTTAAAGTTGCCCCATTTAAATTTGTTCATGATGTTGTTATACATCACCAGGCTGTTGGTTGTTTCAATGGCGCCTGTCGCCATAAAGTTTTGCTGCATAGCTGTATCAGGTTTTAGCGGCAATAAACGATACGCAAAGCCCTCATTATACATATACTTGGTTAGGCCCAGCCTGTTGCTTTCTGGAGCAGTGACAGTAAAGTAAATAGGTCGTTTCCAATTATTATGGGCGATGATATCCATCATGGCCAGATTGTCTTTAAACAACATATTACCCTCATAGGTAAAATTAAGTTCAGGCACTATCTTATCTTTCTGATCGGCCGGTAGGGTACCTGTTTGAATTACCTCGTCAGGGTTTACGGTCATCTTCAGGTTTTTTGTCGGCAGATAATTGGTCATCGTGCCATCTTCCAGCTGCGCCATAGCGTCTTTGTTATCTGATGTAATGAAGTCAAATACATCCTTCAACTCTAACGCCCCCGGAATTTTAGCATCGTTATAATAGATCACATCGCGGGTACCCAGCTTGTATTTCCTGAAATCCATGGTAAGGGGCACCGGTGCCGATTCGTTCATTTTCTGCGTCATTTGCTTGATGTACCAGTCGGTACCCAGCAAGCTTAGGTTTACCACGCGCACGTCTGGGCGTACGCCTTCAACTTCCTGGATGTACCAGATAGGGAAAGTGTCATTATCTCCATAGGTAAACAAAATAGCATCTTTAGCGCACGAATTAAGATAATTATAAGCCATATCGTGCGGTGTCATTTTGCTTGAGCGGTCGTGGTCGTCCCACTCCTGGTTAGCCATCAATATAGGCCCCACGCTTAAACAAACCACGGTTGACAGGATTGCGGCATTAAGTTTACGCTCTTTTTTACTTAATAAATCAGCAATACAGATCACGGCTAAGCCTATCCAAATGGCGAAGGCATAAAATGAACCCGCATAAGCATAGTCACGCTCGCGGGGCTGTATAGGGTCCTGGTTAAGATAAAGCAGGATGGCAATACCGGTAAAGAAGAACAGTACGGCAACTACACCGGCATCTCGCTGGTTTCTTTTAAAGTGAAAATAAACGCCCAGCAAGCCCAATATCAGCGGCAGGAAAAATAAACGATTGTAGCTTTTGCTTTGGGTAACGGTAACCGGCAACGGCTTTTTGAAGTTCCAGCCGCTTATCCAGTCGCCATCAATACCTTTAATTTGTCCGTCAGCATCATTAGCACGACCCACAAAGTTCCACAGAAAATAGCGGGTATACATTTGGTTAACCTGCCATGACAGGAAGAACGACAGGTTATTAGCAAAGCTTGGCGTTTCGTTAGGGCCCAGATGCTCCCAGCCACGATAAAACTGCTCATGGTTTGGCTTTTGGCTAAACATGCGCGGGAAAATGGTATTATGATCAAAAACAGTATTGAATTTTTTGCCTACCACCTCATATTTAGTATCGCCTTTACGGTAAATGTTACCGCCTTCGGTTTGGTCAACTACTTTAGCGTCAAAAAAGTTGCCGTATAACAATGGTGTCTCTCCGTACTGGTCGCGGTTTAAGTAGCTGTTCAGCGAAAATGCATCCTGCGGATTACTGTTATTTAAATTAGTGCCCGCTTTAGCGCGGATAACGATCATCACAAACGAGCTGTAACCAAACAATATAAAAGCGGTACAAACCAGGAAGCTGTTCAGCGCAAAACGTTTCTCACGAATTTTAACGCCATACTCTAAAATAACTACAATAATGGCTGCCGCTATTAAACCAATTATACCAGCACTTATACCCAGCACCAAAACAAAACATACCGCTGCTGCAATGATGGCGTTTTTAGCAGAATTAAAGGTGTAAACAATGCCGAATACGATGGTAGCAAACAGCAGCACGAAGAAAACAATAGCGCCGCTGCCAAAGCCCATGCCCAGGGTATTTACAAAAAACAGATCAGAGTAAGCCGCGCCTTTAACGGTGTATTGAATAATGCCCCATAGCACAGCAGCTACGGCAACTACACCCACCAAAAATGCCTTAATGGTGCCACTGGTGGTTACATTTTTCGCTTTGCGGAAATAAATAACCAGCGCAATAGCCGGTATAACCAACAGGTTTAATAAGTGGATACCGATAGACAGGCCCATAATGTAGGCAATGAACACTATCCAGCGGTTTGCTTCAGGTTCATCGGCATGGGCATCCCATTTTAATATCGCCCAAAATACAATGGCAGTGCATAGTGATGATTGTGCATAAACTTCCGACTCGACCGCCGAAAACCAGAAAGTATCAGAAAATGCATAGGCTAATGCACCAACTAAACCAGAACCAATAATTAGCACAATGTTGGTTAAATGCAGGTCTTCCGGCTTTTTAACCAGTATCTTTTTAGCCAAGGCCGTAATGGTCCAGAATAAAAACATAATGGTAGCGCTGCTGGCCAGGGCCGATGCCATGTTGGTCCAATAAGCTACTTTGGTAACGTTGCCCATTGACAGGAGCGAGAATACCTTACCTATCATGGTAAACAACGGCGCACCGGGCTGGTGAGCTACCTGCAGGCGGTATATACAAGCAATAAATTCGCCGCAGTCCCAAAAACTGGCAGACTGCTCAAGTGTTAAAATATAGGTTAACGAGGCGATGACAAAAGCCAGCCAGCCAAATAAATTATTGATTTTGTTATATTTCATTTGTGAAGATATAAGCGGTTTGGTTTAATAAAGGTCCGAAAATAACAAAACTCGTGGATGTTGCATCCGGGGTGAGGAGGATTTAGCATATTTTAACATTCGACCCCTCCCAACCCTCCCCTCGGGGTGGGTGGGAGGGTAACCAATTTTTTCTCTTTGATTTTCAAGCCTCTCCATTGTATAAGGCTCCATAGGATACTTTTTTCATTTTTCCATTTTGAGTTTGCAAATTTCGTCTTATATTTGCATTCCTTTTCGGGACGTAGGTTGCGAAAGAGGCGGATTGCCTGATAGTATAATGGTAGTACGACGGTTTTTGGTACCGTTTGTCTAGGTTCGAATCCTGGTCGGGCAACATAAAAATTTCGGATTTGTGATTTTCGATTTCGGATTATTCCGGGGAAATTCAAATCCGAAATTTTTTTATACAGACTGATCATGGGTTGCAGAGGCCGGGTAACTCCGAAATCGAAGATCCGACATCCGAAATCAAAAAGATGCCTTTACAGTTTAACACGGTTAAGTTATTTGCTGGGTCAGGTTCAACAGAACTGGCACAAAAAATTGCTGATGCTTACGGCCAGAAACTTGGCGAGTCCGGCTTGTCGCGCTTTAGCGATGGCGAGTTTCAGCCTCACTTTAACGAGTCTGTGCGTGGTTGCGATGTATTTCTGATCCAGTCTACCCACCAACCAACCGACAATTTAATGGAGTTATTGATGATGATCGATGCCGCGCGCCGTGCATCTGCTCACCACGTTAACGCTGTTATACCATACTTTGGGTTGGCACGTCAGGACAGGAAAGACCGTCCGCGTGTGGCCATTAGTGCTAAGCTGGTTGCAAATTTATTGGTAGCTGCGGGTATTGACCGTATCATGACCATGGATTTGCACGCCGCGCAGATACAAGGTTTCTTCGATATCCCGGTTGATCACCTGGACGGATCGATTATCTTTGTGCCTTATATTAAAAGCCTGGCTTTGCCAAACCTTACCATTGCTTCGCCAGATATGGGCGGATCATACAGGGCCCGTGGTTTTGCTAAGTTTTTTAACGCCGAGGTGGTAATTTGCGACAAACGCCGCAAGCGTGCCAATGAAATTGAATCAATGACCCTGATAGGCGACGTAACCGATCAGGACATTGTGTTGATAGATGATATTTGCGATACCGCGCGCACGCTGGCAAAAGCAGCCGGATTGATCATGGAGCGTGGCGCACGCAGTGTAAGAGCGGTTTGTACGCACCCTGTGTTATCAGGCGACGCTTATGAAACCATTGAAAACTCGGCCCTGGCAGAGTTAATTGTTACGGATACTATTCCGCTTAAGCGTAGTAGCCCTAAAATAACCGTCCTGTCAACAGGCGATTTGTTTGCAAAGGCTATCATCAATGTAAATGAGCACGGCTCAATAAGCCAGCTGTTTAAAATATAAAGCCACCCCCACCCAAACCCTCCCCCGGTACGGAGGGCTTAACTAAGTGGTTTATAAAGCAAATAAAAAGTCTCCCCTGCCGGGGGAGATTTAGAGGGGGCTGAAACCAGAATTAAAATATCCGCGCGATGCGGGCTTAACAAATAAATAATTAAATAAAACAAATGAAATCAATTGCTATTAGCGGTTCTCCAAGAGAGAACGTAGGGAAAAGAGACGCGAAAGAGCTGCGTTACCAGGCTTTGGTACCTGCAGTGCTTTATGGTGGTGCTACACAAACCCACTTTTCTGTGTCCGCAGCTGATTTGAAACCCGTAGTTTATACTCCGGTTGTTCATTTCATCGACCTTGACATTGCCGGCGTTAAAGCGCAAGCTATTGTTAAAGACATTCAGTTTCACCCATTAACTGAACAGATCATTCACGTTGACTTTTTACAGTTAGACCAGGCTAAACCGGTAACTATTGAAATCCCGGTTCGTTTAACCGGTACTTCGCCGGGCGTTAAAGTGGGTGGTAAATTGGTGCAAAAATTGCGTAAACTGCGTGTTAAAGCTTTACCAAAAGATCACTTAGACTTTATCGAAGTGAGCATCGAGGCTTTAGAGGTAGGTAAATCCGTTAAAGTTGGCGAGATCAGCTTCCCTAACCTGACTATCCTGAACACTAAAGAAGATACCATTGTATCTGTAACTACTTCGCGTGCTTTACGTCAGGCAGAGCAAGAAGCCAGAAAATAACAACACGATTGATGTGATTTCACAGATTTAAAGGTGATTTCATCGATCTTGAGAAAGCGACAAGTTTAAGTACTTGTCGCTTTTGTTTTTTGTAGAATTGATATATTCGCGGCAAGGTTATCATGTTCAAACCATATTTTAGTAAATACTTTAAAAAGGCAACGCCGCCGGTGCCAAAGCCGGTTGTGCCGCTTAGCGCGGCTGATAATGATATGAAATATCTGATAGTAGGTTTAGGTAATATTGGCCCGGAGTATGTTGATACCAGGCATAACATAGGCTTCATGATTTTGGATGAACTGGCCAGGCAGGAAGGGGCGAAGTTTAACAACATGCGCCTGGCTTACTATACCGAGGTGTCGCATAAAGGGCGTGCGCTGCACCTCATCAAACCAACCACTTACATGAACCTGAGCGGTAAAGCACTTAATCATTGGATGAAAGAGCTGAAAATTCCGCAGCAAAATGTTTTGGTTTTGGTGGATGATATTGCCTTGCCTTTTGGCGCCCTTCGTCTAAAACCCAAAGGCAGCGCCGCCGGCCACAACGGCTTGAAACACATTGAAGCCACCCTGGGTAATAACGAATATGCCCGCCTGCGTTTTGGCATCGGCGATAACTACCCCAAAGGCCGGCAGGTTGATTATGTGCTAAGCGGCTTTGATAATGATGAGGTGCCAGAATTGCCGGCGCTGATTGACCGGTCGATAGAAATGATTAAAAGTTTTGTGGCTATAGGCGCAGAGCTGACGATGACGAAGTTTAATAAATAATAAGCAGGTGTTGCTAGCTGCTGTGATACTTTGATTGATTTAAATAATTAATTAAATTTGAATATGACAACATTAATTATGCATCCCCAAAACGCAGAGCAGTTGAAAGCATTGAAAGCGGTCGCGAAAGCATTGAAAATTAATGTTGAAACAAGTCCTTATAATCCTGATTTCGTGGAAACGATAAAAAAAGCGACGAAGCGAGGTAATTATAAAGAAATTGATCCAAATGATGTATGGGGCAGTTTAAACTTAAAGTAGAAGAGCTTGCCGAAAAACATTTAAAGCTACATTACAAGTCAGGTAATAAAGCCAATATTAAAAAAATAGAGAAAATATTACTTGAACTTTCAGAAACGCCCTATTCAGGTACGGGCAATCCAGAAGCTTTAAAATATGAACTTACAGGATTTTGGTCAAGACGAATCAATCAAAAAGACAGAATAATTTATAAGGTAGAAGAGAATATTGTTACGGTTGTCATTGTGTCGGCTATGGGGCACTACGGTAGTAAATAATATCTCCACCGCTGTCTGAAGTTTATAACTTGGACGATTATGCCTTTAGTTTACAACTAAACATCTGATAAATTCCCTTAATTTTACCACATGAAAGTTTACGGCATCACCAATTGCAATACAGTTAAAAAAGCACTCGACTGGTTTAAAGACAACAACATAGTTTACGAATTTCACGATTTTAAAAAACTGGGTGTTAGCACGGAGAAGTTGCAGGAGTGGGACAGCAGGGCCGGATACGAAAAATTCATGAACAAACAGGGCCTGACCTGGAAACAACTGGATCAGCCGACAAAGGATAGCATTAAAACCAATGCCGATGCGCTGCAATTGCTGCAACACAAAACCAGTATGATCAAACGCCCGGTTATTGAAGATAACGGCTTTTTATTCTTTGGCTTTGATGAGAATGTTTATAAAGATCATTTTAAGAAATAATATATCACGAACCGTAGAGACACAATACTTTGTGTCTCCTATATAAGCGAATTGTAGAGACGCAATAACTTGCGTCTCTTTCTATTTATGGGCAGCATCCCGGAGACACAAAGTATTGTGTCTCTACAGCTGTAATAATTTTCTTACATGATATCCTCAGCTATTTTTATATTTTTACTATTCAAACTAAAAATTAGCTGAATGAAATTAAACATTACTACCAGTTTAACGCTGGCTCTTTGCGCCGCTTTGGGCACCGCTAATGCTCAGACGCAGCCTGCTTCGGGCCGCCAACAATTAAGCGTAGGCCGCGCTACTGAGGTTGCCGATCCTGACGCGCCACAAACCAAGTACAATTATCACGATACTTTCAAACCCTTTTTTTATACCAGGAACGGTAACGACTGGCGTGCTGCCGACGGCCAGCCGGGCCCAAAATACTGGCAAAACCGAGCCGATTATCAGCTTACTGCCTCGCTGAATGAAGAGGCCAACGAAATTACCGGTACTGAAATTTTAACTTATACCAATAACAGCCCGCAAAAACTGGGCTTTATCTGGATGCAGTTAGATCAGAATTTGTTCAAGCAGGAGTCGCGCGGTATCAAGCAGGTGCCGCTGGATGTTAATGGCAACCAAAAAAGCCGCAACTGGGGCCAGGGGCAGCAATTTGACGCAGGTTTCAAGATCAAGTCCATCAAAGTTATCAATACGGTTAAAGGTGCCAAAGGTGCGCAGCAACTGGATGTTAAATACCTGATCAATGATACCCGTATGCAGGTTTTTCTGCCTACGCAACTGGCAGCACAAGGCGGCCAGCTGAAACTGAAGATCGAATACTCCTTCATTTCGCCCGATTATGGTTCAGACCGTATGGGTATCGTCAATACCGATCAGTCAAAAAACGGAAAGATATTTCAGGTGGCGCAATGGTACCCGCGTATGTGTGTGTATGACGACCTGCAGGGATGGAATACTTTGCCATACACCGGCGAGAGTGAGTTTTACTTAGAATATGGCGATTTCGATATCAACATCACCGCCCCTGCTAAAGACATTGTAGTTTGCTCTGGCGAGTTATTGAACCCGAAAGAGGTGTACACTGCCGAGCAGCAAAAACGCTGGGCAGAAGCCGCTAACAGCGATAAAACGGTAATGATCCGCACGGCCGACGAGGTAACTAACCCTGCCTCACGCCCCGCAGGAAAAAAAGTACTGACCTGGCACTTCAAGATCACCAACGCGCGCGACGCTTCATGGGGTGCATCGTCAGCATTTATTGTGGATGCAGCTAAGATCAACTTGCCCAGCGGCAAAAAATGTATGGCTGTTTCAGCTTACCCGTACGAGAGCAGTGCTGCTGCCGGCCTGAAGGGCCAGTGGAGCCGCAGCACCGAGTTTATCAAGGCATCTATCGAATACAACTCAAAAAAATGGTATGAGTTTCCTTATCCAAACGCTACCAGCGTTGCCGGTAAAGCAGGTGGTATGGAATACCCGAGTATTGTATTTTGCAGTCTGGGTGGTGGCTGGGGCGTAACCGACCATGAGTTTGGCCACACCTGGTTCCCCATGATCGTAGGCTCGAACGAGCGTCTGTATGGCTGGATGGACGAAGGTTTCAATACATTCATCAATACGCTATCAACCCAAAACTCATTAAACGGAGAGTTTTACAAACCCGCTACTGCCGAGAGATTGGCTGCCAACTGGAAAACCTGGACCCGCCCGGGCCTGGAGCCAATACTGAGTAACCCGGATAACCTGAAAGAGATCAACAACGGTACCTTGTTATACAGCAAGCCAAGCGCCGGTTTGGTTATGCTGCGCGAAATTATATTAGGCCCTGAGCGTTTTGACTTTGCCTTTAAAACCTACATTAACCGTTGGGCTTTCAAACACCCATCGCCTGATGATTTCTTCCGTACGATGGAAGCTGCATCCGGCGAGAGCCTGCAATGGTTTTGGAGAGGCTGGTTTGAAAACAACTGGCGTTTAGACGTAGCTGTTCGCGATGTGAAATACATTAACGGCGATGCTAAACAAGGCGCCATCATCACTATTGATAACCTGGAAAAAATGGCGATGCCGGTTATCCTGGAGATCAAAACCGTGAGCGGCAAAACCGAGCGCGTTAACTTTACCGGCGAGATCTGGGAGCGTAACGTTAGCTGGGCTTTCAGATATCCATCGACAGAAGAAATTGAATCGGTTACTTACAACCCCGATTCAACACTGCCTGATTATAACCCATCCAATAACGTTTGGAAAAAACAATAACTACATAAACCCCGGCCCCGCAAGGCCGGGTTTTTTGTTGCCATATATTTGTTAAATAAAGCGGTAATGTCAACTATTGGTATTATAATTGATTTAATTTAACCTGATTAATTATTACACCTATGAAACGCTATTTGGTATTTATCGGGTTACTGCTTGCCACAGCCGGGGCCGTTAAAGCACAAACCATAAAAGGCACTGTTTTTGAAGAAGGCTCCAATCAAAAATTAAGCAATGTTTTTATCAAAGACGTTAACAACAAACAAATTACGCTGGTTGAAAAGGACGGCACGTTTGAGATCCCCGCAGCCAAAGGACATACCCTGATATTTGATGCACCGGGATATGTGTCTGATACGTTGTTTGTGTCTGAAAATAACAAGCCGCTTAAAATACAGCTTAGGCAAATGGGTATTGTGCTGCGCGATGTTACCATCTCGTCGTCAAGAAATAATTTTAATCCGCACGAGGAATATCCTGAAGTTTACCGTAAGGCTAAGGTCAATATACTATCTCCGAGCACTATCTTCTCCAGGGAAAGCCGCAGGGCACGCAGGTTAAGAAACTATTTTAATAACGAAGAGCGCGAACGCTATGTAGACCGCATCTACACCGCGTCGTACGTGGCCAGCCTGGTGCCGCTGAAAGGCGAAGACCTGCAGAATTTTATGTCGCTGTACCGCCCAACTTATGCCTATGTGAAAAGTAACACCGGCCCATCGCTGGCGGTTTATATTAACGATTCGTACCAGAAATACAAAGCGCTGCCGCCCGACCAACGGAAGTTGCCAGGTTTGAATGGGCAGTAATCACTTGGCTTAGAGTAACGAGCGAGGGATGTCACCCTGAGCAATGTCGTTAAGGTAAGAAAATCATAGGTAAAGCCCCCTCTAAATCTCCCCCCCCCCGGCAGGGGAGACTCTAAGCTTGATAACGTATATTTTTTAAAGTCTTCCCTACCGGGGAGGATTTAGGTGGGACTAAATGCCTTAAATTGCACCCTGAAGCTCTAAAAGGATGAGCCAAGGCCTTTACCCTCATGCTTCGACAGGCTGCTCAGCATGACATCCTTTTTATTGATGCAGGTCACACCAAATACTCAAACAAAGTTTGCTCTTTATTTAGTTCAATAACATCGAAGCGGTGTTCTTCAAATCGTTTTAGCAAGCCTTGGTAATCTTCTTTATTAGCCAACTCCACGCCAACCAAAGCGGGGCCTTGCTCTTTCTCGGTTTTCTTGATGAACTCAAAGCGGGTAATGTCATCGTGTGGCCCAAGAACATTGTTCACGAACAGCTTCAATGCGCCGGGGCGTTGCGGGAAGCGCACGATGAAGTAATGTTTCAAACCTTCATAAAGCAACGATTTTTCTTTGATCTCCTGCATGCGGGCAATGTCATTGTTGCCGCCGCTTATTACGCACACTACCTTTTTGCCTTTGATCTGCTCCCTGCATTCGTCCAGCGCAGCTACAGATAAGGCGCCGGCAGGTTCAACCACAATGGCTTCTTCATTATAAAGTTTCAGGATGGTGGTGCAGACCTTGCCCTCGTCAATTAGTTTAATATCATCGAGCACATCAATACAAAGTTGATATGTCAAGTTACCAACCCGTTTTACCGAGGCTCCATCCACAAATCGGTTAATCTCGTCTAAAGTAACCGGACCACCATGTTTAAAGGCCTGTAGCATGGATGGCGCACCCAGGGGTTCAACGCCGATGATTTTGATATCTGAATTTTTTTGCTTGAGATAGGCGCCCGCACCGGCCGACAGGCCACCACCACCGATGGGCATAATTACCACTTCGGCGTTAGGCAGGTCCTGGTGTATCTCAACGCCAACAGTCCCCTGGCCCTCTATAATACTGTAATTATCAAAGGGAGGGATAAAGGTCATCTGGTGCTTTTCGGTGTAAGCCAGAGCCTCTTTCAGGCAATCATCAAAAGTATCACCTGTTAAAACCAGTTCTACGTTTCCATTGCCAAACATTTCGGTCTGCTGTACTTTTTGTTTCGGGGTGATCTCTGGCATAAAGATCATGCCTCTGGTCCCCAACTTATCGCACGAAAAGGCAACCCCCTGCGCATGGTTACCCGCACTGGCGCAAACCACGCCTCGGCTCAATTCATCGGCACTTAGCTGGCTGATCATATTATAAGCTCCACGCAATTTATAGGAGCGAACTACCTGCAAATCTTCGCGCTTTAAATAAATTTCAGCACCATATTTTTCTGATAGCCGCGGGTTGTAAATGAGTGGGGTGTGCTTTACAACATTAGCTAATCGGGCAGCTGCATTTTCAAAATTTAAGTCGGTATTCATGGAGTTGAGTATTAAAAAGCAAAACCGTTATTGTTGTAAATAACGGTTTTGGGCAAAATTATAAAATTATGTTCGTTGTAGAGACGCGATGTTTCGCGTCTTCGCCGACACGCGCCGGAACATTTCGAACGGATTAAGACGCGAAGCATCACGTCTCTACGTTTGTCATTCCCCATTTAGGGGGGTAGGGGGCTTACAAATTAGCCGCCAACCAATCACCAACTTCGCTGGTTTTATAAGCTTTGTTTTTGCCGGCCAGGTCTTCGGTAACCACACCTTCGGCCAATGATTTGTTAACCACGTCGCGGATAGCCTGCGCTTCCTGTTTCAAACCAAAAGCATCCTCAAACATCATAGCTGCCGAAAGTACAGTTGCTAACGGGTTAGCAATGTCTTTGCCGGCTGCCTGCGGATAAGAACCGTGGATAGGCTCAAATAAGGAGGTATGAACGCCTATTGACGATGAAGGCATTAATCCCATTGAACCAGAGATCACAGAGGCCTCATCGGTTAGGATATCGCCAAATAAGTTTTCGGTGATGATTACATCGTAGCTGCTTGGCCATTGCACCAGGCGCATCGCCACGGCATCAACAAACTCGTAGCTAACGGTTACTTCAGGGTAATCTTTTTCCATAGCCTGCACGGTTTGACGCCATAGGCGAGAGGTTTCTAAAACGTTTGCTTTGTCTACACAGCATAATTTTTTGCCACGTTGTAAAGCCATTTCAAAACCTAATTTAGCCAAACGCTCAACTTCTTCTTTAGTATAAGTACAGGTATCAAAAGCGGTGTTACCATCGTCTTTACGGCCGCGCTCGCCAAAGTAAATGCCTCCAGTCAGCTCGCGCAGAATGATCAGGTCGGTACCTTCAATACGCTCTCTTTTTAGCGGTGAGTTGTCAATCAGCGATGGAAAAGTAAAAGTAGGGCGTACATTAGCATACAAGCCCAATGCCTTACGCATTTTCAATAAACCTTGCTCAGGGCGTACTTTAGCGGTTGGGTCGTTATCAAAACGCGGGTGACCGATAGCGCCGAACAATACTGCATCAGCAGCCATACAGACTGCATGAGTTTCATCAGGATAAGGCTCGCCTACAGCGTCAATAGCGGCAGCGCCGGTTAATGCCGATGTCCAGGCAATTTCATGGTTAAATTTTTTTGCGATAGCATTTGATACTTTAACAGCCTGGTCAATTACCTCCGGACCAATTCCGTCTCCTGCCAAAAGGGCGATATTTAGTTTCATTTTTGTTTATTGTGTGATTATAAAGTCTTGTTTCTTGATTCTTGCCTCTATATAATATTCAGCATTTTCTGCGTTGCCTTAATAGCGCAAACCGTTTGGTCTGAATCCAGGCCGCGGGTTAAAAATTTCTTTTCGGGTGTTTCCCAGGTGATGATGGTTTCGCAAAGTGCGTCAGTGCTGCTGCCGGGGGCAATGCGTACCACGTAGTCAATCAGCGTAGGGAGTTTCCTCTTTTTCTTGTCGTAAGCTTTGCTCAGCGCTTTCATAAAGGCATCAAACTGACCGTCGCCCTGGGCGTTCTCTTCAAAAACTTCGCCCTCAATATTTACTTTAATAGTAGCCGACGGGCGTAAACCCATCGAGTGCATCAGCACGTATGATTCTACCACTACTTTCTGATCGTACATATTACTGTCAAGCACGTCAGAGATAATGTAGGGCAGATCCTCTTTAGTTACGGTTTCCTTTTTGTCGCCCAACTCAATAACGCGCTGGGTAACTTTTTTCAAGTCGGCATCATTCAGTTTAAGGCCAAGCTCCTGCAGGTTTTTTTCAATATTGGCTTTACCCGATGTTTTGCCCAGCGCATATTCACGCTTGCGGCCAAAACGCTCAGGTAGTAAGTTGTTGAAATACAGGTTATTCTTGTTGTCGCCATCGGCATGGATGCCTGCTGTTTGGGTAAACACATTATCGCCAACAATAGGTTTGTTTGACGGTATGCGTACACCCGAAAATGTCTCCACCAGTTTACTTACCTTGTAAACAGACGATTCCTGCAGTTGTACCTCAATATCGGGCGCAAAATCATTCAGTACTGCAATGGCGCTGGCCATTGGGGCGTTACCTGCGCGCTCGCCCATACCATTGATGGTGAGGTGCAAGCCGTTGATACCTGCTTTTACTGCTTCTAAAACGTTGGCTGTACCCAGATCGTAATCATTATGCGCATGGAAATCGATGTGCATTTTAGGATACTTCTCGCGTACGCTGCTCACAAACAGGAAAGTTTCCAGCGGAGTTAACACACCTAATGTATCAGGTAGCAAAACTCTTTTTACCGGTTGTGTAGCCAGGAAATCAAGATACTGCCATACATAATCGGGCGAGTTGCGCATGCCGTTGCTCCAATCTTCCAGGTAAACGTTGGTGGCTATACCTTGCTTGGTAGCCAGACCAATCACATTCTCGATCTCGGCAAAATGCTGCTCGGGTGTTTTTTTAAGCTGATGGGTGAGGTGGTTCAATGAACCTTTGGTTAGCAGGTTTTGAACCTTAACGCCGGCATTCACCATCCAGTCGATAGAAACGCCGTTATCCACAAACGACAGCACCTCAATGCGATCTATGTAGTCATTTTCGGTAGCCCATTGGGTAATGGCCTTAACAGCTTGAAATTCGCCTTCAGACACACGGGCAGAGGCAATCTCTGCACGGTCAACCTTCAACTCCTCTAACAATAACTGCGTGATGGTCAGTTTTTCTGATATGGAAAACGACACCCCCGACGTTTGCTCGCCATCGCGAAGGGTGGTATCCATGATCTCTATTTTCCTGCGTTCCATTTGGGGTTAGTTGATTAGTTAATTAGTTGATTAGTGAATAGTTGGCCTGGTATTAACTAATCACTAATCAACTAATCACCAATCACTTTAAATTAAAACGGAAGTTGCTCAGCAAATTCCTTGATATCGCCTTTGATGCTTTGCAGATAGTCTATATCGTCAAAGCCGTTAAGCAAGTTGTTCTTTTTATAACCGTTGATGTCAAAGTTTTCTTTCTCGCCGGTTGATTTTAAGGTGATGGTTTGCTCAGGCAAGTTTACTTCTACCTCAGTTTTTGGGTCGGCGTAGATTGCTGCGAAGATCTTTTCTAAAAACTCAGCGCTTATTTGTACCGGTAATACGCCAACGTTCAGGCAGTTGTTTCTAAAAATATCGGCAAAAAAGCTTGATACTACGCAACGAAAGCCGTAATCATAAACAGCCCATGCAGCGTGCTCTCGCGATGAGCCTGAACCAAAGTTTTTGCCACCTATCAGGATTTTACCTGAATAAGTAGGATCGTTCAATACAAAGTCGCTTTTAGGGGTGTTGTCCGCATTGTATCTCCAGTCGCGGAATAAGTTATCACCGAAACCAACGCGCTCTGTAGCTTTCAAAAAGCGGGCGGGGATGATCTGGTCGGTATCCACGTTCTCAATAGGCAGTGGCACCGCGGTGCTGGTTAATATGTTAAATTTATCGTAAGCCATTTTATTTGTTTTGATTTCACCGATGTCATTTTTTGATTACACCGATTTGTTTTTCGATTACACTGATTATAACTAATCTCTAATCTCTAACTACGCAATTAAAGTACGCGGATCTGTTACCACACCGGTAACTGCTGCTGCTGCTGCAACCAGCGGGCTGGCCAGCATGGTGCGGGCACCCGGGCCCTGGCGGCCTTCAAAGTTACGGTTTGAGGTACTTACAGCGTATTTGCCGGCAGGTACCTTGTCGTCGTTCATGGCCAGACAAGCCGAGCAACCTGGCTGACGAAGCTCGAAACCGGCTGCGTTCAAAATATCCAGGATACCTTCTTCTTTAATCTGCGACTCCACAATGTGCGATCCCGGTACTAACCAGGCGGTAACATTATCAGCTTTGTGTTTGCCTTTTACCAGCGACGCAAAAGCGCGGAAGTCTTCAATACGGCCATTGGTGCAGCTGCCCACAAAAACGTAGTCTACCGGTTTGCCAATCATTGAATCGCCCTCGTGGAAGCCCATGTAACCTAACGATTTCTCGTAAGTAGCTACGCCGCCTTCAACTTGCTCAGCATCAGGGATATCGTTTGAAATGCCCATGCCCATACCCGGGTTGGTACCATAAGTGATCATCGGCTCAATAGTAGCACCGTCAAAAGTTAATTCTTTATCAAAGGTTGCACCTTCGTCGGTTTTCAGCGTTTTGTAGTAAGCTAAAGCTTTATCCCAAGCCTCGCCTTTTGGAGAGAACTCGCGGCCCTTAACGTAATTGATGGTGGTTTCGTCAGGAGCGATCATGCCACCGCGTGCACCCATTTCAATACTCAGGTTACAAACGGTCATACGGCCTTCCATGGTCATGTTCTCGAAAACCTCGCCGGCATACTCTACAAAGTAACCTGTAGCGCCAGATGTGGTTAATTTAGAGATGATGAACAAAGCAACATCCTTCGGTGTAACACCTTTACCTAATTTACCGGTAACGTTGATACGCATTTTTTTAGGCTTTGGCTGCATGATACATTGGGTAGCCAATACCATTTCTACTTCTGAAGTACCGATACCGAAGGCAATGGCACCAAAAGCTCCATGGGTTGAAGTGTGCGAGTCGCCGCAAACAATGGTCATGCCCGGTTGGGTGATACCATACTCAGGGCCTACCACGTGTACAATGCCATTTTTCTGGTGGCCTAAGCCCCAGTGGCTAATGCCATACTCAGCAGTATTTTTCTCCAGCATTTGCAGCTGATTAGCCGAAAGCGGGTCAGCAACCGGTTGGTCCTGGTGAATGGTTGGTGTATTGTGGTCAGCCGTAGCAAATGTACGGTTAGGATACAATACGGTTGTTTCCCTGGTTTTGATACCTAAAAAGGCCACGGGGCTGGTAACTTCGTGAATAAGGTGACGGTCGATAAAAAGCACATCCGGCCCGTCTTCTATCTTGCGTACTACGTGTGCGTCCCACACCTTATCAAATAATGTCTTGTTCATTTTGTTTATTGTTAAGTGGTGAGTGGTTGATTGGGTTGATCAGGTTATCGCGCCATTCGTCCACTTATACTTTGTATTTTACTTTTTTATTTTTGTTGATATGCCTGACCAAATGAATTATTCACTTAATCAACCCAATCAACTATCTAACTTTATCTGCTGCTACTAAGGTTAACAGATCCTCGTCATTTATATCCAGTTTACTATCAGCCAGGGTCAGGAAGCGGTGGTATGCATCTGCCAGCTCTTCTTTGCTCAGGTTATAACCTAAACGCTCCAGGTGGAACTTCAGTGCATGGCGGCCGCTGCGTGCAGTAAGTACAATGCTGGCGCTCGGGAAACCAACGTCCTCTGGTCTGATAATTTCGTAGTTTTCGCGGTTTTTCAGGAAACCATCCTGGTGGATGCCTGAACTATGTGCAAAAGCGTTGCTGCCAACAATAGCCTTGTTAGGCTGTACCGGCATACGCATTTGCGAGCTTACCATACGGCTTAGCTCATAAAAGTTTTTAGCGTTGATGTTGGTGTACAGATCAAGCTGGTGAGTTTTCAAGATCATCACAACTTCTTCAATAGAAGTATTGCCTGCGCGCTCACCAATGCCATTAATGGTGCCTTCAATTTGGCGGGCACCGTTTTGCAAGCCGGCGATAGAGTTAGCGGTAGCTAAACCCAGATCGTTATGGCAATGCACAGATATAATGGCTTTATCTATGTTTTTAACGTTCTCTTTCAGGAATTTAATTTTTGCGCCATACTGGTCAGGCAGGCAGTAGCCGTTGGTGTCGGGTATGTTAACCACCGTAGCACCGGCCGCAATTACCGCTTCAACCATCTGGGCCAGGTATACCACGTCGGCACGACCGGCATCCTCTGCATAAAACTCAATATCCTCAACAGATTTTTTTGCATACTTCACAGCTTCAACAGCGCGCTCCAATATTTCTTCGCGGGTGCTGTTAAATTTGTGTTTAATATGCATATCAGACGAGCCGATACCGGTATGTATACGTGGGTGTTTGGCATATTGGAGCGATTGTACTGCAGCATCAATATCGCCTTTGTTGGCACGGGTTAGCGCGCAAACGGTAGGATTTTTTACAGCCTTTGATATTTCTACCACACTCTGGAAATCGCCGGGGCTTGATATAGGGAAGCCCGCTTCGATTATGTCAACACCTAATGCCTCCAGTTCGCGGGCAATCTCAATTTTTTCGGGGGTAGTTAACTGGCAGCCCGGTACCTGTTCGCCATCGCGAAGCGTGGTATCGAAAACGTAGACTCGGTTGGGATCGTGTAACATTTTTTTAAGATTTGAGATGTGAGATATGAGATTTTAGACTCCTATCGCGCATCGATTAATTTAGATTTGAGATGTGAGATTTGAGACTCACAGCTAACATCAGTTGACATCTTTATCTTTAAGCAAATTTGAAGGAGATTTGAGATAATCTCATATCTCAAATCTCACTTCTCATATCTGGTATTGAGATATAAAACTTAAGATATTTCTCATATCTCAAATCTCACATCTCAGATCTATGACTACGCTTCTACAGACTGGTTTTCCGGACGTAAGCTACGTACGGTTTTACCTGCTTGCCATAATTCGCTTTCGCGTAGCTCTGCTAATTCAGCATCCAGTTTCTCGCGATAATCTGGTTTGCTGTTTGAGTCGATTGAACGTTGTGACTCTTTGCCGGTAGCAACGCTGTTGTATAATTCCTCAAATACTGGTTTAGTAGCATCGCGGAATGGTTTCCACCAGTCTAACGCACCGCGTTGTGCAGTAGTCGAGCAGTTTGCATACATCCAGTCCATACCATTTTCTGCAACCAATGGCATTAATGACTGAGTTAATTCTTCAACAGTTTCATTGAATGACTCAGACGGAGAGTGACCGTTGCTGCGTAATACTTCGTATTGAGCGGCAAAGATACCCTGGATACAACCCATCAAAGTACCACGCTCGCCGGTTAAGTCGCTGTATACTTCTTTTTTGAAATCAGTTTCAAACAGGTAACCGCTACCAACGGCGATACCTAATGCAATAACACGGTCAAATGCTTTACCGGTAGCATCCTGGAAGATAGCGTAGCTTGAGTTCAAACCACGGCCTTGCAAAAACATACGGCGTAATGAAGTACCTGAACCTTTTGGAGCAACCAGGAATACGTCAACATCAGCAGGAGGGATGATGCCGGTTTGCTCATTGAAAGTGATACCAAAACCGTGAGAGAAATATAATGCTTTACCAGGAGTTAAGTGTTTTTTAACAGTTGGCCATAAAGCAATCTGTGCAGCATCACTTAATAAATAACAAATTATAGTACCTCTTTCTAAAGCCTCTTCAATTTCAAAAAGGGTTTCGCCGGGAACAAAGCCGTCGCTTACTGCTTTATCCCAGGTTTTTGAATTTTTACGCTGACCAACAATTACGTTGATACCATTGTCTTTTTGGTTAAGAGCCTGACCAGGACCTTGTACGCCATAACCAATTACAGCTACAGTTTCGTTTTTCAAGATCTCTTGTGCTTTCGATAGAGGGAACTCCTCGCGGGTTACTACGTTTTCTTCAGTTCCGCCGAAATTTAATTTTGCCATTGTTTTTTGTTTTTATTGATTTTGATTGCACCGATGCTTTTTGTTGATCACACCGATTAGATTTATGTTACTTAGTTAGCCCCCTCTAAACCTCCCCGGTAGGGGAAGCTTTTGAAGGTTTTTTATTTTAATTATATTATTCAAATATGCTTTTCAAAGCCCTCCCTACCGGGGAGGGTTTGGGAGGGGCTGCTTACATCGTAAAAACTTTACTCCCCTTACTTAAATACTCATTCTCCATCACTTCTTCGCCCGGCTCTAGTCGTTCAAACTCGCGTAGTTTGGCATTAAAGCCTTCGCTGTCTTTAATAATGGCTACACGCGCACTGCGTACAAATTCTATCAGCCCGTAAGGTTGCAGAATTTTGATCAGGTTGTCTGTTTCTTCGCGATGTCCGGTTGTCTCAAACACGGTATAATCTTTACGGATCACTACCGCGCGGGCACCGTTTTCGCGCAGCAAACGCTCAACGCTTACTTTCTCGGCAATTACGTCTGTCGATACTTTGTAAAGCGCCAGTTCCTGCCAAATCACGTCTTCATTACTATGATAGTATACTTTTAAAACTTCCACCTGTTTCTCTATCTGGCGGGTAAGTTTGCGTACCACTTCTTCGGCTTCAGTGATCACAATGTTAAAACGGTGAATACTGTCAATCTCAGAAGGAGAGGTGTTTAAGCTGTCGATATTTATTTTACGACGGGTGAATATGATTGCTATCCTGTTCAGTAAACCAACCTGGTTTTCAGTATAGATGGTGATGTTATATTCCTGTCTCATACCAGCCCCCTCTAAATCTCCCCCGGCAGGGGAAACTTTATTGTTTCCGTTGATATTTAAATTGCTCATTTTATTTCAATCTTTTAATTAAAGCCCTCCCTACCGGGGAGGGTTTGGGTGGGGCTGTGTTATTTTAATCTGATCTCACTAACACTGCACCCTTGAGGCACCATCGGGAACACGTTGTTCTCTTTGGTTACCATCACTTCAAGCAGGAATGAACCTTTGGTTTCTAACATGGCTTTTAAAGCATTTTCCAGGCCTTCGCGCTCTTCAACACGTTTGCCGGGGATGTCATAAGCAGCAGCCAGTTTCACAAAATCAGGGCTTTGAATGTCTACAAACGAGTAGCGTCGCTGGTTAAACAGCTCCTGCCACTGGCGTACCATACCCAGGAAACGATTGTTCAGGATGATGATCTTCACATCGACACCGGTTTGCATGATGGTGCCCAATTCCTGGCAGGTCATCTGGAAACCACCATCGCCAATAATAGCTACCACGGTGCGGTTTTGCGCGCCGTATTTAGCGCCTATGGCTGCCGGTAAGGCAAAGCCCATGGTACCTAAACCACCGCTGGTAACGTTGCTACGGGTGTTGTTAAACTGTGCATAGCGGCAAGCCACCATTTGGTGCTGGCCAACGTCGGTCACAATTACAGCCTCACCGTG
>Ga0153956_1000784_pt1 | contig 32885 bp, 27 predicted proteins | sample TSFL040MetaG_FD_104704 | JGI IMG/M metagenome (GOLD analysis project Ga0153956, IMG submission 104704) | Attine ant fungus gardens microbial communities from Florida, USA - TSFL040 MetaG | ecosystem: Host-associated > Fungi > Mycelium > Unclassified | place: USA: Florida, Wekiwa Springs... | reverse complement strand
TCGATGTAATTGACACCGGCAAAGGTATCCCCCGCTCCAAATTTGCAACGGTCTTTCAACCAGGTTACACTACACGTAAACGTGGCTGGGGGCTGGGGCTGTCGCTTACCAAGCGTATTATGGAAAACTACCATAACGGGCAGGTATTTGTGCGCGACTCGGAGTTAGGAAAAGGTACTACCTTCAGAATTATTTTAAAAAGCAGCAAGCACAATGCATAAACCTGAACCCGCAGCTTACCAGCAGCTTTACAGCAGATACATTAAGCTGGTTGACCAGCAACCTGTTTTAGAAACGCTGGAAAACTTAAAAACATCCACCTATAACTTATTCAGTAATTTAACCGACGAGCAGGCTAACCATGCCTATGGCCCCGGCAAGTGGACGGTTAAAGAAGTAGCCGGACATTTGATAGATTGCGAGCGCACCTTTGCCTACCGGGCTATGGCCTTTTCGCGCGGGCAGCAAGAGCTGCCGGGTTTTAATGAGAATGTTTATGCCGAGCTGTCAAACGCTAACAACCGTACCATACAAAACCTGGCGGCAGAACTGAAAACCCTTCGCGAAGCAAACCTGTACATGCTGCGCGCCATGACGCCCGAGCAAATTGAAATGCGGGGAATTGCCAACGGTATGCCGCAGCAGGTTAATACGCTTGTGTATATTATAGCAGGGCATGAGGTGCATCATCTTAATATTTTGAAAGAACGCTACGGTATATAAAACAAAAGGGCAAGAGGAAAACCCCTTGCCCTTTTGTATAAAGTAAAAATCATTACTCGCCGTTTAGCCTTCTATTTTCTTTACGCTGGATGTGATAAGCCAGGAACAAGCCTGCGCCGCCAAACACGGCTACCAAAGCAAAGTAAAGCGACGGGTTGTCAGGGTCTTTGGCAAAGGCAAGGGTGTTATCCAGCATATAAGCCAAAAATAAGCCCAGGCCCGAGCCAACTAGTAACAGCCCCCAGGTGAGTATGCTGTTGGGATTTCTTTCCTGCTGCCTGAGTGGGTCCATACCGCGTTCAATCATGGCCATCCGTTCACGATTGCGCAAATAGTATATGCCAAAAATCATAGCAAATAAGCCGGTGAAAAGTACTATAGGTACCATTATACCTAACATTGGTGTATTCATCATATTTAAATTTTAAAGAGTTAATCAAATTGTTGCACACCACCAACGGTGTATTTGCAAGCTATGACTACCTCATTTTTAATCAGGTTACAGGAGTTTTGATTTTTTATTTCGGATTTCGGATGTTCGATTTCGGATGGGTTTATTGATTTGCACCATTCAAACATAAACTTAAATAAAAATACAGATTTAACAGCTGCAATAAGTCACTAATAAATCTGAAATCGAACATCCGAAATCCGACATCTAAATTATCTTTACATAAAGTGTAACCTGATCTAAATTTGTGTAGTCAGAGTGCGTAATGATGCAGAGCAAGCTTTCAGATATCGAACTGATCAACAAAACTATGGCGGGCGACCAATCGGCTTATGCCGAACTGGTTAAACGGCATCAGCGTTTTGTGTTTACGCTGGCTATGCGCTTTACCAAAAGCCGCGAGGATGCTGAAGAGGTAGCGCAGGATTGCTTTACCAAAGCTTACCGTTCGTTAAATTCATTTAAAAAAGAGTCTAAATTCAGCACCTGGTTATATAGCATAGTATATACCACGGCCATGACCGCGCTGCGCAAAAAACGGTTGCATACCGCTTCTATCGACGACGAGGCGACACATATACAAATTGAAAACACGCCGTCAGGCTATGATGTCAACAATGCCGAAAACCGGTCGAGGTCGTTTTACCTTAACCAGGCTATTGAGCAGCTTTCGGCCGATGATGCAACCATTATAACACTGTTTTACAAAGGCGAGCAATCGTTAGAAGATATTGCACAAACCTTAGGCGTTGAGGCCAACAGCGTGAAGGTAAAATTATTCAGGGCGCGCCAGCGTTTAAAAGAAAAACTGGAGCGTAATTTAAAACACGAAGTTAAAGAACTGATATGAGCGACATTGAAGAAAAACTTTGGGAATATATTGACGGCACCTGTACCCCTGCCGGGCGCGAGGCTGTTGAAAAGCTGATAGCTGGCAACGAAAGTTACCGGCGGAAATATGAGGAGCTATTGGCCTTTAACCGGGAGATAAGCACCGGTATGGAACTGGATGAGCCCCCGATGGCTTTCACTTACAATGTAATGGACGCCATCCGTACGGAGTACGCAACCCAAAAACCGCTTAAAACTCAAATAAACAAAAGCCTTGTGGGGCTAATCAGCGGTTTTTTTATGTTGACTTTAATCATTACCCTCATCATGGTATTGGTTAATTTCAATTGGTCGGCCAGTTCAATTGCGGGCCCTCATCCCACAAATTTACCGGATTTTAAAAAATTGCTGGGAGCCGGGGTTATAAAAGCTTTTTTGTTTTTTGATACTGTGCTATTGTTGTTTTTGTTGGACAGATCTCTGCACTTTCGCAAATTTCAAGGGCAAGCGTAATGTATATTGTACACTTTGCTTTCTAAAAAGGACAGCTAAGTAAGTTATGAGAAAGCCAGTTCACTATAAAAACCGTCTTTTTTAAAAAGTATCGTAAAAGGCAAGTAATATCGGCATAGTAATTGCGTTAATCATTACAAGCTGGCAAACTTGTCAGTTTAATTGTGATAAGGTTTAGGTTGAATGCCCCCAAGAAGCAAGTTCGAAGGGGCATTTATTTTTTTATACCGTTTTAACCTTTTCACGCAACAGCGGATTGATGAGCAATCCAAACAAAATCACCAGCGCACAACCTATAGGATTTAACCATAAATAGGCTACGGTGTCGTAATATCCCATTATACAAATAATAATTTCTGACAATAAGGCCGCTATAAACACCGCGCTGCCGCTTACCCGTTTTACATAAAAGGCCACCACAAACACGCCCAAAATTGTTCCGTAAATGTATGACCCTAATTGGTTAACCGCCTCCAACAAATTACCCATTTTGCCCGCGTACAGCGCCATACCTATACACACCAGCCCCCAAAAAATCGTGGCTATTCTTGAAACGAATAAATATCTTTTCTCAGAAGCATCTGGGTTGATAGTACGTTTATAAATATCAATCAAGGTAGTTGAGGCCAGCGAGTTTAAAGCACTGGCTGTCGAGCCCATGGAAGCCAAAAACACAATGGCTATCAGCAAACCGATCATCCCCCTGGGCAGGTAATGGGTCACAAAAGTGAGGAAGATGTAATTAGTATCATCGGTATCAGCCTGCACATTGTTTTTTTTTATCAGGCTAATACTTTCCTTGCGGATGCTCGCGGCTTCAGCGTCGGCCTGTTTCAGGTTATTTTGTGCTTGCGCAATGTTATTTTGATCATGGCTGTCAAAAGCCGTCATCAGTTCGTTTGTTTTGAGCTTGCGTTGCTCAAAAGCGGCAGCATACTTATTTTCAAGTAATCGGTATTCGCCGGCATATTGGCTTTTCTTGATCTGCTTAACCTCGTACTGATTAAAAAAAATGGGCGGGCGGTTAAACTGGTAAAAGGCAAAAACCAGAATACCTATCAGCAGGATACAAAACTGCATAGGTATTTTAATGAGGCCATTCATGATTAAACCCATCCGGCTTTGCCCTACCGAACTGCCGGTAAGGTACCGGCCCACCTGGCTCTGATCCGTACCGAAATAAGACAGTTGCAGGAAAAACCCACCGATAATACCACTCCATATGTTATAACGATTAGCCGGATCAAACTTCCAGTCTATCACGTTCATTTTGCCCATTTTACCCGCCAGCTTTATTGCATGCATAAACCCGATGTGATGCGGCAGCAATACCACTACCATTACCCCGGCGGTAAACATCCCTAAAAAAATAATACTCATTTGCAGCAGCTGCGTGTATGACACCGCTTTGGTACCGCCCAGCACAGTGTAAAAAGTTACCAGTCCGCCTATAAACAGCGTCGTATACGTGGTATCGATATTAAGAATGATAGACAGAATAATTGCCGGCGCATAAATAGCAATACCTGTCGAGAGGCCGCGCTGCACCAGGAAAAGTACCGAAGTAAGTGTGCGTGTTTTCAGGTCAAAGCGTTGCTCCAGGAACTCGTAAGCAGTATAAACTTTTAGCTTATGGAATATCGGCACAAAGGTGATGCACAATACGATCATCGCCAGGGGCAAACCAAAATAGAATTGAACAAAGCGCATCCCGTCGCTGTAGGCCTGCCCGGGGGCCGAGAGGAAAGTAATGGCGCTGGCCTGCGTGGCCATAACCGAAAAACCGATGTGATACCAGGATAACGACCGGCTGCCAACCAAAAACTGGTCGATGTTTTTATTGGTACCGCTTTTCCAGAGCCCATAAATTACAATGAGCAAAATGGTAGCGCCAAGAACTATCCAGTCAGTTAAGCTCATTTAAAGTAGGCTGTAATGAGCGAAAAGATTATAATTAAAAAAACCAGCCACACGGCAACAATGCCGTAAAACTGGTTCCAAGTTTTTATAAATGAAGGTAATTCAGGATCAGGCTTCCTCACTGCTTCTAGCCAATACATTTACGAAGAAGGCCGCAGTTAAAAATCCGAAAAGAGCACCTACAATAACCCATTGAAAACCTACGCCAATGATAAGGCCAACAAAAATGCCGCTTAAAATGGCTACCAGGTAATAAATATAGTTTAAGTCTTTGTCTGATTGTTGTTTCATGATCTTATATGTAGTAGGTGCAAAAGTAATTTATTATATAATGTATAGCAATAGGCTAATGAAAATTGTGAGGGGAAATGTAATTCTCTAAAAAATTAAAAAATCTTTCAGAATTATCCCTGCGGCAATATATCCGCACATCTACTGCGGTTTGCTCAGCAAATTCACAAACAACCGGTATGCACCCGGAACGCCAGCCGGCAGCTCCCTGAAAAAATCAAGTGAAGTATAAACGAAGCGGCCTTTACCGTAATCGGTCACAATCAGCGAGCCGGGATTTGCTTTCTCGCCCGGGTCGGCCATGTTTAGTATCTGGTGGTAGTGGCTGTCAATGTTGGCTACAAAGTACAGGCCCCGCTCCTGTATCCAGCCGTCAAAGTCCTTGTCAGTAATTTTATTAGGATAGTTCAGCACCGGGTTTTGCGGCTCCAGGAGAGTTACTTTGGCGTTCTCGTCGGTAACGCGTTCATTAACTACCTTAAATGGGTAAGGGCCAATCTGGTTCATTACCAGCGGCCGATATACATTGTATTGCACCACCATATTGCCACCGTTATTTACATAAGCCATTAACTTAGGCTGTTCAACCACCAGGCGCGGGTTAATATTGTAGGCACGTACACCTATCACAATTGCATCGTAAATTGAAAGATCAGTGTTCATAATATCGTTTTCAGTGAGCTGATGCACCTCATAACCTACCTGGGTTAATGCTTCGGGCACCAGGTCGCCGGCACCTGCTATGTACCCTACCTTTTTTCCGGCCGTTTTCAGGTCGATATTAATAAGCTTAGCCTCTGCGGGCGGAAATAAAGTAATGGCCGGGATATGATCATATTTGATCTGCTGGATACCCATAAACCATTCTTTGCCCTTTGCAGTTACTACAGCTTTCAGTACAGCGATGTTAGGTTTGCTGTTAGTTGGTTCAACTGTAAAGCTCTCCACCCACTCGGCGCCTTTGGCTTTGCTGGTAAAATCGATCTTTTCAGGGCTTATGTTCCAGCCCGACGGCGCTTTTAATCTAATACTGCCGCCGACGCTGGTAAACGCCTGCAGCTTTATCTGCACGGTTTGGGGCTGCTGCGAGCTAAAAATATAATCTTTACTCAAAATATTAGCTGTAACCGGCGGAGCCACTACTACAGGTGCATAAATCTCGCCTTTTGCCGGGTCGACATATTTGTACATCAGTTTGCGCTCATAACTTACTTTTTTACTGCCCATATTGTAGGTGAATACAATTTTCGGATAATCAGGATTCTCCGGGTTACCTGCCAGCGTGTCGTTAGCCAAAGTATAAGTACCCAACCCATGCGCACTAACCAACCAATAAGGCTGCGTTAGTTTGGCTTCTATTTTGCCGGCACCCGTGTTCAGCGTATCCCTGATCATAACGCCGGGGTTAAAAGCGTGGCCCAGCCTATCTTCATAAATGTCAGAATATTTAGGTGTTGATCGTATCTCAAATTGCGGTATAGGCAAACGGTAAGGGGTATATAAGTTTGACACCACGCCAATGCTGTCGCCAACGGCATAAACCGGCTGCATAGCGTACGACTCAAACCATAATCCCGCGCAAGCTGCAATCAGATCTTTAATTTCCTTTGATTTTTGATCACGCCAGTAAGCATCTTTTATAGCCTCGACATGGCCTAACAGATCAATTAAAGAGGGTACCGAACTCTGCGGGTTTTCACGATCGAAGCTTTTTTTGATAAAATTGATCTGACCGGCTATAGCTGCGCCGCCTTCCACGCGTGTCCAGGTGGTATTAATGCCCGATGTAAGGCTATCTTTAGGTATATCGCCCAAAATAGTTTTGAAATACTCTAATGATGTTCCGCGCTGTTTGGCAGTACCAAAGCCCTGCGTTTTGTGATTTGAGCGGCTGTCGGCAGCAATCTCGCCATAACCCTTGCCCAGTGTTGAGTTGTACTTCCCGATATCTATTTTAAACTGATCAGGCGCCGTGGTATTCATCGAACCAAAGCTGAAGGTGTTCCACAGCAAGCGTTTGGCCTGCCAGGTTTGTACATATTTTAATTGGTTAGGGAAACGCTTCGGATCGGCAGCCGCCGCGAAAGCCTCCTGTGCGATGATAGCCGATGAGGTATGGTGGCCATGACCGCCCTCGCCCGTGGTAGGAAAACGGCAGATGATCACATCCGGCCTGAACTTACGGATCACCCAAACGACATCGCCCAGTATTTTTTCATGATCCCATATTTTCAGCGTCTCTTCCGGGCCTTTTGAAAAACCGAAGTCGTTAGCACGCGAAAAAAACTGCTCAGCGCCGTCAACCCTGCGCGCCGCCAAAAGCTCTTGTGTGCGTACCAGGCCCAGCAGTTCGCCCTGCTCGTTGCCAATCAGGTTCTGGCCGCCGTCGCCCCGGGTAAGCGACAGGTAACCCGTGCGGTAATGTTTCTCTTGCGCCAGGTAAGCCAGCAGTTGGGTATTTTCATCGTCAGGATGGGCGGCTACGTAAAGCACGCTGCCCAAAACATTTAATTTATCCAGGTTTTGCTGTATGGTGGCCAGGTCGGCAGGCGGAGCGGTTTGTGAAAAAGCCTGTGCAACGGTAAATAAAATTGCGGCGAGTAGAATGGTACGCTTCATAGCCAAAGATATCAAAAGATCGGGAGTTGAAAATATGGTAACGATTTGTGAGCTGATAAATTTTGGGCGCGGGGATTTATTAGCTTATCAATCGTATAGCGCCCAATTGCCGCTGAGGCTATTGAGTGTCACCAAGCGATTAGTTAAACGAACGATCCGGAAACTGCTTCCCGAATTGTAACATAATATCTCCTTTGCCCAATTCAAACCAAACCAATCATCATTACAAATAAGAACTTTAATACTATGACTTTAGAAAATAGTTAATCGATTGATTAATTTTTTATCATTGATTATCAACAATTTAAAAAGTTAACACAAAAATAATTTTACTTTAATCAATCGTTTGATTAATTTTGTGGCGTTAAAAGATATGGACAAAGATAAAATTGATAAAAAAGACCACATTCTGGATGTCGCCGAGCGCGTGTTTTCAGAAAAAGGTTTTGACGGCGCATCTACCCGGTTAATATCGGGCGAGGCCGGGGTTAATATGGCCATGCTCAACTATTACTTTGGCTCAAAAGAAGGTTTGTTCCTGGCAGTGTTTCAGCGTAAGATAGCATCCTTTCAGAACATTCTGCAAAATCTGGGTAATGACGAACGCATGAGTGCCTGGGCCAAAATGGAACAGTACATTGAAATGTATGGCGATAAAGTAGTGAGCAACAACTGTTTTCAAAAACTTTTATACCAGGAAATGGGTATGAACAGAGGGAACGATCTGTCTGACAAACTGCGGGATATGCTACTTAAAAACGTAACTGAGCTTGACAAAATTCTGCGCGAAGGAATGGCAAAGGGCGAATTTAGGCAGGACATTGATATAGCCATGGTTATAGCCACACTTTACGGTACCAAAAATTACATATTAAACACGCCAATGATGGCAAAGCCTTTGCTGGGTTATGACATCACCGACGAAAAGATGATTGAAACAAAATTGAAGCCACAGATAAAAAGCTTTATGAAAACCCTGTTAAAAGCTTACCTATTCAACTAACAAACATGAATATACAATTTAATACATCCCACAAACTACATCTTTGCAAAATTCCGGTTTTAGCTATTGCGCTGTCGTTGTTGCTGATGTCGCTGGTGTCGAACAAAGCTTCGGCCCAGGACAGACCAATTACGTTAGACGAAGCTGTAAAACTTGGCCTTGCCAACAGCAAAACCTTAAAGCTGTCGCAATCAAAAATTGACGAAGCGGTTTCGCAGTACAACCAGGTTAAAGACAATGTTTTACCTACAGGTTCGGTAAGTTTTGCCTACAACCGTGCGCAAATTCCTTACAACCACTTAAACTTTGGCGAAGAAGGCATTAACCTACCCAAAAGCGCTAACGCTTATTTAGGTATCGCATCGTTAAACGAAACTATTTTTGCAGGCGGTAAACTGAAATACGCACAGCAGTCAAACAAAATCCTGACCGATATTTCTCGTCTGGATGCTGACAAAGACCGGGACCAGATCACTTACCAGATCATTAGCGCTTACTATAACCTGTACAAGGTTTTACAAAGCCAAAAAGTGGTTAAGCAAAACCTGGAAACTATTGATGCGCAGATTCACCAGTCGCAACGCTTTTTTGACCAGGGTTTGGTTACTAAAAACGACGTTTTGCGTTTCCAATTGCAACGCTCAAATGTTGAGCTAACCGGTATCGACCTTGAAAACAACCGCAAAGTGATCAATTTTGATCTGAACGTTTTGTTAGGCTTGCCTGAAACTACACAGCTAAGCATTGCACAGATCAATGAAGCTAACAGAGAGCTTGCTCCGCTTAATAACTACATTGATACTGCAGTTAGCTATCGCCAGGAGTTTAAACAACTTGACCTGCGTGGTAAATATGCCGAAACCAATATTAAAGACATCCATGCTAATACGCTGCCTACTTTAGCAGCATCGGCAGGTGGGTATTATGTTGACGTTGCCGGTAACCCTATACCTAAGGTTGGAAACTTTATTACCCCGGTAACATTGGGCTTAACCGCTTCATGGAAATTCAGCAACCTGTGGACTAACAAAAACAAATTGTCTGAAGCACGTATTCAACGCGATGAGGTAGAAATTAACAAAGGCATTACTTTAGATAATGTTAAAAACGAAGTGAACCAAAACTACCATGCTTATGAAACCGCTTTAAATAAGATCAGATTATTACAAACATCTATTGAACAAGCCGGCGAGAACAACAACATCTTAGCATCTAAATACAAAAGCAATATCGCATCAGCAACTGACAGAGCTGACGCCGAGACCCTACTCTACCAAGCACAAATTAATCTGGAACTGGCTAAAGCCGATGCCGGGTTAGCGTACTACACCCTACTGAAATCAACCGGAAAACTTAACAAATAATAACATTACAACACTTACATAAAATGGCAAAGCAAGACACAAACGAAACACCAGCAAAAAAACCTAACAAAGTATTACCTATTATATTAGGTATACTGCTTTTAGGTGGCGCAATTTTCGGTGTAAAAGAATATATCTACTACGGCAAACACGTTGATACTGACGACGCTCAGGTTGATGGAGATATTAGCCCGGTAGTAGCCCGCGTTGGCGGTTATGTTGATAGCATTTTCTTTGAAGACAACATACATGTTAACAAAGACCAGGTATTGGTTAAAATTGACCCACGCGATTATCAGGTAAAATTAGAACAAGCGCAGGCCGCTCAGGTTGGCGCCAGCGCAGGCTCAAATGTTAGCCAATCGCAAATTTTAAGTACTGCTTCAAACTCTGCCGTAGCAAAAGCAGGTGTAGTTTCTGCACAAGCACGTTACGATAAAGTTGAGAAAGATTATGAGCGTTACGCTAACCTGGTAAAAGACGGTTCTATCACCCAACAACAATTTGATCAGGCTAAATCTGATCTTGATGTTGCTAAAGCTAATTTAAATGCCGCTAAAGATCAGTACAAAGCTGCCCTGCAACAAGTGGGTACCACCCGCGACCAATTGAAAGTAAGCACTACCGGCGTTAACCAACGTCAGGTTGATGTTGACTATGCTAAACTGCAATTAAGTTATACTGATGTTAAAGCCCCTGCAAGCGGCATTGCATCTAAAAAGAATGTGCAGATAGGTCAGTTGGTACAGGCAGGTCAAACACTGTTTTCAATTGTTAATGACAACAGCTTATACATTACTGCTAACTTTAAAGAAACCCAATTAGAGAAAATCAAAAACGGTTTAAAAGTTGACGTTGAGGTTGACGCTTATCCCGATTTGAAAGTTGAAGGTACTGTGTATAATTTCTCGCCCGCTACAGGTGCTAAGTTTTCATTGTTGCCACCAGATAATGCTACCGGTAACTACGTAAAAGTGGTACAACGTATTCCTGTTAAAATCAAGATCAACGCTTCAAAAGAAATTCTGGAGAAACTGCGTCCGGGCATGAGCGTAAACGTATCTGTAATAACTCAAGACTAATTTTTTAGTCTTTCGGGGATAAAGCAAAAGCCTTGGGCAGATAATTACATCTACCATTTGCTCAAGGCTACAAAAGACTTAAAAATTATAAAAATGGCTGAAACTGGCTTTAAAAAATGGATCATTACCATCACGGTTATCGTGGCTTCGTTACTGGAGCTTATTGATACCACGATTGTAAACGTATCCCTGCCAACCATACAAGGTAACCTGGGCGCTACGCTTACAGATGTGGCTTGGGTAGTAACCGGGTATGCGGTGGCAAACGTAATTATATTGCCCATGTCGGGCTGGTTAGGCAGCCGCTTTGGACGAAAACAATATTTCATAACTTCAATCATCGTATTTACCATTGCCTCGTTTTTGTGTGGTAATGCCACAAGTTTGAGCGAACTGGTAATGTTCCGTATCCTTCAAGGTTTGGCGGGCGGTGGTTTGATATCAACATCGCAGGCTATTTTGGTTGAAACCTGGCCGCGCGAGGAAATTGGTACTGCGACAGCTTTATTTGGTTTAGGTGCGGTTGTGGGCCCTACTGTTGGCCCCACTATTGGTGGTTATATTACTGACCACGCCACCTGGCGCTGGATATTTTATGTCAACATCCCGGTAGGTGCGCTGGCTGCATTTTGTGCTTACACCTTTGTCAGGGAAACACCTAAAGAGGCCAAGGGCAAACCTATAGACTGGTGGGGCATATTGCTGCTGGCCATTGCGGTAGGCAGTTTGCAAACCATATTGGAGAAAGGCGAGGATGAAGACTGGTTTGCTAAAACCTATATCCTGGTGCTTACTATTACTGCTATATTAGGTATCATATTATTTATATGGCGCGAGCTGAGTATTGACTACCCTATAGTAAATTTTGCTATCCTGCGTCACCGCAGCTTTGCGGTGGGTATGTTTACCTCATTTGTGCTGGGCTTTGGCTTATATGGGTCGGTATTTGTGTTCCCGGTATTTTGCCAGAACCTGTTAGGTTTCTCGGCACAGCAAACGGGCGAGCTCTTGTTTCCCGGTGGTGTATGTACTATTGTAATGATGCCTTTTATTGGCAAGATGCTGAATAAAGGTATCCCGGCACAATTTATGGCAACGGCAGGTATGTTTCTGTTCTTTGTGTTTACCACGATGTTGAGCAATTCAACCTTAGGTACCGGCCAAAAAGACGTATTGATTCCGTTACTGATTCGTGGTGTGGGTATGGCTTTATTGTTTGTACCGCTAACCACCCTGGCAATTGCCGACCTGAAAGGCCCCGAACTGGGCCAGGGTACCGGCTTAAACAACATGATGCGCCAACTGGGCGGGTCATTCGGTATTGCCGTGCTTACAACCATTATTCACATTCGCACCGCGGTGCACCGCAGCAACTTGTTAAGTAATGTTAACCCTTACAACAACGCTTTTAATGAGCGCTTACATATGCTTGAACAGGCGTTCCTGGCCAAAGGGCGGTCGGCTATTGATGCTTTGCATATGGCCTATGGTGCTATTGAAGGCGCCGTTACCAGGCAGTCATTACTACTAACTTATGACGATGCCTATTATATATCAGGCTTGGTGATGTTGTTCTCGATACCTCTGTTGTATTTACAGCCCTTTAAAAAGAACGCTAAGGTACCCACCGACGTGCATTAAAAAACAAAAGCCGTTCCTCATTAAAGAGGGACGGCTTTCTTTTTTCACAAAAAAATTAACAATTAAAATTTGGGTATTGCTTCATCACCCGGGCCTAGCAGCACAACAAAAGTGTTCCCGGCAATACCTGTTTAAATCTTAGGCATAAATTTAAGGGTTTTAAATTAACAAAACCTAACTTAATTTGCCTTAAATGAAATTTTAATGAATTTTTATTATTCCGGTAGTTAAATTTTGGCCTGCGCCCTTAGTTTGAGCGGTTTAACAATTAAAACGCCCCTTTAAAAACCCCGCTTTTTTTATATTTGAACAATGGGAATACTACACGAGCTGCAAATGTGGTGGCAACAACAATCTCTGTGGGAGATAATTGGAGTTATCAGCGGCTTGTTATGTGTATACCTGGCAGCCAAAAACATTATCTGGAATTGGCCGCTGGCTATCATCAGCGTAACCATTTACATTTTCATTTTTTACGAAAAAAACCTTTTTGCCGATATGGGCCTGCAGGTGTACTTCCTGGCGGCGAATATTTATGGCTGGTACTTTTGGCGCAAAAATGCAACCACAGCCAATAACACACCCGTAAAGCGCATCACCAAAAAAGTGGTTTGGATATCGTTATTGGCCACCCTTGTATTTACCTTATTTTTAGGTTCGGTTTTACGGTACACAACAGCATCCTTCCCCTACCTGGATAGTTTTTGTGCAGCCTGCAGTTTGGTAGCCCAGGTGCTGCTGGCCCGCAAAATTGTCGAGAACTGGCTGATCTGGGTTTTTGTAGATACTATTTACGTAGGTATATACATTGTTAAGGGCCTTGATGCCACCGCGGTAATGTATGCCATTTATATCCCTATAGCGTTGCTGGGTTACCTGGATTGGTACAAAAAACTGGACCGCCGGCCCTCCCCGCGTCCCGAAAAACATTGATTAATGAATAACCTTATAAAAATAGCTGTTGTTGGGCCCGAGTCTACCGGCAAATCAACCATGTCGGCCTTTCTGGCCAATCATTACCATACCGTTTGGGTGCCCGAGTACGCCCGCGCCTATTGCGAACAACTCACCGAGCCCCCTACCTGGCAAGACGAGATCAACATGTTTCACGGGCAGGTAGCGCTTGAAAAAGAGATGCTGCCTCTGGCCAAAAACAATATCCTGATCTGCGATACTACCTTCATCACTGTAAAAATATGGAGCGATGAGATATTCGGCAAAACACCCGGGGTGGTATTGGATGCCCTGCCCCATCAACACTATAACTTATACCTGTTACTTGACATTAACCTGCCCTGGCAAGATGACCCGCTGCGCGATTTCCCACACAAGCGTGAGTACTTTATGCAGGTATGGCACGATGAACTGAAGGCTTTGAATGCTAATTATGTCGTTATCAGCGGGACCGGGCAGGATAGGTATGAGCATGCGATAAAGGTGATCGATGAGTTTTTGGCAGGGGGTTAACGTCCGTCCGTCCTCAAATTGTTCCAGGATCTTGCTGTATTACCCCAGGATCTCCTTAATATCATCGGCCGAAAGCGACTTGATAAAGCTCTCCTCAGTTGTGATCAGCGCGCGTGACATACTGAGTTTGCGCTGCTGCAAGGCCAGTATCTTTTCTTCGACCGTATCTTTTGTGATGAACTTGTAGATGAATACGTTTTTAGTTTGGCCGATACGATGCGTACGGTCAATGGCCTGCTGCTCGACAGCGGGGTTCCACCATGGGTCAAGGATGAACACGTAGTCGGCCTCGGTAAGGTTAAGGCCCACGCCGCCGGCTTTAATTGAGATCAGGAACACGCGGGTGTTCTTATCCTCCTGAAACTGTTTTACCACGTCGCCGCGATTTTGGGTGGCGCCGTCAAGGTATACGTAGGGTATTTTTTGTTCTTCAAAGTAATTGCGGTAAATGCCCAACTGCTTCACAAATTGCGAAAAGATCAACACTTTGTGGCCGCCGTCCAACACCGTACTCAAGGTGTGGGTAACGTTTTCAAACTTGCCCGAATCGCCTTCATAATTCTGGTCGATCATGTAAGGGTGATTGGCTATCTGGCGCAGTTTGGTTAAGCCCTGCAATACCTGTATCTGCGTTTTGGCAAATGTACCATCCTCCAGGCTGCGCAGTAACTCGTTACGGTATTCTGATTTTACTTCCTCATAAACTGATGACTGCTCCTCGCTCATCTGGCAATAAAATAAGTTTTCGGTTTTTGGCGGCAGCTCGGTAGCTACCTGCTCTTTGGTACGGCGCAGCACAAAAGGTTTGATCAAAGCCTGCAGCTTGCGTGCTTTCTCCTCGTCTTTCTTTTTTTCTATCGGATTAACAAACTCATTCACAAAGTATTGCTGCGAGCCTAGTAAACCCGGATTGATGAACGACATCTGCGTCCACAAGTCATTCACCGAGTTTTCAACCGGCGTGCCGCTCAATATCAGTTTATAGCGCGATTTTAACTGCTTAACCGACTGATAAGATTTTGACGATGGATTTTTGATATTCTGGCTTTCGTCCAGGATCACATAGTCAAAAAAGTAGTTCTTGAACAGCTCCACATCGATACGGGTAATGCCGTAGGTGGTAATTACCACATCATAATTGGCAAATACCTCTGCCGATTTATAGCGGAATGTGCCGGTGTGCACCATGAGGCGCAGCTTGGGCGCAAATTTTTTAGCCTCGTTTAACCAGTTGTAGATCAGCGATGTGGGCATAATAACCAGCGAGGTGCTGCTGCCCCCTTCGGCCTCGGTTATCTCTTTATGTTTTTGCAGCAGGGCCAGGGTTTGTATGGTTTTACCCAAACCCATATCGTCGGCTAAACAGCCCCCAAAATGAAAGTGCTTTAAAAAATGGAACCAATTATAACCGGCCTGCTGATACGGCCTTAAACTGCCCGAAAAGCACTCAGGTTGAGCCACGTCTTCCAACTGGTCAAAGTCCATAAGCTTTTGCAGCTTGCGGTTAATGGTTACTTCAGCCATTTCGCCGCCGGCCAGGTCGTTCACTAAACCTAAATGATGGCGGCGTAGCTTGATCTGGTCGCCCGGCTCACTGAAATGCAGCAGGTTTCCGTATTGCGAGAACCATTGCTCCGGGATTACCGCAATTTCGCCCGACGGCAGCGTAAACTCCTTTTTATGGTTAAGAATATGATTTTTTAACTGAATGAAAGGAATTTTATACGGACCGAAATAAACAAAAGCATTAATGTCGAACCAGTCGTTATCTTCCCTAACTTCCAGGTCTATCTTGCTGGTGCCGAAAACATAACGTTTCTGCCCTTCGGGCTGCTCAATCTCGAAGCCCTCATGCTTCAGCTCGTCGTGATGTTGATTCAGCCATTCAAAAATGGAATGTGCCTGGTTGGTGTCGTCATCTTTATGCTCAACCTCCAGGTTTTGGAATAAGGAAGACGCTGTTTTCAGTCCCCGGTTTTCAAGCTGGGTTAACTTGCCTTTCTCCCAGGCTACCGAGCGTTTAATGCGGTGAAAGGTGTAATTATCGCCGTTGCGCTCCATGCGTACAGAGATATGCCTGCCGTCCCCGTAAGGGAAAATATAGCCCGCATACTTAAAATAAAGCTGCAACTGCGAGGTTCCGCCCTCAATATATATAGGTTTAAGCATAGGCACGGCCTCATGCTTTTCGGTATCAATAGTAAAACCCTCGGCGTAAACGTTGTGCTTCTCAATTAAGGGCGCCACAAACTTTTCAAAGTATGATTGCTCTGACGACCGCGGAATAGCAATATAGCGCTTATTCAAAAACGGCACCAGCTTTTTACCCTCAATCTCTTTATCAAAATGGTAAAGGGTGTCATCCATCAGCATCCAGGCCGGGTGGTTACAAATGATCTCGGCATTTTTAAACATAAACTCAATGCGCATGCCCTGATATTTGATGGTAGGGAAGTAGCGGATCTCCTCTTCATTACGCCGAAAATGGAACAGTACCGAAGCCGGTTCTTCAGCTATTTGTAGCTTACGCTCGGCCGGGTAGCCCTCTTTGCTCATGAGGTATACCTGGCGGTCGCCCAGCAGGTTTAAAGCCTCGGCCATGCGTTTTTCAAGTTTTGGCCGAATGGTTTCAAAAAGCTGATCGGTAAATATCCTGGAAAAAAATTCAGACGGACGAATGGGTTTTTTATAAAATTTCTTGATGACGTTACCCTGTTCAATCTCCTCTAACAGTTTAATGAGCTTGGTGTCGGTTTCATCAATGCAACTTGAAAACTCGGTAGCGGTATTTGAGAAAAGACGCTGGTGGGTTAGCGAGAACTCGCCGTTTGGGTTTAGCTGAACTACATGTGGCTCAATAACATAGCCCAAATACTCGTGCTTGGCAACGGCATAAATGATCTGACAGGGTTTTGAACTATCAACGCGTAACATGTGTGCTTCAGGTAAAAAATTAAGTGAAGCTACGATGAAGAAAAAATTCAAACCTAAACAGAATTTGGTTTAATACGAAATGAAAGAGATTAAATAATTATTAACAGTAAGTGATGTTAATAAAAGGCAAATAAGCACGAAGCGTAAAGCCGAAAGCTTTGGGCCGTTATTGGTGTTGTCACCAACAACATGTGTGGGGACACGACTCAATAAGCTAATACATATTAGTGATAGCAATAAGATGAGCGAAAGTATTACTCGTTACTAAGCAGGTGGGATGCTGAAACAAGTTCAGCATGACCAGTACTTTTTAATAATTTCAAGAAAGCAAAAGAGCTTTTAGCTTTGATCTTTTAGCTTTACGCTTCAACCACCACATCCCCTTCAAAAACCTGTTTAGCAGGCCCTTCCAGAAAAATATCAGTAAAGTGGCCGCCCTCGTGGTTAAAGCGAATATTCATATCGCCGCCTAATACTTTTACAGGCGTGTTAATGCTGCCTGTTTGGTTGTGGTGTTTGGCCATGGCCAGGGCTACTGCGGTTACACCGGTACCGCAGGCATAGGTTTCATCCTCAACACCGCGCTCAAAGGTGCGTACAAAATAGCCTTCGCGCGATGGCTCGACAAAGTTTACGTTGATGCCGTTGGCTTTGTAAGTATCATTATTGCGAATGGCGTGGCCATCGGCATAAACATTTTTATTGGCCAGGTCATGGGCAAAAGCCACGTAATGCGGCGAGCCGGTGTTTAGCACGTAGGCATCATTATCCATCCGGATATCGTCAACGTCAATCATTTGCAGGCTTACCCAATCGCCGGTTTCTGAAATTTTGGCATGGTGAGGGCCGTCTACTGCCAAAAAATCTGTCTCAGAGCCAATTATATCCAGAAATTTGGCAAAGGCTACAATACAGCGCCCGCCATTACCGCACATGCTGCTGGGCTGGCCATCGGCATTGTAGTAAACCATCTCAAAATCGTAGCCTTCCAGGTTCTGTAAAAACATAATACCATCAGCACCAATACCAAAGCGGCGGTTGCACAAAGCGCTGATCATCTTTGAATTATGATGATCTATCAGGTTTTCACGATTATCAACCATAATAAAATCATTGCCTGCGCCCTGGTATTTGTAGAAATGTATTTTCACGATTTTGCGTATTATTTAAAGTGCTATTAATCAAACCCGGGGCCAAATAATAGTAAACCCCGCTGATTTGACTTTAACATTTTTTAACATAAGCAGGTATAACTTCCTGTTGTTTATACCGTCTATATGGTATTAAATTTGAATAGCGAAATTAGCAATTATCAAACAGAATTAATAAAAGGAATATATAAGATGAAAAGAATTAGTTTAACATTATTAACTGCTTTTGTAGGAGGCGCCATGGCGCTGGGTACCTACAAGGTGATTGAGAATAAGTATGCTGATAACATGAGTTTTGACGATAAGCAGCAAGTATACTTTGCTAGCAATCACCTATCGCCTAATATTACGTCATCAGCCGGCGAGGTTGATTTTACCCAGGCTGCCGCTGCAGTAACCCCGGCTGTGGTTTATATCCGTACTACTTACTCGGCGTCGGGTTCATCAAACTCGCGCGAGGATCAATTACAACGAATGTTTGGCGATATGTTTGGTCAGCGTATGCCGCAGCGCAGCCAGCCGCAAATGGCTTCAGGTTCAGGCGTAATTATTTCGCCCGATGGTTATATCGTGACCAACAACCACGTGGTAGCCAAAGCCGATAAAATTGAGATCACCACAAACGACCACCGTCGTTTTACCGCCAAGGTAATTGGTACCGACCCAAACACCGACCTGGCTTTAATTAAAATTGACGGCGATAACCTGCCTATCGTAAAACTGGGCAACTCTGACGACGCCAGGGTAGGCGAATGGGTACTGGCCGTAGGTAATCCTTTTAACCTGACATCAACCGTTACTGCGGGTATTGTAAGTGCTAAAGGCCGTGGTATAGGCATCATTGGGTCTGAAGATAATGGCGAGGACGATAATCCATTTGGCCCAACCCGTAACTCAAACCAGCCACGCGTTAAAAAAGGTATCGAGTCATTTATTCAGACTGACGCTGCCATTAACCCCGGCAACAGCGGCGGCGCCCTGGTAAACACCAGAGGCGAGCTGATAGGTATCAACTCGGCCATTGCATCACATACCGGCTCTTACGAAGGTTATGGCTTTGCCATACCGATAAACCTGGCTAAAAAAGTATTGAACGACATTAAAAAATACGGCGCTGTTAAACGTGGTATGATCGGCGTTACCTTTGCCGACTTAAGCGAGAACGATAAAGCACAAGGCATAAACACAGACAAAACCAACGGTTTATATGTTACCGGCGTAATGCCGAACAGCGCCGGCGAAGCCGCAGGCCTGAAAGAAGGCGATATCATCACCAAAGTTGAAGGTAACGTGATCAATGAGTCGTCTGACTTGCAGGAACGCGTTGCCCGCTTACAACCGGGCGATAAAATTAACCTGACTTACCTGCGCGGCAATTCAGAAAGAAACGTTGCGGTTACGTTGAAAGCTGAAACTGCCCCTGCAACCCGCACAGCAATGTCAAGATCAGCTAACGAGTTGTATAACAAACTGGGTGCAAGCTTTATGCCTTTAACTCAAAACCAGAAAGCTAAGTTTCACCTAAACAGTGGTGTGGTAGTTACTCAGGTGCGCGAAGGCGGTATTATTGACGAAGCCGAGCTGCCAACCGGTACCGTGATAACCAGCATCAATAAAATGCCGATAAACAGCACTGCCGATATTGATAAGGCAGTAACCAACCTGAAAAACGGCATGATGGCCATTAGCGGTTATTATCCTGACGGTACTAAGTTTAACAACACATTTTCGGTAGAAGAATAAGCTAGCTGAAATTAAGAATATGAAAAGCCCGGCCATTGGTCCGGGCTTTTTTTGTTTTAGCACCGCAGGGACTCACCCCCGACATTGCTGCGCTCGTCGACCCTCTCTTCCGCAAGCGGTAAAGAGGGTTGAATCTGAAAAACAAAAACCCTCTTTGCGCCGTAGGCGAAGAGAGGTGGTCCAGCGAAGCGCCGACCGGGTGAGTCCCCCGCCGTGTGCATTAACCACACTAATTACTACCTTTGTACCCATGATTGACGTTATACTAAAAAAAGGTAAAGAAAAAGCGGTTCATCAGCGCCATCCGTGGGTATTTTCGGGGGCTATTGAGCGTGTTAAGGGTAAGCCTGCCAACGGCGATATTGTGCGACTGGTGAATGCCGGCGGCGATTTCATGGCCTATGGTTTTTATAACGATCAATCGCGCGTAGCGCTGCGGCTGCTGGAATGGGACGAAAATAAGCCGGTTGACGATAGCTGGTTCCGCGCCAAAGTTGCCGAGGCTGTCGACGGTCGTGAAGACATATTAAGCAACGGCGATACCAACACCTGCCGCCTGATTTTTAGCGAAGCCGATTATTTACCGGGATTAATAGTAGACCGTTATGCCGACCATTTGGCCGTACAGGTTTTAACATCAGGCATGGAACGCATGATGCCGGTGGTGATAGATGAGCTGCGCAAACTGCTTAACCCCAAAAGTATTTTTGACAAGAGCGACGCCTCGTCGCGGCAGCACGAGGGTATGGATACTGAAAATATAGTGTTGTTTGGCGATAATCCACCTCAGGCTGTCGAAGTAAAAGAGAACGGCGTCCGCTACAATATCAACATCGCCGAAGGTCAAAAATCAGGCTTTTACTGCGACCAGCGCAATAACCGCCGCATAGTGGCCGCCCACGCCAAAGGCAAAAAATTGCTTGATTGCTTTAGCTATACCGGCGGCTTTACGCTGAATGCACTATACAACGGCGCGGCCTCGGTCACCAGTGTTGACAGCTCTGGCCTGGCTATTGAAACCCTGAAAGAAAATATACAACTCAATAAGCTGGATACGGCTAAACATCGCGCCATACAGTCAGACGTAAACAAACAGCTGCGCGCTTTTAAGGAGGCCGGCGAAACGTTTGATATCATTGTACTTGATCCGCCGAAATATGCCCCCTCGCGCTCAGCTTTAGACAGGGCATCACGCGCTTATAAAGATCTGAACCGCATGGGTATGCTGCTGCTTAACAATGGCGGCTTGCTGGCTACCTTCTCCTGCTCGGGCGCTATGGACCTGGAAACCTTTAAGCAAGTACTGGCCTGGGCCGCACTTGATGCCGGCAAGCAGGTGCAGTTTATCGGCCAGTTTTGCCAGCCTGAAGATCATCCTGTCCGCTCATCTTTTCCTGAAGGGGAATATTTGAAGGGACTGTTTTGCAGGGTATTTTAATTATCATAGCATTAGTCATCGTGAACAAGGTGCAAGCGAGACGATCTATAAATAAAAGACAATTACCTAACCCATAGATAGTTGAATCAATGACGTGTTGTGTGTAGCAGCCGCGTCATCCTTGGCATAAATCCCCAGCAAAAAACACCCTTACATTGTCGCGTTTACACCTCATGGGGGTGTTTTGTCCTGCCTAAATTTGAATTATAATTCAAACTGACAGAAAACAACAATGAGAAAGATCAGAATTTTTGAACATATCTCGCTGGATGGCGTGATTGAACACGACGGTGACTACACCTATGGCGCATGGACTACTCCCTACAGAAGCCCGGCCGGCGCAGCAATGCTTTTTGAAGCTTACGGACCAAACTTTGACCTGCTGCTTGCCCGTAAAACCTACGATATATTCAGCAACTTTTGGCCTAATGCCGGCAACTTCCCGATGGCAAACGCTATAAACGCTGCAACCAAATATGTTGTAACCCATAACCCTGACAACCTGCGGTGGGGACCGGCAGAGGGTTTAAGTGAAAATATAGCGAGCGCGATTTGCGATCTTAAAGCAACCGACGGCCCTGACCTGATTGTGGTTGGAAGCTCGACATTAACCTCGCTGCTGCTTGATCAGGGACTGGTTGATGAGGTTATCCTTATTACTTACCCCATTTTACTTGGCAAAGGCAAGCGTTTACTGGCCGACAGTATCGATGCCCGCGAACTTGCTTTCGTTGAATCAAAACCTACGCCAACCGGCTTGCTTATTAATACCTACAAACACCTTGGTCCGTTAAAAAAATAGTTGTCATAAAAATAAGTTGGTGCGACTGCTCACTACGATCTGCTTTAACTATAAACCAAATGTAGCTGTTTATTTTTATGCTTATCACCCAAACACCCGCCCCACCTTTACTGTTACCCCTATGACACTCCGGCCCGAGTGGCCTAACTATTGCACAACAGCACTAATGAGCAAACATATTTTATTAACCGGCGGCACAGGTTTAATAGGCCGAAAACTTACGGATTTTTTGTTAAGCAAAGGTTACCAGGTTAATCACCTAAGCCGAAAGCCGGGTACTAACCCCGAGGTCAATACTTTTTTGTGGGATGTTAACAAAGGCCAGATAGATGAGCGCTGTATCAATGGTGTCGACACGATAGTACACCTGGCGGGGGCAAATGTGTCTGACGGGCGGTGGACCGACAAGCGCAAAAAAGAGATCATCGAGAGCCGTACAAAATCTATCGGCCTTATTTATAAGCTACTCAAAGCAAAACCGCAACATACGGTCAAATCAGTGATATCTGCCTCAGGCATTAGTTATTACGGCGACCGGGCCGATAACCTGCTGACAGAGAACAGTGCACCCGGTACTGATTTTTTGGCTAATGTGAGCCTGCAATGGGAACATGCGGTTGACGGCGGCGGAGGCCTTGGACTGCGCCTGGTTAAATTTAGAACAGGCATTGTGCTGGATGCCAAAGGGGGCGCCTTGCCGGTTTTGGCAAAGCCTGTCAAATTTGGCGTCGGCGCTGCATTGGGCAGCGGCAAACAGTGGGTATCATGGATACATATGGACGATGTGATAGCCATGTATCTTTTTGCCATTGAGAACGAAAATATAAACGGCGATTATAACATGGTTGCCCCCAACCCGGTAACCAACCAGCAATTGATCAAGGCAGTAGCTAAAGAGGTGCATCGCCCGTTATGGCTACCCAAGGTGCCCGGATTTGCATTAGAATTAACCCTGGGCGAAATGGCCGGCGTGGTATTGAGCAGCCAAAAAGCTTCGGCACAAAAAATTGAAGACGCCGGATATAAATTTAAATACCCTACCTTAATGTGGGCATTGAAGGATATTTATAAATCGTAAAGCAAACATAATAAGGCGTCATGCCAAACTTGTTTCGGCATCCCCATTATACAGATTATCGTTCGATTTACTTAGTGTATGGGGATGCTGAAACAAGTTTGGCATGGCGCAAAATAATCCATGCAACAAAAAACCACCCTGTTCTGGTTTCGCCGAGATTTGCGATTGGACGATAATGCCGGCTTGTACCGCGCTTTAAAAAGCGGCAACCCGGTGCTTTGTCTGTTTATTTTTGACCCCGCGATATTGGGTAAGCTTGAAAGCAAGCAGGATACCCGCGTAACTTTTATTTACAATACCATTAAAGAGTTACAACAGCAATTAGAGGAATATGGCAGTACTTTACTGGTGATTTATGACGAAGTAGAAAAAGCCTGGCATAAAGTACTTAAGGAGTATAAAGTTGGTGCTGTTTACACCAATCATGATTATGAGCCTTATGCCAAACAGCGCGACGATGTCATTGCCAAACTGTTTGCTCAACACAACATACCGTTTAAAACCTATAAAGACCAGGTAATTTTTGAAAAGAACGAGGTAACCAAAAACGACGGTAAGCCTTATACCGTTTTCACGCCTTACAGCAAAAAATGGAAGCAAAAGCTCAACAGCTTTTACCTGAAATCATATCCCACCAAAAAGTATCTAAAAAACCTGCTTATAACAAAGCATCTGCCTTTGCCCACCTTAAAAAATATAGGCTTTGAACGCAGCGGGCAGGAAATACCCGGCAAAAGCTACAAAAGTGTAATTGATGATTACGCTGGAAAACGCGATTTCCCGGCTATTAAGGGCACCTCGCATATTGGCATACATTTGCGTTTTGGTACGCTGAGTTTACGCCGGGTAGCCCGCGATGCTAATGAAGCTCACGAAAAAACATGGCTCAATGAGCTGATATGGCGCGAGTTTTACTCGATGATCCTGGATCATTTTCCCGAAACGGCAACTCATGCTTTTAAACCAGAGTTTGACCGTATTAAATGGATCAACGACGAAAAGCATTTTGAGGCCTGGTGCAAGGGAAAAACCGGATACCCGCTGGTAGATGCCGGCATGCGCGAACTAAATGCTACCGGCTTTATGCATAACCGTATACGTATGTTAACGGCCAGCTTTTTAACCAAACACCTGCTGATTGACTGGCGCTGGGGCGAACATTATTTTGCCTCGAAATTATTAGATTATGAGATGGCCAGCAATGTGGGCGGCTGGCAATGGGCAGCCGGCACCGGCACTGATGCGGCACCGTACTTCAGAATATTCAGCCCGGATGCGCAAACAAAGCGTTTTGACCCGGATTTGAAATACATAAAAAAATGGGTTCCGGAGTATGCCGACTTCAGCAAATATCCAAAACCCATTGTTGATCATGCTTTCGCCCGCGAGCGTTGTTTAAAAGCCTTTAAACAAGCATTAAGTCGTTAATATTAGGGCGTAACACCAATAATGCGTACATCATACCTGATGATGCTGTTTGGCGGAATACTGGTAGTTTGTTTACCATAAGCCAATCGCGACGGAAATAAAAACGTTAACAAAGCACCGGTTTTACCATACTTTTTCAGGCCCAGTTGTACACCGGGTATCAAATCAGGCACGTCAAAGCCCTGCCCGCCAAGTACGTTGTATTCGCTGGCAACATAACCATTAAGTAAAGTAGTACTATAGGTTACCACAACACTGCTTTGATAAGTTATAGGCACATCACCAAAGCCGGGCTCGGTTATTGAATACCAGTAATGATACTGAGGATCTTGCTGCATGGTTAAACCATTTTGGGCAATGTAGTTTTTGATCACCAGTTGATCATAGTTTTCCTGCGCAACTGTATCGTTAATAGCCTTATTGCCAATAAGGTGCACATAATAATCTAAACTTTGGTTACCGGCAATGCGGCCAGATGTATTTGAAGCACTGCCCACACCTGCCCCTGCTACACCGTAGGCCAGTCTTGACGGAATGATTAACCGGGCAATGGCGCCGTTGTGCTTCATGATATCATGTACCGATTGTTGCAAACCCACTATATCTAAACCCAGTGGCGTAGTTGAAGTGGCAATGTGCCCAACAAAACCATCATAATGGTTATTAATGGTATCGTTAGAGATGTACTTGCCATCAACGCTCTGCAGCGTAAACACCATTGAGGTATTGCTGGTATATTGCAAAGTGGCAGTGTCTCTGCCCGGATCAAGGATTTTGTAGTAGATGCCAGAGGTGTCGCGGGTAAAGCCCGTTAAACCCTTTGAAGACATGTAGGCTTTTATCTGGTCCTGATCATATTCAGTAATAGTTGGATCATATTTATCACGACGGCAAGCTACCGTGGCCAGTAAACCAAAAAATAAAAGCGTATAAGTAAATTGTCTCATTTGTAGTTATGGCTGCAGCTTAATGGCGCGGCAGCTTATGTTAGTTAATAATATCGTACAATGTTATTTCAAAATCAAGCACCGCATTTGCCGGCAGCCCGTCCTTTAGTCCGTATTGTTTACCCACCAAAGGCTGCGGGTTTGGTCCGTAAGCATAACGCGACGGCAGGAACAATCGTATAGTCCCGCCTCTTTGCCCGTAAGGTATACCTAACTGCCAGCCCAATATCACCTGCGACAGAATAAACGTCGGGTGTAATTTAACATCAGTTAACGTATCTGTTGATGCAAACAATTGCTCGCTCAGGTCATCTTCATTAATCACCTTACCGGTGTATCCAACGGTAACCTGGGTTGAGGCTGTAAATAAATCAGTGCCCGTGCCGGCATGCTCAATAATGTAATAAACACCCGAGGTATCGGCCTTAATTGCCTGCAGCGAGTTTTTTGCCAGGTACCGCTGTACCAGCGAATCATCTTTGTCTGCCTGTAGTTTATATCCTTCTGTAGTACCCAGCAAATCTTTTTTGCATGAGGCCAAACCGGCAACTAAAAACAATATGATTACTACGGCCCTGTTCATTGCTTTTCCAAAGGGCAAATTTATTCTTTTAAATTTCAAAAACGGCAGGTTAACACTTTTTAACATTTAAAAAATCTGTCACTTACGCAACAGGCTGCTGTCGGGCTTATTTTTCAATATTTTCGGGCTTGTAATTAAGGGTAAGCCGGTTAATTTTTTTCAGCATTTCGGTAAGATATTGTCGGTCGGCTTGGTTAATGTGGGTGTTCAGATAATTATTAAACTGCTTTACTGTTACACGCGCCAGATGACGCTTTTCTTTCCCCAAAGCGGTAAGATATATTTTTACCGATCGTTTATCGCCTTTGTTTGATTCACGGTAAATGAGGCCCATTTCTTCCAATTGGTTTAGCATACGCGACAAACTGGTTGATTTTAAGCCAAGCAGGGCAGCAGCCTGCGACACTGTAGTACCGTCTTCTTCGTCGATATTAATGAGCAGGTAACCTATAGATTGTGTTATGCCAAAATCGGCCACGATAGCATTATAGCGGTTTGCCATGGTTTGCCAAACTATCTTTAAAAAATAGTCGATGGTTTCCTGCGGACGTGGATTTGACTGCATCTGCTCAAATAATTATTTTTTGGATACACAAGTGTAAGTAAATTTTATGAAACTACGCCCTGAACCAAATAGCCCGGGAAAATCGTATTTAAAACAAGAGTATATAAATTGGTGGTCAAAGCTCTTTGGATTATTCCCAATTTGTCCGCTGGCTAAAGGCCAACGCTATGATAGATAAGATATAGTTCATTTCCCTGCAATTATCGTACAATTAGCGCGTAGACCAAAGAGGAGGTTACAAGCCCAAAACAGGGTACGGTTTTTTAAAAGCTATTTCCCGGCCTAATAGCCCTGTTACTATTAAACCATTCTATATTTTGGCGGTCATTACCATAAAATTTGAAATATACCGTTATACAAACATGAAAAACACAACTTACACACTACTTATTGCATTGGCTTGCTTATTTTTTACTACTCAATCAAAAGCTCAGGATTACACCATCGCCGCCGGATTAAAATTTGGCGGTTATGAGAATGGCATCTCGGGCAAATATTTTATGGATAAAAATGTTTCGCTTGAGGGTGTGCTGGGTTTCAGGCATCGCGGCGCCGTTTTTAGCGGGCTGTATGAAATTAACCAGGAAGCTTTCAACGTGCCTGAATTGAAGTTTTACTATGGTTTTGGTGCCCACATTGGCTCTATGGGCGCGGGCCAGTACAAAACGTTTAATGGCGAGTACCACTATTACAATAACGCACAGCTATTTTTAGGGGTAGATGGTGTTGTTGGGCTTGAATACCTGATACCCAACTCGCCCATTGCCGTGAGCCTTGACCTTGACCCCCGGGTAGAACTGGCCAGCGGCCCGTTTGTCGACCTGGCGCCGGGGCTGGGGGTTAAATATGTATTTAAATAGATTTAGAAACTATGGATTTTTTTTATGCCTTATAACGACAAATAACACAAGAAGCCTGCTCCGTGCGGGCTTTCCTTTTTCAATCTATCGTACTATTAAAACCTTTTTACCGTAAACCTTAGATCCGAGTTTGGTTCTGAGCACATAGGTTCCTGGCGACAGGCCGGCTACGCTTATTGTAGTACTGAAATCGCCGGCAGCTATGGCCTGTGTTTTGGTGTATGCCACGGCACCCTTACTGTTAATAAGCGACAGCGTCAAATTATCGGCTGCAGGGGCTTTAAACAGAACGTTCAGTACCTTGTCAGCCGGCTCAGGAAAGGCGATCAGGCCAATATCAGTATCTGTACCCGTATGCAGCGCTAATAGGGCATACGCAAAATAATCAGACGGTGTGCTACAACCCGTATTGGAGGTAACCGTTACGTAGTAAGTACCGCTTTGCTGTGCGCTAAGCGTTTTGCCGGTTGCGCCGGGTATGGCCTTGCCATCAAGGTACCACTGGTTACCCCTATCATAGCTGGATGTTAAGGTAATACCTGATTGCGTAATAACAGGTTTGCTTAAATTTACCGGCACGCGGATGCCGGTGGTACATGCGGCGCTTTTTACCTTAATATCATACAAATAATAATAGTATTGCTTATAGTAAGTACTGTCGGTACCACTATCGGGCGTTGCGTCATTGCCTGTTATTTTAAATATATCCGAAGCATTGAACGGGTAGCCGTTAACCCCGGTGTTATTTCTGAATAAGGTTACACTAGCGTCGTAAACCGGCGCAATGGTATAATTACCGGCATGGGGCAGTAGTAAATTTAAGGTGTAAACGCGTCCCTGATCGTTAGGGTCGTCGGTAGCTGCGCCGGCTGCGGCAATTGAGCGTGTAGCACTTGCGTTGATGGATACTGTTGATACCACCTGCCCGTTATCGTCAGAGACATTGAACTGTATCACTCCGGGGTTTCCAATATAGAGCCTTGCGCTTTGGATAATAGCAGGTACCGCCGTGTATACTTTTACCGCCGGCGTAAACTGGTTGTACCCCCCGCCGCTAAAAACATTTTTGGTGGCCGGCCCTACAGATGCGCTGAAATCATTCAATGCCGCATAAAAAGTGTTATTTACCGGCGCGGTTGGAGTAAGCACCGTATTACCGTAAGCAATGGGTTGCACGTCGTTAGTATTTTTATACCAGAACAGCGTACCATCGCCAGATCCCGTTAACTGATATTGCTTCAGGTTACTGCAATAAACGGCGGTCAGATTTGCCGGAGCATCCGGCGTGGCAATCACTGCAGTTTCAGAAACCTCATTATTACTGCTGACAGGATCATTAGGATATGATGTTGTCGCAGTGATGACATCAGTAGCGCCGGCAGCAAAATTAAAGGTATGGCTTATTGTAAAATTATCTTCCTGCAAAGGCGCAAGCGTAGAGGTGTAATTTTCGGTAAAGCTGGTTACCGTGCCGTCGGCAGTTTTAACCGATACCGTTACCGGGATATTTGATATTGGCGCACCGCCATAATTTTTGAGCGTTACGGTAACGTTATTCACGCCGTTGCAAGTACCTGACGGGGCCGGATTCACTATAGCTTTGATGCCTGCGTCGCTTTTGGTTTGTATGAACATCACACGGTAGTCCTGCGTCTCGCCTTTTGGGTAGGCACCACATGAGGTTACCGCAGCGGCATCGTTTGTTTCGTTCAATACCACACGCATTAAACTAAAATTACCCGGCACTACTGTAGCAGGAATGGTAACATTGGCATTATAGGTCGACGTCCCGTTAATTATGCCGGTTGTAGCTACAAGTTCGCCTGCATCAAATACGCCATTGCTGTTCCAGTCAATAAAAACTTTGGCTATTTTATTAAAATTACCGCCGCAGGTACCCAGTGTTAAGCTAAGCGGATAAGTTTTGCCCTGCTCCAATTGAGCTGTCTGACCGGTGTAATCGCTATAAGTAGTACAACCAGCGACAGGTGTGTTATTGATATTAGCAATGGTAACATTGTTAATTCTTGAATCGGCTGGCAAGGCAGGCCCGGATGCGCAGTAACCTGTACCACCAATACCGGTAACAATTAATGAGTACGCCTGAGCACCAGACTGTAAAGTACCTTTATGGCTAATAGTTATGGTGTAAGTTTTCCCCGGTGTAGCCGCTTCTATATAAACCTGCTCAACGTTGTCGCGTATGTTGTCGCCTTTGGTTGCCGGGGTTGCCGGGTGCAAAACATCAAGCACCCAGGGCATATAGGTAGTGGTGCCATCGCTTACGCGTATGTCAAGGTCATTTATTAATTTAGGTGTACGGCTGTTAATTACGCCGTCTGGCGTTGCCACAGCTTGCGGATCTGTCCAGCAAATAGTTGCCACCAGCGGGCCATTGCCCGAGGCTATCACTGTTTGTGTTTGCGTTTGCCCCTGCGCCAGGTTATTTTCTTTGATGAGAGATTTTAAGGCATTGTCGGTAATAGCCTGCGCAGCAGCTACCATGTTCAGCAGTCCCCAGCCATAAATATAATCGGGGCCAGCATTTCCGGCATCAATAGCGGTGTGGCAGGCTAAACCTTTTAGCGTAGCGGCTTTCATAAACGTGCCGCCATTTTGCCTGGCATAATATTCTTGCAGCAACAAAAGCGACCCGGTAACATTGGGCGCCGAAAACGATGTACCATCTTCAGAACTATAAGCCTGCGGCCCGCTGCTCGACGTAGATAGTATATTTACACCATCGCCTACTATATCAGGCTTAATCCGCCCATCATCAGTTGGGCCGATACTGCTAAAAGACGATATTTTAATATCGGCACTGTTAGCGGGCCCGTTAGGTAAAGGATTGATTGCCCCTACCGTCAAAATATTTTTAGCGTTACCTGTAGTTGAAATTATATCATAACTATTATTACTGCTGATGTTTGCCGGGCGCGCACCCTTGTTTATAATGGTTGGATTTGTGCGGCTGGCGTATCCATAATAGGTAGCGCCAACCGGCGGACCGTTATAATCGCGGCTATTACCTGCCGACTCTACCATTAAATAATACGGGGCGTTATAGGCAATCCTGTCCCAGGCTGCAGTGCGTGCGTCGTAAAAGCCAAAGCTATAATCTACCGTATCGCCGGGCAGGCCATACCATTCCCAATGATTTTGCGCGGTGTTAAAATCCCATCCCGCAATATCGCCGTAAGAGTGATTTGACAATAACAATCCAGAAGCAGCGCGACTAATTTCGGTCACGTCATCATTAAAATCGTAGCACAGCAGGGTACTCATATCGTAAGCCATACCTTTTACCGGTGCGTAAACACCTTTGGCTATTAAAGTGCCTGCAACGTGTGTGGCATGGTCTATAACTGTCGCAGTATCTTTAAATACAATATTTTTACCTGCAAACTCCTGGTGGTCGCGGTACACCCGGCCACCGTCCCATATGGCTAACTTATTAGCTAAAAATACACTTGAGCCCGACAAATCAAGCCCTGTCGCGCCGCCAGGCTGCACTTGTTTGGTTCCTGTGGTTGCAGCGGCATCAACATTGTCGTGCGTGATCAAAAACTTAGGAAAACCCAGGGTGGTTAATCCTTGCAGCGCTACCAACCCACCATTGCGGGTGCGGCGCTGGCTAAACCAGTTATAATCCGGCGCCTGCTTTAATGCCTGCTGATGGCTCTTTGTAAAGGTATTTTCAGCCTCGGCGGCTAAGGTGTTCAGCTCACGTTTTTTTGCTTCGGTAACCAATACCTGCTGGCCAAAAGCATGACCTGCAAAACTTATTAAAACCCACAAAATTGCCGGGCGGTAAAGTTTATTCATATATGAATTTATAGGGCTGTATCACGCATTTACCCCGTAACAAGTTTGCACATTTTTATACACTTTATAAAATATTTTATCGGCATGACAAAGGTTTGTGCCTGTGATAACGCACCCATCGCCGGGCAAAAAAAACCCCATTATGGGGTAAAAAATACCGATTGGAATTATCCATAAATCGAGCACAATTTTAAATACCTATATAATAATGTTCATTTTAGTTTAAAAGCTTGACTTTTAGTCCAAACACGGCCATTTGCATAATTATTGCCTCACGCACAAGTAAAAAACATTATTGCACTTGAATAAGCCCGTATTTAAAAAAATCATTGCTGTTGCGTTAACATTTGGCTGTCTGCTTTGCTTCGGGCCATTGTTTGGGCAAGAGTATTACGATGCGGCGCATACGCCAAGGCAATATTATTACAATAATCTTGAGTCGGCAACAAGCGGTACAGGCAGCCCCGGCACTTATTTTCCGTCATGTACATCATCACAAAGCCCTACCCCGGCTATTACGGTTGTATCAGGTTCTTCTTTAAACAACAGTAAAAGTTTTTCGACCGTTGGCGCATCAACCACAGGTACGGTAACCTGGAACTTTTTAAAAAATTCTGCTACAGGTGCTAGCTTAAGTTTAAATGGTTCTCCATGGGAGTGGGAATTTGATTATAAAAACGTTACAGGCGCTGCTACCTACGACCCTGAAGCAGGACCTTCAGGGATGGTTGCCGGTAATGATTCATGGAGATATTGGTTAATCAGCAGCCTTTCAGGGTCTACCAGGTTGGGCATATACGTAACGCAAATTGGTGACAATTTGGTAGGACGTCAAAAATATGATGGAAGTACACAATACCGTACTTTATGGACCATATCAATGCCAAAAAATCAGCATACGTATCAAATAAGGATAGAAAGAGCGGTTACGGGATATTATAACGTGTTTGTATTGGACAGAAACACCGGTTCGGTTACTCAATCATTAAACATCAACGCCAACTACGACAGCACTTATAATTTAAGCTATCTGGACGCAACATCTACAGCGGCCAACCGTTTTCAATGGGATAATTTTAATTTTTATCAGGTTAGGCTTGATTATTTACCAATAAGCGACAACGGTGTTTCAAACCCGTTATACCCTGGCATGGGGACTGCCATATTATACGGTATGAACCTCTGCGCCAGAGGTGATATTGTTATGGGCAGGTTGGTGATAACCTATGATAAAGGCCTGGCAAATTTAATTGGTGTTAACGTACCCGGAAAGTTATATGAAACCGGCACCTTACCATTGTCTGCAGCGGGGCTGTCGCCGATAAAAAGCTACACGCTACAAAATAACGGCCGCAGTACGCAGGAAGATCTCTCCAGTTTAAATTTACACTATTATTCGGCTGGCGGTACAGATGGCAGCCCCCAGCACGTAACCTACTATTTTTTAACAGCCGGCATATTGTCTTCTTTTGTATCGCCTTATCCGTCATCAGTCACTTATTCTGTGAGTACCGGTGCCGATGATAACTACTCGCAATTTTTCAACAGTTCGGCACCGTTTTCAACAAGTTCGTCAAGCTCAACATCGGCACCCATTGAAGGTGGCGATCTATGGGAGTGGAATGG
>Ga0153956_1000783_pt1 | contig 32892 bp, 31 predicted proteins | sample TSFL040MetaG_FD_104704 | JGI IMG/M metagenome (GOLD analysis project Ga0153956, IMG submission 104704) | Attine ant fungus gardens microbial communities from Florida, USA - TSFL040 MetaG | ecosystem: Host-associated > Fungi > Mycelium > Unclassified | place: USA: Florida, Wekiwa Springs... | reverse complement strand
GTCCTCGATCTCGAAGAACTCCTTGGCCGTGAAGCCGCCCTGGTTGGCGACGATCGAGGCCGGGAACTGCTGGATCTTCGTGTTGAACGCCTGGACGTTCGAGTTGTAGATCCGGCGGGAAGCCTGGATCTCGTCCTCGAGCTCCGAGAGGTTCCGGCTGAGCTGCTGGAAGTTCTCGGTCGCCTTCAGGTCCGGGTACTGCTCGGCCACGGCCCGCAGGTCGGCGAGCGAACGGTTGAGCCCGGCTTCCGCCTGGGCGGTGTCACCGACGCTCTGGGCGGCCATCGCGTCGGCTCGGGCCTTGGTCACCTCTTCGAAGACCTTCTGCTCGTGAGTCGCGTAGCCCTTGACCGTCTCGACCAGATTCGGGACCAGATCATGTCGGCGCTTCAGTTGGACATCGATTCCACTCCAGGATTCCTCGACCCGGTTGCGGGAACCGATGATTCCGTTCCGCGTCGAGATGTACCAGAGCACGACGATCAGAACGATCACGACGACAACTATCAGCGCGATAAGTGCGCCACTCATAGGCAAGTCCCCTCGGTTGAAATCAGTACGGCGCCATCCTACCCGCAGACTTCGCTCCTGACTACGGGTAGGGTGATCGCCGATGGGTAAGGAATCCGACAACTGGCGGCAAATCGTCTCCGGCTACAAGGGTGAGGGTGAGATCACCTGGGAGGAGGTCGGCGGGATCAACCCGGTTGACGGGCCGGTGGCGCTTTGCGTCGGCGGCAGCAACCGGCTCACCGGCCAACTTGCCCCGGATTTCTGGGGTGCGAGCTGCGATGCCGACGAGGAAGAGGTCGGTGGCTTCATGCGCAAGAGCATCGTGCCGACCGCGATTCTCGCCAAGGCCCACATGCCCGACCTGGCCAAGGTCGTGTCGGCCTTCAACGTCGAGTCGATCGAAGCGAACGCGGGCGAGTTCATGAAGCAGAAGGTTTCCCGCCGCAAGGTCGAGTTCGAGTCGCTCGAGTTCAACAAACGGTTTCTCGCGACCGTGCCGAAGGACCACGACCCGATCGCCCTGCGGGAACTGTTCTCGCCGGGATTCCTCGAATGGACCACGACGATCGACCGCGAGGTCGATTTCGGCATCAACGACCGGCAGCTCTGGTTCCTCTGGCGCCTCAGGGAACGGTCGGCCGAAGAGCTGAAGCTGGCTCTGGTCAACGCGGGGCAGCTCTTCCGCCGACTCCACTCGGAGATGGAGGAGGAAGGGATCCACACCTATCCCGCCGGGCCCTGGAACGCCGGGCTGGAGCCTTTCCCGGCTGACTGAGCGGATCAGTCCGGGTAGTCGTCCTCGTGGGGCAGGACCACCCGGGCGTTGCGATTCTCGCCGATCACCTTCGGCAGGACCACCATCGATGCGTTGGGATCGGCGGCGGCACGGCTCATCGCCTCGTCGGTGTCCGACGAGGGCACCAGAGCCTCAAGCTGCTTGAGGGTGGGGAACACAATCGCCATGTCACCGGCCGCGGCGGCGGCCAGGGCATCGGCCGGGTTGATCCACAGCGCCTCGGTCATCTCGAAATCATCCGGCTTGGCTTCCGTGCCGGCCGGGGCCTTGGCCAGGAAGAACCAGGTGTCGAAGCGGGTCTTGACCACCTCCGGGGTGACCCAGCGGGCCAAGGGGATCAACTCGGTCGAGAGGTCGAGCTTGATGCCCGCCTCTTCATCGAGCTCCCGTGCGGCACAGTTCCTCAGTCCGTCGATGCCCTCACCGTCCTCGGGGTCGAGCGAGCCGCCGGGGAAGACCCAGACGCTCGGCATGAAATGCGACTCCGCGGATCGCTTAAGCATCAGCACCTCGAGGATCCCTCCCTGAGGGTCCCCACCTTCCTCGCGGTCCCGAAGCAGCAGGATGGTGGCGGCGGAGCGGGGCTCTGACGGTTCCCCCAGGTTGATCGCCTCCCCGGGCCCGGCTTCCGGAAACGAGTTCACGACTTGAACGCTACCGGTAATCTGGCCGACCATGAGCACCACGACCACCAATCTGTGGATCTGCGAGTCATGTGGCTGGATCTACGACCCGACCGAAGGCGATCCCGACGGCGGGATTCCGGCCGGTACCGCGTTCGAAGACATTCCGGATGACTGGTTCTGCCCGGTCTGCGGCGCCCGCAAGGTCGATTTCGTGGTCTACGAGGGGTGATCGGACGCTGGGCCTGAGGCGGGCTATCCGTCATAGGCAAGTCGGCGAGCGTCGCCCCGCCTCCAAGCAAACCCGCCGGCCCACAGAAACAGGAAATAGATGGGCCAGCTCCATATGCCCGTAACTCCAACTCATCCTTGTGACGGTTTTCTGGGTCGTCCGTAGTCTGGGTATGAACGGCATGCTGGAAGCTGTCCCTGAATCTGACTCGTCCCCGCGTGGCGCTCCCGGTTCTCTGGTCGGGCCTCGGCCTCTCTTTGAGGATCTGTACCGAAGCAGTCGCGACGATCTGTACGCATATGTGGCCGGTCTGTTGCGGGACCGGGTTGCCGCTGAAGACGTCACGGCGCTCGCCTTCGAGCGGGCTTTTCGCAAGTGGGACAAGTTCGATCCCAAGCGGGGCAGCGCCCGGGGCTGGCTTTTCGGGATCGCCCGGAACGCGGCTCTGGACGAGTTGCGGAAAAGGAAGCGGGAGGTGCCGGCGATCGAGCCTGGAGGGCTGGATGCCCCGGGCTCGGTGGCCGGCACCGCGGGCCAATGCTCGGCGTCGATCGAGGAGCGGGTGGTGGCCCTGGAGCAGCGTGCCGCTCTGATGACGGCCCTGGGGGTCCTTTCGCCGGCTGACCGGGAGATGGTCGCGATGAAGTTCTTCGCCGGCCTGAACAACGTCGAGATCGCCGAAGCGACCGGCTACTCGCCGACCAATGTGGGGACCCGGCTCGGCCGGGCAATGACCAGACTGCGGAGCGCCCTTGGCTCCGCCGAGGAGGTGGCACGATGAGCCACAGGATCGAACCCGAATCCGCCGACCTGGCCCGGGCGCTGCAAGAAGCACGCCCCGTCCCGGAACCGGAATTCACCGAACGCCTCGACCAGGCGGTGGCGGACCACTTCCCGCCCGAGTGGGCCGACGAGGCGGCCCTTGGCAAGGATGGAAAGGGCGGGATCGGAACTCTGTCTGAACGCTTCCGGCGCTGGCTGGCCGGGAACCGGACCGTGATCCCGGCTCTGGCCGGCACGGTCGGCGTCCTCTTCGTGGTGGCAGTGGTCGCGACCAACGTGAGTGACCATCCGAACGGTGATTCGGACTCGGGAAGCAACGCGCCGACCGACATGGCGAAGCGCACAGTGGGCGCAGCCAGCGGCGGTATAACGACGGCCGACTCGGCATCTTCAGGGGTAGCGACAGAACCGCCGAAGAACGTGGTCCGGGCGGGGGTCAGGCTGGGTCCGGAGTCATACAGCTCGACTGACTCCGCTGCACTCAACTTTTATGACCTGGCCATGGCCAAAAACCTCAAGTCGCAGATGAGAGGTCGCGATGTCGCCAAGGAGGCCGAGATCACCCTCGGGACCGACCCCGAGGGGGTTCAGGACGTGGCCAACGAGGTGGTTTCCGTGACCGACGACCATCACGGCATCGTCATGAAGTCCAATGTGACCGATGGGGTGGCCGGGAAAGCCGGTGCTACCTTCAGCCTTCTTGTTCCGGCTCGGGAGATCGAGTCGGCGGTGGCCGACCTGTCGGGGATCGCCGATCTGAGGTCACGCAGCCAGGAGCTGATTGACATCACCGCGCCCACGAACCGGGCCGAGGATGACATCGCGGACTCGAAGGCGAAGATCAAGAGCCTGCTCGGCGAGCTCGAAACTACCTATGACGAGGACGACCGAGCGAATCTCGAACGCCGGATTCGCTGGGAGCGCAACGAAAAGCGCTGGGCGGAGAACCGGCTCAACCGCCTTGAGCGGCGGGCCGATTTCACCCCCGTCGATCTCAAGGTAGAGACCGGTCGTGACAGTGTGTCCGACGATGGGTCATCGAGCTGGGGCCTGGGCGACGCCTTCGACGATGCCGGCAAGCTGCTCGGAGTTGCCGCCGGCGTGACCGTGCTGGCCCTGGCGGTGGCGATCCCGATCGGAATCGTCATCCTGATCGCCCTCGCTCTGAACCGGGCCTGGGTCCGCCGCTCCCGGCGCCGCGTTCTAGCCGACGACGAGTGAACGTCGCCGGCTACTCGCCGATCGCCTTGACGTAGGTGAGGACCGCCAGCACCCGCCGGTGGTCCTCCGCGGTGGGGGCGAGGTCGAGCTTGCTGAAGATGCTGGTCACATGCTTCTCGACCGCCCGTTCCGTCACCACGAGGCTCTCGGCGATCGCGATGTTCGAGCGGCCCTCTGCCATCAGCCCGAGCACCTCGCGCTCGCGGGCGGTCAGCACCTCAAGCGGGTCTTCACGCCGCCGGCGACCCAGCAGGTGGGACACGACTTCCGGGTCGAGGGCGGAGCCGCCGCTGCCCACCCGCCGGACGGACTCGGTGAACCGGTCGATCTCGGCGACCCGGTCCTTCAGCAGATAGCCGACTCCCTCGGCCGAATCGGCGACCAGCTCCAGGGCGTAGCTCTCCTCCAGATACTGGGAGAGCACCAGCACCCCGGTCTCGGGATGCCGCTCGCGGATCTTCTTGGCGGCACGCAGGCCGTCGTCGGTCAGGGTCGGCGGCATGCGAATGTCGACCACCGCCACGTCAGGGTGATGGGCGCCGACCTTGCGCAGCAGATCCTCGGCGTCGCCGGCCTGCCCGACCACCTCGAAACCGTCGTCCTCCAGCACCCGCACCACGCCCTCTCGCAACAGCACCGAATCGTCGGCGACCACTACTCGCATGGGATATTCACCTCCACCACCGTCCCTTCCCCGAGTGGGCTTTCAAGGTCGAGGCTGCCGTCAAGCGCGGCGATCCGGTCGGCCAGCCCCTTCAGGCCCGAGCCGAGATCCGGATCGGCCCCGCCGACACCGTCGTCGGCGATCCTGATCCGGACGATTCCGTCGCGCCGGGATATATCCACCTTGGCCCGGGTCGCGTCTGCGTACCGGACCACGTTGGTGAGGGACTCGGCCACGACGTAGTAGGCGGCCGCCTCGACCTGCTCCGGCAGCCGGTCCTCCGGTATCTCGCCGACCTCGACCGGCAACGGCGCCCGGTGGGCGAGGGCGAGCAAGGCGGCATCGAGTCCACGGTCGGAGAGAACGGCCGGGTGGATGCCCCTGGCCAGCTCCCGCAGCTCGGCAAGGGTCTGCTCGAGCTCGGCGCTGGCGCCGTCGAGGATCTCGATCGCTCCCCGGGGATCCGACTCGACCCGGGACCGCGCCATCTGGAGCTTGAGCGCCAGCGAGACCAGGTTCTGCTGGGCGCCGTCGTGGAGGTTGCGCTCGATTGCCCGCCGGGCCGCGTCACCGGCCTCGACGATGCGGGCCCTGGACGCGCGCAGCTCGGCCATGTTGGCTCGGACCTCGGCCTCCAGCCGGGCGTTCTCGAAGGCGAGCGCGGCACCACGGCTGACCGCCTCGAGCTTTTCGGGTTCTTCGAGCAGCGCGTCGTCGTGGACGATCAGCGCGACCTTGCGGCCATCCATCGAGACGACGCTGGCGGCACGTCCCGAGTCGGGGTCTGGCTCTGAGGTCGGCAGGCCACGGGCATCCACGTATTGGCGGGTCTCGGGGAGCCAGAAGGCAAGTGCGACCGAGGGGTCGCCGAGCGCTTCGGCGACCGCGGCCTGCATCTTCACCGGATCGTTCTCATGGGCTACGCGTTCGAGCATCAAGCCCAGGGCTTGCCCGCGAATCAGCCGGCTGCGAGCGAGGCCGATCAAGAAGGCCAGCGGCAGGAACATCGCGTTGAGCGCGCCGAGGAAGCCGGCGATTTCCTCGGCGCCGTCCAGGTTGGCGATCGAGAAGACCGAGGAGATGCCGAGCAGGGCGAGCAGGGTGGTCGAGGTCCAGAGAACCGGACCGATCATCCTCCGCACCGGTGGCGACGCGGCCGAGTATTTGGTCGTGAAGCTGTGGATCAGCGATAGGACCAGGACGATCGCGATCGCGTTGGCGATGATGAACAGAACCGTCACGGTCGGCAGGGAATCGACCAGCATCAGGAGATTTCGCGGTGCGTCCTCGTAGCCGAGATGGCTGGAGGTGCTGAAGAGGAGCGCCAACGCCACGAGCGAGAGTGCCACCACGACCAGATGGACGACCAGCCGGTCGGTCCGCGACTCGATCCGGCCGGTCGGGAACCGGACGAGCGTCTGCACCAGGGCGAAGGGGAAGACGTAAGAGACCACCAGCCCAAGGGTGAAGACCAGCGAGGAGTTGGCATAGGCCAGGAACTGGACCATCCAGGCGAAGCTGGTGAGGACCATCCACCTGCCGAAGGGATTGTCGGGGCGGCGCCACCAGGCGAAGATCCCGACCCCGAGCCAGGTCCATCCCGTCAGGACGCGAATCGTGATGTCGAGGACGGGCTGGTCGACATTCAGATGGGTGAGCGCCGCCATCGTCGCTCCGCCGGCACCGACGACGAAGCCGGCGAAGGCGATCCAGGCCAGTCGTGCCCGCAGGTTGGATGCGCTGCCCATGTCCGTGATTCTGACCGATGCGGGAGCGCTGGTCGGTGTGGTCAACACCCGTATGGGCTCGTTCACGGTGCGGTTCTCCGTACCCGTAAGGGGCAGCCACCATCAAGCGGATTGACGAGTCAACCCCATTTCTGACGGAGCCTTCCGTGGGCAGGCTGGTCGGCATGAATCCCAGTCACAACATTGCTGCCCGGGCCGGGAGGTGGAGTGCGACCCATCGCAAGACCGCGATCTGGGGTTGGCTCACCTTCGTCGTGCTGGCCGTCTTCATCGGTGGATCGGTCGGAACCAGAACCCAGACCGACGCCGAAAGCGGGGTCGGCGAATCAGGCCGAGCCGAGGTGGCGACTTCCGAGAACTTTCCCGAGAACGCGACCGAGCAGGTGCTGATCAAGGCGCCGGCCGGGGAATCGAACCGCGGCGCCGCCTTCCGCACGGCGACCGACGTCCTCGCTCGCGAGCTGAAGTCCATTCCCTACGTCTCGCACGTCGAGAATCCCTTCGCACCTGGCAATCAGGCCCAGCTGTCGAAGGATGGACGGTCCGGCCTGCTCTCCTTCCAACTGGCCGGAAGCGAAGACCAGCTCGGTGACCGGCTCGGCCCGGCCCAGGACGCCGTCAGTGAGGCCCGCGCTCGGGCTCCCGAGTTTGAATTCGCCCAGTTCGGCGACGCTTCGGCCAACGAACAGGTCGGCAAGGCGTTCGGGGATGACTTCAGGAAGGCCGAGCTGACCTCGTTGCCGGTCACCCTGCTGATCCTGGTGCTCGCCTTCGGTGCCTTCATCGCAGCCGGCGTGCCGCTGCTGCTGGGCCTGACCGCGGTGGCGGCGGCAATCGGGCTGACCGCCATAGTCAGCCACATCACCCCGATGTCCGACGCCGCGAACTCGGTGATCCTCTTGATCGGTCTGGCGGTCGGTGTCGACTACTCGCTCTTCTACCTGCGGCGTGAACGCGAGGAACGGGCCGCGGGCCGATCTGAGTCGGCCTCCCTGGAAGCCGCAGCGGCCACCTCGGGCCGGGCGGTGATCGTCTCGGGAATCACGGTGATGATCGCGATGGCCGGCATGTACATGACGGGGGATGCGACCTTCACCTCCTTCGCGACGGGCACGATCCTGGTCGTCGCCGTCGCCGTGATCGGCTCGCTGACCGTGCTCCCGGCTGTGCTCGCCTGGCTCGGCGACCGGGTCGACAAGGGACGGATCCCGCTGGTCGACCGCCTGCGCCGCGGTCGGCGGATCGAACGCATCGGCGGCCGTGAAAGCGTTCTCGCCGGGAAGGATCGTGGCTTCTGGCCGAGGTTCATCCGCACCGTCCTGCGCCGGCCGGGGATCTCGGCCGTGGCGGCAGGCGGCCTGCTGGTCCTGCTGGCCCTGCCCGCCTTCAAGCTCCACACGGTCGTGCCCGGAGTCGAAGCCCTGCCTCAGGACCTGCCGGTGATCAAGGCCTACAACCAGATGGACGAGGCATTCCCCGGCGGCCCCGAACCGGCAAATGTCGTGATTCAGGCCGGTGACGTCCGCTCGCCCGAGGTCCAGCAGGGAATCGCGGCCCTGAAGCAGTCGGTCAACGGCCCGAACTTCGGCTCGCCGGTGACCACCGAGACCAGCCCCAACGGCAGGGTCGAGGTGGTCAACGTGCCGCTGGCCGGCTCCGGCACCGATAAAGCGTCGGATGCGGCGCTGGTCGAGCTGCGTGACGAGGTGATCCCGAAGACGATCGGTCGGGTGCCCGGCACCGAGACCGACGTCAACGGGATGACCGCCGGCTCGAAGGACTTCAACGACTTGATGAAGGGCCGAGCCCCGCTCGTCTTCGCCTTCGTGCTGATGACAGCTTTCATCCTGCTGATGGTCGCCTTCCGCTCGATCGTGATCCCGATCACCTCGATCCTGCTCAACCTGCTCTCGGTCGGGGCGGCCTACGGGTTGCTGGTCTGGGTCTTCCAGGAGGGGCACCTCGAGGGCCTGCTCGGCTTCGAGTCGATGGGCGGCATCACCGCCTGGTTGCCGATGTTCCTGTTCGTGGTCCTGTTCGGGTTGTCGATGGACTACCACGTGTTCATCCTCAGCCGGATCCGCGAGGCCCACGACCAGGGCAAGAGCACCTCGGAGGCGATCGAGTATGGCCTGAGGCGGACCGCAGGGCCGGTCACCTCGGCCGCGATCGTGATGGTGGCCGTGTTCTCGATCTTCGCGACCCTCTCGATGCTCGAGTTCAAGCAGATGGGAGTCGGTCTCGCCGCCGCGGTCCTGATCGACGCCACGATCGTCCGCGGAGTGCTGGTCCCCTCGACCATGAAGATCCTCGGCAAGTGGAACTGGTACCTCCCGACCTGGCTCGAGTGGCTGCCGAGGATCAACCTCGAAGGCGCCCCGGCCCCGGTCGAACCCCCAGATCCCAGTGGGTCGGATAACTCGCAGACCGACCGGAAATCCGACCCACTGCCGGTGGGCCAGCGAGCCTGAGATCGGGGTGGGTCGGATTTTCGGCAGGAGTGCGGAGAATCCGACCCACCCCAGGACCGGCTCATGTGATGTGACTCACATAGGCAACTGTTGCGGTTGACAAATAGTTGTGAAAGCGCAACTATCTTCGCCATGACCGATACGAGGGCACCGGAAGACGAGGTCGGAACGGCCTCCCAGGCAGCGGAAGCCGCCGGGCAGGAGGAGCTCCAGCACGCCTCTCCCGAGGCGGTCCGAGTTGCCCTCCAGCTCGGCACTCTCTTCCGCCGGATGCTCTCTTTCGGTGCCGCGACAAGCACCCTGCTCGAAGCGGGCGCGCTCGGGCTCTCGTTCCTCGAGTTCAAGGCGATCATGAATCTCGGGGTCTTCACCGAAGGCGACAACTACTGTCTGGCCGACATCTCCGAGGCGACCGGGGCCTCGATGCCGGCGGTGAGCCGGGCGATCGACAGCCTGGTCCGCAGGGGACTGGTCTCCCGGGTCGAGGACCCCGAAGACCGTCGTCGCCGGCTGATCGCCCTCACCGAGGAGGGCCACCGGGTCACCAACGCCGCCCTGCTGGGCCGCGCGGTCGGCGCGGTGAGACTGGCCGAAAGCTTCACCCACGAAGAGCTCGAAGACCTCGACTCCCTGCTCTCGCGCCTGATCGAGCGGGAGGACCTCGCATCAATTCACCAGCAGTTGGAAGGAGCAGTGCAGCAGTGAGCCGTTACCAGCACCTGATCACAGACGAGAACCGCAAGTGGTGGACGCTGGGCGCGATGTGCCTGGCGCTGTTCATGGTGATGCTCGACAACACCGTCGTCAACGTAGCCCTGCCCTCGATCCAGCGCGATCTCAACACCTCGATCTCCGGCCTGGAATGGATCGTCAACGGCTACACGCTCTCCTTCGCGGTGCTGCTGGCGGTCGGCGGACGGATCGGTGACATCTTCGGCCGGCGCAAGGCCTTCACCTTCGGCGTCATCGTCTTCACCCTCGCCTCGACCACCGCGGGCTTCGCCCCTAGCAACGCCGCCCTGGTCGCCAGCCGCGTGCTCCAGGGAGTCGGCGCCGCCTTCATGATGCCCGGCACCCTGTCGATCATCACCGACGCCTTCCCACCCTCGGAGCGGGGCAAGGCGATCGGAACCTGGGCCGGAGTCTCCGCTCTCGCCCTGGCGATCGGACCGGTGCTCGGCGGCTTCCTGACCGAGCACGTCTCCTGGCGGGCGATCTTCTACATCAACCTGCCCGTCGGCATCCTCGCCGTGCTCGCCGCCACCTTCGTGGTCCGTGAGTCGCGCGACACCACGGTCGGCCGCAAGGTCGATTACCTCGGGGTCGGCATCCTCACGGTCAGCCTCACCGCCCTGGTCCTGGCCCTGATCGAGGGCAATTCCTGGGGCTGGGGCTCGGCCGCGGTGATCGGCCTGATCGCGGTCGCGATCGTCTCCCTGATCTCCTTCATCTTCACCGAGCGGCGGGTCGCCGCTCCGATCATCGAGTTCGGTCTGTTCAAGAGCCGCAACTTCATCGGCTCGGTCGTGGTCGCCTTCATCATCTCCTTTGCGATGATGGGAGTCTTCTTCTTCCTCGCCCTCTATATGCAGAACATCCTTGGCTACACCGCGCTGGAAGCCGGGGTGAGGTTCCTCCCGACCACGCTGGTGATCATGGTCGCGGCCCCGATCTCCGGGCGGCTGGCCGACCGGATCGGCCCACGCTGGCCGATCGTGGTCGGGATGGCCCTGATCTCGCTGTCGCTCTACCTCTTCTCCCGGATCAGCGACGGCTCCACCTTCACCGACATCCTGCCGAGCTTCATCATCCTCGGTGCCGGCATCGGCCTGACCATGTCGCCGATGTCGACCGCGGCGATGAACGCGGTGCCGAAGACCAAGGCCGGAGTGGCTTCCGGCGTGCTCTCGATGTTCCGCATGGTCGGCGGCACTTTCGGGGTGGCGGCCCTGGGGGCGCTCTTTCAGAGTGAGGCGAAGAGCCGTCTGGCCTCCACGCTCGGTGGGGCCGACGGGCTCACTGCCAGCCAGCGTTCCGACTTTGCCCATCAGCTGACCGGTGGTACCCCTCACATCGCCGGGGTCTCAGGGGCGAAGGCCGAACGCCTGGTTGCCGCCGGGCATGACGCGTTCATCTACGGGCTGAGTCACGCGATGACGCTCTCCGTCGGCATCGCCCTGGCCGGCGTGCTGGTCGCGTTCCTGATGATCGGCAACCAGGCCGAGTCGTTGGACGGCGAAGCCACCGAGGCGGCACCCGAAGTTGCCGAGCCCGCTTCACCAGTGGCCTGACCCTCGCTTGCCTCTACAATTTCCAGACTCGACGCCGAACCGCAGGAGACTCAAGTGCACGTCCGATCGCTGACCAATTCGCCCGACCGATTCAGCCTCTCCGCCATGCTGGCGCTGATCTGTGCGGCCGGCTTCCTGCTCGTCTGCGGCAGCGCCGAGGCCGCCAACGGCGGCGCCGAACCTTCGGGGCCGGCCAAGGCCACCGTCAAGCTCGAGGTCCTCGGCCTGAAAGACCACCAGGCGACCGTCATGAACAAGGTCACCGTCCAGGGTTCACTGAAGCCGTTCCGCAACCTGCAGAAGGTCCGGGTCTACTTCTACAAAGACGGCAAGCCGTTCTCGACCAGGTCGGTGAAGGTCCACAAGGCGGGAAAGAACTACGGCAGCTTCACCGCCTCGATCTACATGCGGGGCGGCAACCGGTACGGGGTTCACGCCAAGTATTGGGGCAAGGCCGGCAAGAAGGCGGTCGGCAAGGACACCAGCGATCACAAGTCATGGCGGGTTCGCTACGTGGGCCTCGCCCATGACCAGTGCGGTCGGGTCGTGGCGGGATTCCGCAAGGCCCTGAACCGTCTGGCGCTGGTGCCGGCCCAGGGACGCTGCTTCAACGGCAAGATGGAGCGGGCGGTCCTCGCCTATCGCAAGCTGAACGACATGACCCGCAACGCGCTGGCCTCGAAGACCGTCGTCCAGCGGGTCTTCAACGGCAACGGCGGCTACCACGTGCGCCGTCCGGAGCTCGGCGACCACATGGAGGCCCCGCTCTCCAAGCAGGTGATCGTCTTCTCGAAGGGCGACCGTCCCTACGCGATCTTCCCGATAGCTTCTGGCAAGCCCTCGACCCCGACCATCCTCGGCACCTACAGCTTCTACTGGAAGGAGCCGGGCATGAACTCGCACGGGATGTACTACTCGTCGTACTTCATCCGGGGCTACGCCACCCACGGCTATGAGTCGGTGCCGGACTACCCGGCCAGCCACGGTTGCCTACGGACCTTCATCGCCGACCAGCCTCGGGTCTACGACATCACTCAGATCGGGATGCCGGTCTACACCTTCGGCAACGCATTCCGGGGTCGCGTCGCGGGCTACAAGGTGAGGGAATCCGGGGGTGACCTCGGCCCCGACCTCGGTGCGGCCGGCGGTCTCGACCCCGCCGCGCCGGTCTCGGACGACTGACTGCAAAGGCCGGTCAGTAGCAGCAGGGCCGTCGGCGCCTCGGCTCCGAGGCGCTGGTCCGTGCCCGCTTGGATCCACCGCCGGTTGATTCCCTTCGGAGCGAAGCGCAAGCACCAGATGGCGGCTTACTCCCTGCGTCATTACGGGGCGCGGGAATGGCGGCTGAAGCGGCCCCGTCAGATCGTCGAGCACGTGGCGGTGGCCGGCACCGTCGACGCGGTCTACAACTCCTTCGCGTCTGACCGGCCGGATCCCGAGTTCCACGAGCTGCCGAACGTCTGCTCGCACTTCGTGGTTTCCGGCGAAGGAAGGATCGTTCAGCTGGTTCCGCTGGGGATCCGCTGCCGTCACGTGGTCGGTCTGAACCACGTCGCGATCGGGATCGAGCACACCGGCTACAGCGATGGCGACGTGCTCGGCGACCGCCGTCAGATGCGGGCTTCGATCCGGCTGACGAAATGGCTGCGCTGCCGATACGACATCCCGATCGGTGACGTGATCGGCCACAACGAAAGCCTTGGCTCGCGCTTCTTTCGCGAGCTGGTGCCCTCGATGAGGAACCAGACCCACGGCGATTTCCGGCACGCCTCGATGCGTCGATACCGGAAAGAGCTCCACGACGCCGGGCGCTGCTCGCACTGACCCCAACACCGCTGTCAAGCGGCGGTCAGTAATTCCCCGTAGTGACTGCGGTGATTTACCGCAATATTTAATCGCTGGGCAGAGTTAGTCTGGCTTCATGAAGAGAAGGTGCATCGATGACCAGTCTTGAGTTGGCCCGTTGGCAGTTCGGGATCACGACCCTCTACCACTTCATCTTCGTTCCGCTGACGATCGGCCTGGCGTTCTTCACCGCCTGGTATCAGACGCGCTGGTACCGGACCAAGGACGAGAAGTGGCTGCGGGCCACCCGCTTCTGGGGCAAGCTGATGCTGATCTCCTTCGCCCTCGGCGTGGCTACCGGCCTCGTCCAGGAATTCCAGTTCGGAATGAACTGGTCCAACTATTCGCGGTTCGTCGGTGACATCTTCGGCGCCCCGCTGGCGATGGAGGGCCTGGCCGCCTTCTTCGTCGAATCGACCTTTCTCGGGCTCTGGATATTCGGTTGGGGACGGCTCTCCGAGAAGGTCCATCTGTTCTGCATGTGGGCGGTCTCGCTCTCAACCATGCTCTCGGCTTTCTTCATCCTGGTCGCGAACTCATGGATGCAGCATCCGGTCGGCTACGAGCTGAACAAGGCCACCGGCAAGGTCGAGCTGACTTCGATCTGGTCCGTGCTGGGCAACAGCACCGCGCTCTACGCGATGGCCCACACGATGCTCGCCGCAGCCCTCACCGGTGGCATGGTCATAGCCGGGATCTCGGCCTGGCACCTGCTGCGGAAGAACGAGGCCGGTGTCTTCGGCGCGTCGATGAAGATCGCTCTGCCGACCCTCGCGGTAGCCGGCATCGCGACGGTCGCGGTCGGGCACTTCAACGGAATCCTGATGAGCGAGCAGCAGCCGATGAAGATGGCCGCCGCTGACGCCGTCTTCAAGACCGAGGACGGAGTCGGTCTGTCGCTCTTCGCGACCGGCGATTTCAAGGGCAACCCGAAAGAGACCGACCGGAACATCAAGCTGCCGAACATGCTCTCCTTCATCATGACCGGAAAGCCCGACTCCGAGGTCAAAGGCGTCAACAACCTCAACCAGGAGTACAGGCAGCGTTTCGGTGATCCGAGCAGCCCCGACTACCTCGGGCCGGAGTTCAAGACGATGGATTACGCGCCGATCGTCTGGGTGGCTTACTGGTCCTGGCGCGTGATGCTGGGATGCGGGTTCGCGCTAGCGCTCTTCGGGCTGATCGGGTGGTGGCTCACCCGCAAGGATCGGCTGGTCGAATCCCGTCGCTTCCTGAAGTTGGCGCTGCCGGCCGCGGCGCTGCCCTTTGTCGCCTGCTTCGCGGGATGGATATTCACCGAGATGGGGCGCCAGCCCTGGGTCGTCTTCGGACTGCTCAGGACATCTGACGCCAACTCACCGACCGTGAGCTCGGCCGAGGTATGGATCAGCCTGGTCGGATTCACCCTGCTCTACGGAGTGCTGGCGGTATTCGCCGGGAAGGTCTTCTTCAAGACAGCGGGCAAGGGCCCGGCCGAGATCGAAGAAGGCGACGAAGACAAGCCCTACCTGGGAATGGCCTACTAAGGAATCCAGGAGAAACCATGGAAGACACGACAACACTCCAGTTCGTCTGGTTCCTGCTGATCTCGATCCTCTGGATCGGCTATCTGGTCCTCGAGGGATTCGACTTCGGCGTCGGCATGTTGATGAAGCTGATCGGCGGCAGCCGCGACGAGAAGCGGGCGATCCTGCACACGATCGGTCCGGTCTGGGACGGCAACGAGGTATGGCTGATCGTCGCCGGCGGCGCCACCTTTGCCGCTTTCCCCGAGTGGTACGCGACCCTCTTTTCCGGGTTCTACATCGCCCTGTTCGGCATCCTCGTCGCTCTGATCGTCCGCAACGTCGGATTCGAGATGTGGGGCAAGCGCGACTCCGAATCGTGGCGGACCGGCTGGGAGTGGTGCATCGCCATCGGCAGCCTGGTCCCGGCTCTGCTCTGGGGAGTGGCCTGGGCCAACATCATCGGTGGCACCCCGATCGATGCCGACGGCGAGTACGTCGGCAACTTCTTCGACCTGCTCTCGATCTACGCCCTGGTCGGAGGGGTCGCGTCGCTGGCGATCTTCTTCGCGCACGGCGCCCTCTTCCTGGAGATGAGGACAGAAGGAGAGATCCGCGAGAAGGCCAGGAGGGTCGCGGTCAAGGCGACCCCGGTCGCGGCGGCGCTCGCCGCGGTGTTCATGGCCTGGACCCTGATCCGGCAGGACTCGCTCGAGGTGCTTTCGGCCGCAGCGGCAGTGATCGCGATCGGCGGGTTCGTCTTCGCCGCTGTCAGAGCGAAGCTGCGGCCCGGCGCGGCGTTCGCGGGCACCGCGATCGGCATCGCCTTCTATTTCATCGCCCAGTTCATCGATCTCTTCCCCAACGCGATGGTCTCCAGCATCAGCGCGGCCAATGACATGACGCTCAACTTCGCCAGCTCGACCAATTACACGCTGACCGTGATGACCGTGGTCGCGGCGCTGCTGGTGCCGGTGGTGCTCCTCTATCAGGGCTGGACGTACTGGGTGTTCCGCCACCGGCTCTCGGCTGACGGTTTCGGTGACGTGAAGTCCCCGCTGGATCTGCTCGACAAGAAGAAGGAGGCTGCCGGTGGCCCGGGATCGGACCAGGGAACCGGGGGCGAGCCGTCAGGCTCGTGAGACCCAGCGCCGGCTGGCCCGTTCCAGCCGCGTCGCCCGTAACCACCTGATCGTGACGGTCGGCCTGGGGATCCTCCAGGCCGGCCTGATCATCGCCCAGGCGACCCTGCTGGCCCGGGTCATCGCCGGGGTGTTCATCGACGGCGAGTCCTTCTCCGAGGTCGCTCCCCTGATCGTCTGGCTGGCTGTGATCTCGATCGGGCGGGGGCTGGCCGCGGCGGGCTTCGAGAGCGCCGGGCGCTTCGGGGCGGCGCGGGTCATGTCCGAGCTGCGGGGAATGCTCTCCCGGCACCTGTTGCTGAACCGCCCCGGGGCGCTGCAGGACGAGCAGTCCGGTGACCTGGTCAGCTCGGCGGTCGACGGAGTCGCGGCGCTGGAGAACTACTTCGCCAGGTACCTGCCCCAGATGGTTCTGGCTGGGATCGTGCCGGTCGCCGTCTTGGCCTGGGTGCTCCGCTACAACTGGGAAGCGGCTGCGATCCTCGCGGTCACCGCTCCGCTGATCGTGGTGTTCATGGTGCTGATCGGCCTGCTGACCGAGCAGCGCACCCGTCGCCGCTGGGAGCGGCTGTCACGGCTGTCGGCTCACTTCCTCGACCTGGTCGGTGGCCTGGCCACGCTCCGGGCGAACGGTCAGGCGGCCGCACAGTCGGGATCGATCCAGGCGGTCGGTGAGGAGTACCGGCGCGAGACCATGGGGGCCCTCAGGATCGGCTTTCTCTCTTCACTGGTGCTGGAGCTGCTGGCGATGATCGGGGTCGCGATGGTCGCCACGGCGATCGGCATCCAGCTCGCCAACGGCCACCTCGAGCTGGTGGCCGGGCTGACCGTGCTGCTGCTCGCCCCCGAGCTCTACATGCCCCTGCGTCAGCTCGGCGCCCAGTTCCACGCCAGCGCCGACGGCATGGCGGCAGCGGAACGAATCTTCGAGGTCATCGATCAGCCGGCTTCTGTGGCTGGTCCGACTGAACCGGTACCCGTTCCCGACCCGGCCCGCTGGTCGGTTGCCATGGAGGGCGTTTCATACGCGTGGCCGGGTCGGGAACGGGTGCTGGAATCGATCGACCTCGAACTTGAACCGGGAGAGACCCTCGCCCTGATCGGCCCGAGCGGGGGTGGCAAAAGCACCCTGGCTACCCTGCTGCTGCGCCTGGCCGAGCCCGCCGAGGGGCGGATCAGCTGCGGCGGGGTCGACCTGGCGGACGTCGATCCGCGCCAGTGGCGCCGCCAGATCGCCTGGGTGCCGCAGCGGCCGACCATCTTCTCCGCGACGCTGGAGGAGAACCTGCGGCTCTACAACCCGGAGGCGAGCGATTCCGACCTGGCGATCGCGGTCGGCACCGCCGCGCTGGGCGAGCTGGTCGCCAATCTGCCGGATGGTCTCGCGACCATGGTCGGCGAAGGCGGAAGGCGCCTCTCGGCCGGCCAGACCCAGCGCATAGCCCTGGCGCGGGCGATGCTGTCCGGGGCTCCGCTGATGGTCCTCGACGAGCCGACCGCTCACCTCGATCACGAGACCGAACGCGACCTCGCCGCTGCGATCGACAACGCGGCGCGGGACCGGACCGCACTGATCATCTCCCATCGCGAGGAACCGATCGCGCGTGCCGGCCGGATCCTGACCTTGGACCGCGGTCGATTGACCGAGCGGGTGGCCGCATGATCGCCGCGTTCCTGGAGCGATCTCCACTCGGCCGTGCCGCACTCACGACTCGCAACCGCTGGCGTCTCTTCGCGCTTTCGGTCCTGCTCGGCACGGGCACGGTGCTTGCCGCGGTCGGGCTGTTGACCGCCTCCGGGTATTTGATCAGCCGTGCGGCCGAACGGCCGGAGATCCTCTCGCTTTCCGTGGCCATCGTCGGGGTGAGGTTCTTCGGGATCTCCCGCGCTCTGCTTCGCTACGGGGAAAGGCTGAGCTCGCACGATCTCGCCTTCCGGACCCTGACCGATCTGCGTGGACGCTTCTTCGAGCGGCTGATCCCGCTGGTTCCGGCCGGGGTCGACGGCTCCCGTCGAGCCGACCTGATGAGTCGCTTCGTCGGTGACGTGGACCGGATCCAGGACCTGTACCTGCGAGCGCTTTCACCGCCGCTGATCGCCGTCTTCTGTTCGATCTTCTGCGTCATCCTCGCATCGATCATCCTGCCGGTCGCCGGACTGGCCCTGGCGATCATGCTGCTGCTCGGTGGCCTCGCCGCTCCGGCGCTCACCCGCCTGGCGGCCCGCAGCGCCGGCCGGCGGCAGTCTCGAGCCCGCGGCCGGCTGGCCGGGGACCTGCATGAGATCGCGACCGGCGGTGCCGAGATAGCTGTGGCGGGCCGGGAAGAGGACTGGCTCGAGCGGGCCGCTTCCGACGACGCCCATCTGGTCTCGCTGCAGCGGCGCGACGCGGTGAGCGGCGGTCTGGCCGAAGGCCTCGGCACGATGCTCGCGGTCGGTGCCGCTGTCGTAGTGACCGCCGCTTCGATCCCCGCGGTTCATGCGGGCGAGCTGAACGGAGTGATGCTGGCCGCGCTCGCCCTGCTGGCAATGGCCTCTTTCGAAGCGATCACACCGCTGAGCCAGGCTGCCGCGGTGATCGACGCGACCGACGAAGCCGCCGGCCGGATCGAGGAGGTGACCGAGCGGCCGGTCCCGGTCGTCGATCCCACACATCCGCAGCCGATCCCGGCCGGAGGCCCGATCCGCCTCGAGGGAGTGAGCTTCTCCTATCCCGAGGGGAACGGACAGCTCCTCGATCACGCCGATCTCGAGATCCGTCCCGGCGAGGCGGTGGCTCTGACCGGTCCGAGCGGCATCGGCAAGAGCACGCTGGCCGAGCTGCTCGTGCGTTTTCGCGACCCCGATTCCGGCCGGATCACCCTTGGCGGGGTCGATCTGCGTGAGTTGGAGCAGGACGCTCTTCGGGATGCGATACGCCTCGGCCCGCAGGACGCATACATGTTCAACACGACGATCGGCGAGAACGTGAAGCTGGGCCGGCCCGAGGCCGACCGCGAGCGGATCGTCGACGCTTTGGCCGATGCCGGGCTGGAAGACTGGATCAACTCCCTGCCGGACGGCATCGACTCGCTGGTCGGCGAGGATGGCGCCAAGGTCTCCGGCGGTCAGCGCCAGCGCATCGCCGCGGCCCGGGTCTTCCTTTCCCGTGCCCGTTTCCTGATCTTCGACGAACCCACCGCCCATCTCGATCCCGCGGGCTCCGCCGCCCTGGAGCGCCACCTGATCGCCCGGCGGGCCCAGGGATGCGGCGTTCTCGTGATCACCCACACCCTGGCCGATCCGTCCGCCTTCGACCGGGTGCTCGTGCTGCGCGACGGAACCTTCCGCGAAGTCGCGGCCTGATCAGGGTCGGCGGGCCGGGAGGGTGGCTGTGATCGTCGTGCCCTCCTCGCCCGAGCGGACGTCGAGGCGGCCGCCGGTCAGGCTGACCCTCTCACGCATGCCGAGCAGGCCGAACCCGCCGCCGGCCCGGTTCGGCTCGAAGCCGGTTCCGTCATCGGTCACCCGGACCCGGATCTTTCCCTCCTCCTCGATCACCTCGACGATGGCCCGCATCGCATGGCCGTGCCGGATCGCGTTGTTGAGCGATTCCTGGACCAGCCGGTAGACCGTGTCCTCGAGCAGCGCTTCGTAACGATGGCCGCCCTCGTCTTCGGGGCCGAGCTGCGTGTAGAGGTCGACCTCGATCCCGGAGCCGGAGAGCCGTTCGACCAGAGAGGCGAGTGCCGCCTCCACTCCGAGTTCGTCGAGCGCGGCCGGACGCAGGTCGGCGATCAGGCGACGCAGCTCGACGATCGTCTCGTCGATCCGCTCGATCGCCTGGTCGAGGATGGGGGAGACCGGACTCATCGCGGTGCGGCGTCTGGTTCCGGAAAGCAGGACCCGCAGGCCGGCCAGATTCTGGAGCGTCTCGTCGTGGAGCTCGCGGGCCCAGCGTCCACGTTCCTGCTCGGCCGCCTCGATCGTCAGCCGGACCCGTTCCGCGGCCGCTGAACGGGCGTTGTCGATCGCGATCGCGATCCACTCGGCGAGGATCACCACTGATTGGACATCCGATTCGTCGAAGTTACCGGTGTCCTTCTCGGTCAGGTACAGGTTGCCCCACGCTTCGCCGCGGATCTTGACCGGTACCCCTAGAAAGGACTTCATCGGCGGATGGCCGGGCGGGAACCCCTGGGAGCGCGGGTGATGGCTCACATCGTCCAGGATCATCGCTTCCGGCTCTTCGATCAGCAGCCCGAGCACCCCGCCTCCGTGCGGCGGATCGCCGATCTTCCGGCGCAGGCTCTCCCCGATGCCAAGGGTGAGGAACTGCTCCAGCTCGGCCCGGCGGCTGTCGAGCACGCCGATCGCCGCGTAACGGGCCCCGGTCAGTTCACGGGCGGCTTCGAGGGCATCGCTGATCACCGCCTCCGGGTCGGTTTCGACGACCAGGCTGCGGCCGACCTCGATCAGCCTTCTCAGGCGGGCTTCGTCGAGAGTGACGGTGGCTTCGTCCACAGAGCGGATTCTAGGGTCACCAAGTCTGCGGGAAGTTACGGAGAGGAACCGGTGTCTGGCGGGTAGCCTTTGTCGTTGTGGAAGCAGGTGTGGAGAGCCCGGCTGAGAAGCTGACCCTGGTGCTGGTCGACGATCACGCGGTCGTGCGGTCGGCTCTCAAGGTGCTGCTCGAATCCGAGACCGATCTCGAAGTCGTGGCCGAGGCGGGCACCGCCGACGACGCGATCCGATACGTCGGTGCCCACAAGCCCGATGTCCTGGTCCTCGACCTGAACATGCCGGGCCGGCCCAGCCTCGAGGCGATCCCGGACATCATGGCCGCGTCGCCGGGGACGAAGATCGTGATCCTGACCATGCGAAACGAGCCTGCTTTTGCCCGTCAGGCGCTCCAGGCCGGAGTGATGGGCTACGTGCTGAAGGAAGCCGCCGACACCGAACTGGTGCTCGCCGTAAGGCGTGCGGCCGACGGTGAAACCTATCTTCAGCCCTCGCTCTATCAGCACCTCGCGGACAAGGACCGGGCAGAAGGCCGGACCGGCCGCACTCTGAGCGACCGAGAGGTCGAGGTGACGAGGCTGATCGCCCTCGGCCACACCAACTCCGAGATCGCCGACCAGCTCTTCCTCAGCGTCCGCACGGTCGAGAGCCACCGGGCCAACATCCAGAAGAAGCTGGACATCGGGAGCCGGGCCGAGCTGGTGCGTTACGCCCTTGATCAGGGCCTTATCTCGGCTTAGAACCGGCTAGGTTCTCGGGGTGCTCATCCTGCTCCCGCCGTCCGAGGGTAAGGCTTCGCCCTCGGGGAAATCCCGCCTAGACCTCGATTCCCTGGTCTTTGCCGGGCACTTGACCGGACCACGGGCTGAGCTTGTCGCGGCCCTCGCGAAGCTGAGCGGGACGTCGCAGAAGAAGGCGATCGAGGCGCTCGGGATCTCGGCCGGACAAGCCGGTGATATAGCCCGCGATGCTGAACTGGCGACTGCTCCGACCGCGCCGGCCTCCCAGGTCTATACCGGTGTTCTCTATGACCGCCTCGATTTCAATTCCCTGTCGGCGGCCCGTAAGCGGCGGGCAGCGAAGCACTTGCTGGTCTCCTCTGCCCTCTGGGGCTTCCTGGCGCCGGGAGACCGGATCCCCTATTACCGCTTCTCGATGAAGGCGAAGCTGCCGAAGATCGGCGGACTGCCGGCTTTCTGGCGGGAATCGCTCGCCGCCGCCATGCGGGAGGCCGGCCACGACGAGGCGGGCGGGCTGGTCCTCGACATGCGCTCAAGCGCCTACTCGGCAGCCTGGAAGCCGAAGCAGGCCCGGCTGGTGACCGTCCGCGGCTTCACCGAGTCAGGCGGCAAGCGCAAGGCGATCTCCCACATGGCCAAGGCCGTGCGCGGCGACGTTGCCCGGATCGCTCTTTCGGCGAAGACGATGCCGAAGGATCTCGACGCCCTGGCCGGTCTGCTCGAAGCGGACGGGATGGCGGTCGAGCTGACCGACAAGACCCTCGACATCATCGAGAAAGCCTGAGAGCCCGGGGAGGGTGCGTATGATCGAGACATGGCCTCGGTCTTGAGGAAAACGCCCGCTGTCACAGCGGCCGGAATCTTTTTCCTGCTCGCCGCGCTGGCGGGGCTTTTGCTGTTCTCTTCATCGGGCGGGGATTCGAGCTCGGTGACCGGCGGCGACGGCAATGCCGCCGGGCCTTCCACCCAATCGGAGAGCGCCGCTTCTCCGTCTTCTCCGCTGGCCAGGAACCTCTCCGCCGGGCTGACCATCCATCAGCTCGCCGGCCAGCGCGTCGTGGCCGGCTTCGAAGGAACCACCGTTCCGGCTGTCATCCGCAATCGGATCAAGGCCGGTCTGATCGGTGGGGTCATCCTCTTCGCCGACAACCTTGGGTCCCGCAGCCAGATCCGGCAGCTGACCCGGACTCTGCAGCGGATCCGGCGTCCCGCTCGTCTGCGGAGCTACCCGCTGATGATCATGGTCGATCAGGAAGGCGGGCTGGTCAAACGTATTTCGGGAGCGCCGAGCTCCTCGGCTGCCGAGATGGGCGCCCGCGGGGCGGCCTACGCTCGCCGCCAGGGTGCCCTGACCGGACGCAACCTGAAGAACGCGGGCTTCAACGTGGATCTTGCCCCAGTGCTCGATGTTGCCCGCCCGGGCGGCGTGATAGCGGACACCGATCGTAGCTTCGGTAACACCGTCGGCGCCGTGGATGCCGCCGCGATCCCGTTCGCCCGCGCCCTGCAGAGCACCGGCGTCGCGGCGACCGCCAAGCATTTCCCTGGTCTCGGGGCGGCCGGCGAGAACACCGATTTCGCCGTTCAGCGAATCCGGCTTTCGAAGGCGGCCCTGACCAGGGTGGACATGGCCCCGTACAAGCCGTACATAGCGGGCGGGGGCAAGATGATCATGGTCGGAACGGCGATCTACCCGGCGCTCGGCCCGAGGCCGGCGGCGTTCGAGCCGAGGATCGTCCGGGGGCAGCTCCGCCTGCGGCTCGGCTTCCAGGGAGTGACGATCACGGACGCGATGGGTACGGTCGCCGTGAGCGATTTCGGTGGCACCAAGCAGTCGGCGATCGCCGCCGCCCATGCCGGCATGGACATCCTGCTCTACAGCGACTGGCAGTCGGCCGGCAAGGCCGAGCAGGCGATCGCGGCGCGACTCCGCACCGGTCAGCTCCCGCGAGGGCAGTTCAGCCGGGCGGTCAACCGGACTCTCCAGCTCCGGGCCGGCCTCGGTGGCTGAGAGCTCTGGTCAGCTGAAGACAGAACTGGCGATTATCGCGCCGATCAATCCGATCATTCCCACGATGAGCGCAAGCTGGAGGGAATCGATGCGAGATGTGAGCCGATCGAACCGCTGATCGAGCTGATCAAACCGCTGGTCAACGCGCTCAAACCGCTGGTCAACATGCTCAAACCGCTGGTCGATGCGCTCGAACCGTTGCTCGACCCGATCGAACTGCTGGTCCACGCGCTCGAACTGTTGGTCGACGCGCTCAAACCGCTGGTCGACATGCCCGAACCCATCCCGCATCTCCTGGCGGATCGCGAGGTGCTCGGCATCGTTTCTGGTGGAGCCGTACCGAATGGACTGGAACAGGTCATCCAGCCGTTCGTCGGTCCAGACGGTTCTGTACGGGCGGGCTGCCATGGGGCCAGGGTATCGTGCCGGCTCGCGGATTCGGTCAAATCAGAGGGGCTCGTCACACAATTGTTCGTGGATCGTGACTAGCGGCCGGTCCAGTTGGGCTTGCGCTTCTCGCCGAAGGCGGTTATGCCTTCGAGGAAGTCAGCGCTGGCGAAACAGGATTCGCGCAACTCGACCAGCTCCTGGACCTGATCGTCGGTCAGGACGGGGTTCTCGGCGATCGTGCGGATCGCCCGTTTGTTGCCGCTGGTGGAGAGCGGGGCGTTGGCGGCGATCCCCGCGGCGAAAGCGACTGACTCGGTCTCGAAGTCGCCCTCGATCACGCGGTTGACCAGGCCGATCTCGTCGCCTCTCGCGGCGCTCAGCATGTCACCCGTGTAGAAGAGCTCCCTCGTGCGGGGCAGGCCGATGGTGCGGATGAAGCGGATCAGGCCGGTGTGGCCGTAGATCAGGCCCAGCTTGGCCGGGGGCATTCCCAGCTTCGCATGGGGAGCGGCGACTCTCAGATCGCAGGTGACTGCCATCTCCAGCGCTCCTCCGAGGCAGTGGCCGTTCAGCGCGGCGACGGTCGGGAAGGGGAAATCCTCGATCGCATCGAGCGCGGCGGTGAAGGGATGGGCGACCAGCGCCTCGGCGTCGGTCTCGAAGCTCTCCGGCGGGATGTCGCCGATGTCATAGCCGGCCGAGAAGACCGGATCGTCGCCGGTGATCATCAGGCAGCGGACCTCGATCCCCTGGACCAGCCGGGGGACCGTGACGGTCAGCGCGTCGAGGATCTCGTGATCGAGCGCGTTCCGCTTGGGCGGGTTCGAGATGGTGAGGCGGGCGACCGCCTCCGCAGGGAAATCGAGCCGGACCTTCTCGGTGCCGGTATCGACGTTCACGGCTACTCGAGAACGATCAGGACGTCACCCTCGGTCACGGACTGACCCTCTTCGCAGAGGATCTCCTTGACCACGCCGTCGTCCTCGGACTCGACCGGGATCTCCATCTTCATCGACTCGAGGATGATCACCTCATCTTCTTCGGAGACCTCGTCCCCGACCTTGACCTGGATCTTCCAGACGTTCCCGGTGATGTGAGCTTCGATGTTCGCCATGGGCCGGGACTTTATCGCCACCGGCAGGGATAGAGTCCGGCCCGGTGGAGAGTTCGAATGACAATTCCCTCGCCGTGCTGATCGCGGCCCGCAACGAGGCCGACGTGATCGCCTCGACGATCGCCTCGCTCAGGCAGGCCTTTCCCGGCGCCGCTCTCTGGGTCGCCGACGACGCCTCTGAAGACGGCACCGCCGAAGCGGCGATGGCGGCCGGGGCGAAGGTGGTCAGGCGAGGCCGTGCCCACGGCAAGGGCGGAAACATGACCGCCTGTGCCGAGGCCATGCTGAGCGATCCGGCACTTCCGGGATTCGTGTTGCTCTGCGACGGGGACCTGGCCGGGTCGGCGGGGAAGCTCGGTCCCCTGGTCGATGCGGTGAAAGCCGGCGACTGCGACCTCGCGGTCGCGATGTTCGCCAAACGGGTCGGCGGCGGCTTCGGGTTCGCGCTCGGCTTCTCCGCCTGGGTGATCCGGAGGCGCTGCGGGGCCGAGCCCCAGGCCCCGATCTCGGGTCAGAGGGCGATGAGGCTGGAGGTGCTGCGGCGGGTCCTTCCCTTCGCGCCCGCCTACGGAATGGAGATCGGAATGACCATCGACGCGGTCCGGGCCGGTTACCGGCTCGGCGAGTACGAGATCGACCTCGCCCACAAGGCGACCGGCAAGACCCTCAAGGGATTCGTCCACCGCTTCCGTCAGCTCCTCGACTTCGCCCGGGTCTGGTGGTCGCGCCGGTGATCCTCGCGATCGACCAGGGAACCACCGGCTCCACCGCGATCGTCTTCAATGACGAGGGCCGGATCGCGGGCCGGGGCTATGCCGAGTTCCGACAGCACTTCCCGAAGCCCGGCTGGGTCGAGCATGACGCCGACGAGATCTGGGAGGTCACCTGGGGAGTCGCCGCCCGGGCACTGGCGGGGGCTGGGATCAGCGGGCCGGACCTCGATGCGATCGGGATCACCAATCAGCGCGAGACCGTGGTCGCCTGGGATCGGGAGACGGGCAAGCCACTCCATCACGCGCTGGTCTGGCAGGACCGCCGCGGCGCCGCCCGCTGCGACGAGCTGAAGGCCGAAGGTTTCGAAGTCCAGGTCCGGGCGAAGACCGGCCTGGTGCTCGACCCTTACTTCTCGGCGACCAAGATCGAGTGGCTGCGCCAGAACGTAGAGGGCGCCGACCGCGCCGCCTTCGGCACGATCGACTCTTGGCTGGTCCAGCGGATGTGCGGCGAGCACGTAACCGACCTGACCAATGCCTCCCGGACCATGCTCTTCGACACCGGCCGGCTCGACTGGGACCCGGTCCTCTGCGAGACCTTCGGGGTCGACCCGGGCTCTCTGCCCGAGGTGAGACCTTCGTCAGGCATCTTCGGGGCCACCTCCGGTTTCGGCGGCGAGGTTCCGGTGGCCGGGATCGCTGGGGACCAGCAGGCGGCCCTGTTCGGCCAGATGTGCCACCAGCCCGGCATGGCCAAGAACACCTACGGAACCGGCAGCTTCGTGCTGCTGAACGCCGGGCAGGACAGGCCGAAACCGGGGGAGGGGCTGCTCGGGACCGTCGCCTGGGGGATCGGCGATGGCTCCGGTGGTGCCCGGGTCGACTACGCGCTGGAGGCTTCGGTCTTCGTGACCGGCAGCGCGGTCCAGTGGCTGCGCGACGGGCTCGGGATCATCAAGGACGCCGTCGAGACGGAGGCGATGGCCGCCTCGCTCGACTCGAACGACGGGGTCTACTTCGTGCCTGCCCTGACCGGGCTCGGTTCGCCCTGGTGGGACCCGTACGCCCGGGGGACGATGGTCGGACTGACCCGCGGCACGGGTCGTGCCCATCTCGCCCGGGCGGCCCTGGAGGCGATCGCCTACCAGACGGTCGACGCGGTCCGGGCCCAGGAAGAGGCATCCGGCGAACGGCTCGATGTCCTGCGAGCCGACGGCGGGGCGGTCGGCAACAAGTGGCTGATGCAGTTCCAGGCCGACCTGCTCGGCGTGCCGGTGGAGATTCCGGAGATCAGCGAGACGACGGTTTTCGGAGCGGCCTGCCTGGCTGGGATCGGCAGTGGCGCCTGGACGATCGATCAGGTTCGGGGCATGTGGCATCCGGCCGCTCGCTACGAACCGAAGATGGGTCGAGACCAGGCGGAGTCGCTGCTGGCCGACTGGCACCGGGCTGTCGAGAGATCCCGTGGCTGGGCCGTGTAACCGACCCTCTGCTTTGGGGTAACGAAGCGTACGCCATGTCTGAGATCAAGCCGCAGAAGTACAAAGACAACCGCCCTCCGGAGTACTTCGACCACATCCACCAGAGAGCCCGGAACTACGAGCCGAACTGGGTCTACGACGCGACCCGGGCGATCCTCACCCCGATCGCGGTCGGGCTCTACCGGACCCGGGCGATCGGCACTGAGAACGTTCCCACCGAGGGGCCGGTGCTGCTGGCTCCGAACCATTTCTCGAACATGGACCATTTCTTCGCTGGGGTCTATCTGCGCCGGAAGATCCGCTTCATGGCCAAGTCACAGCTCTTCGGCCCGCCGATCCTGCGTTCGATCTTCAAGTACGGCGGCGTGTTCCCGGTCCGCCGCGGACACAAGGACGACGAGGCGTTCGAGACCGCCCGTCGCATCCTCGAGAACGACGGCTGCGTGCTGGTCTACGCCGAAGGCGGACGCTCCCGTACCGGCGGCCTCGGTGAGGCGAAGCCCGGGATCGGCCGGATCGCCCTCGAGAACGGGGTGCCTGTGGTGCCTGTCGCGATCCACGGATCGGCCTCGGTCCGCAAGTGGAAGAAGATGGTCCTGCCGAAGGTGACCGTCCAGTTCGGTGAGCCGATGAGCTTCCCGGTGGTCGCCGAGCCGACCCGTGAGCAGCAGCTCGACTGCGCGAAGACGGTCTTCGATCAGGTCAAGACGATGTACACGGCGCTCGACGAGAAGGGACGCCGTGGGGTCAAGCAGGCGCTGCGGGAGAAGGTCAAGGCGCCGGAGCCGGGCCGTACCATCGAACCCTGAGGGTCACTCCCAGCGTTCGGGGGCGTTTTCGTAGAAGCCCGTGTCGTGGCCCGCTGTGATGACGGCCTGCGGATAGGTCTGACGGAACAGCCTGAGCTCCTGCAGGGTGCGCCGGTAGTTGTGAGCGTCGTTCATCATGCCCGGTAGGTTGGCGCCGGCCTCCAACTGCTTTTCCTCGTAGATCGCATCGCCGCTGATCACCAGATCACGTTCCTTCAGCCGGCAGATCAGGGACTGATGGCCGGGCGAGTGGCCCGGGGTCGAGGCGAGTCGGATCGATCCGTCTCCGAAGAGGTCAAGGGTGCGTCCGAAGCTGGCGTAGGAGCTCACCTTGTCGGAGTCGAACGAGACGGTCCGGTAGTCGAAGGCGTAGTCGTACTGCTGGCGCCGGTATCCCTTGAAGTCCGGATTCCGCACCGTCGCCGCGTGCTGCCATTCGACCGCATTGACGATCAGAGTCGCCTCGGGGAACTCGGAGATCGCCGAAGCGTGGTCGTAGTGGAGATGGGTGAAGATCACCATGCGGATGTCGGATGGGCTGATGCCCTTGTCGCGCAGCTGGGAGAGCGCATCCTGCCCCGGTTCCTGGGCCGGGCGCATCAGCCAGGTGGTGAAGCGTCCGAGATTCGAGGCCGGATCGGACGCGATTGAGGGGTGGAGGCCGGTGTCGACCAGAATCAGCCCGGCCGAAGGATGGCGGATCAGGAAGCAGGGGATCGGGCTCGGGGTCCGATCGTCCCTGGTCGAGCGCAGGATCGCGAAGGTGCCCGCCTCGCCCTTGGGGCTGTCGTGGAGGATCGGGGGGCTGTTGAAGACTCCGGTGACCATCGGTTCGACGGTGACCGTGGCGCCTTCGCTCCCGCCCGGAAGCGGGGTTTCGAGCGGCCTGGATTCTGCGTGGATGCTCACTGCCCTGACCTTACCGCCGGTCCGGGCAGGGGTAGGATCCGCGGCAGGACATGGGAGAAAACGTACGTTCAGAGATTTTCCGTGAAGGCCTGCTCGACGGCAAGGTCGTCGTGCTCTCCGGAGCTGGCACCGGCCTCGGCCGGGAGGCCAGCCTGGAGATGATCCGGCTGGGGGCGACCGTGATCGGTTGCGGGCGTCGGTCCGAGCCGTTGGAGGAGACAGCCGCACTGGCCGACGGTCTCCCGGGCAGCTTCGAGTTCGAGACTCTCGACATCCGTGATGAGGAGGCGATCGATTCCTTCTTCGAAGGCGTGGTCGAACGCCACGGCCGGATCGACGTCCTCGTCAACAACGCGGGCGGGCAGTTCCTCAGCCCGGCCGAGATGATCAGCCCGAAAGGCTTTCGCACGGTGATCGAGTTGAACGTGACCGGCACCTGGCTGATGACCCACGCCGCCGCGACCAAGGCATTCATCCCACAGGAGTCCGGGGCGATCATCAACGTCACCCTCTCTCCACACAACGGCATGCCGGGCATGGTCCACTCTGGTGCGGCCCGGGCCGCGGTGGAGAACATGACCAAGACGCTCGCGATCGAGTGGTCCCGCTTCAACATCCGCACCTGCGCGATCGCCGCCGGGCAGTTCGCCACCGACACCTTCGTCAACAAGTATCCGAAGGAGATCGTCGACTCGGTGCACCATACGATCCCCCTGGGGCGGGTCGGTGAGTCGGAGGAGATGGGTTGGCTGATCGCCTTCCTCGCTTCCGGGGCCGGTGCTTTCCACTCTGGTTCCGTGATCACCCTCGACGGTGCCCGTGACAACTGGTTCGGTCCCTGGCCGCCCGCCGCGATCGCTGGCGACGGTGGCTCGATGCCCGCCGAAGAGCGCAAGAAGTAGATCGCTTTCCCGCGCAGTGCGTAGCGCTGGAAGCTCGTGCGCGATACCAAGTGGAATACGGCACCGACCGCCTTCCAGGACCTGATCACGCAAGTGGCGGACCCGCTGTGCGTACAGCACGAAGGGCCCCCACAACCGTGGGGGCCCTTTTGTTGCTCCAGACATCCCAAAATGGGTCTTGTGGCGACCTCTTTTAGGTGTACATGCCGCCGAACTGACCGCCGGTCACGTTCAGCACCTGACCGTGGACGTAGTCGGAGAGGTTCGAGCCGAGGAAGAGGACCGGGCCGGCCGCCTCTTCCGGCGAGGCCGGGCGGCCCAGCGGGATGATCATCGAGGCCATCGCCCGCATCTGCTCCGGGATGCCGAGCTGGATCTCCTCGCCGTCCGGTCCCTTGACGGTCTCGGCGCCGGCTTCCTTGGCGGCGGTGAGGCGGGTCTCGACGAAGCCGAATGCCACGGCGTTGACGTTGATCTTGAACTGGCCCCACTCCTTGGCCAGGGTCTTGGTCAGTCCCACGACCGCTGACTTGGCGGCGCTGTAGTTCGCCTGGCCGGCGTTGCCCATGGTGCCGGAGACCGAGCTGACGTTGATCAGCTTGCGGAAGTATTCGTTGCCTTCGGCGGCCTCGGCCTTGGCGGCTTCGCGCCAGGCGGGGGCGAGGGCGCGGGCGACGCGGAAGGGGACGATCGTGTGGATGTCGAGCATCGCCTGGAACTGGTCGTCACTCATCTTGTGGGCGACTCCGTCCCAGGTGTAGCCGGCGTTGTTGACCACGATGTCGACCGAACCGAAAGCATCCTGGGCGGTCGCGACGAGCTTGTCGCAGGCGTCGCCCTTGGTCAGGTCACCGCCGAAGACGGCGGTCTCACCGTCGATCTCGGAAGCGGTCTGCTCGGCAATGTCGGCGTCGAGGTCGTTGATCAGAACCCTGGCGCCCTGAGCCGCGAAAAGCTCGGCCGTCGCCCGCCCGATGCCACGGGCAGACCCGGTGACGATCGCGTTCTTGCCTTCAAGTAGTCCCATCGAAAGAAACTCTCCTTGGATTGGTTGCGAGCCGCACTATAGAGCCAAGGGACCGGCCCCGAACCTGCCGTTGGACGCCACCTTGCGGACCCGCAACCTGACCGCAAACTAGCCGCAAGGGGCAACCGGAAATCTGCTGCCATCAGCAACCCAGTCCCGGAGGGCCCCTTTCCAATGAAGAAAACAATTCTCGCCGTCGTCTTCGCTTTCGCGCTTCTGTGCGCCGGCGGTGCCGAGGCCGCCAACGTCTCCTACGTCGGCACCGACGGAAACGTGTACCGCACCTCGCCTGACGGGACCATCACGGAGAAGGTGACGAGCGACGCTACTTCGGAGACCGCCTACGTCACGCCCTCCCAGAAGAACGACGGCACGATCGTCGCGATCCGCAAGGCCAGCTCGAGCGCATTCGCGTACTTCCTCAACCCCCAGAACGGCCAGGTCAAGGACACCTGGATCCTGCCGAAGACCGGTTCGGGATCGTTCGTGCCGTTCAACGGAGGCACGATCTCGCCGGACGGCGGCGTGTTCGTCTACGACTGGCACTACTTCGACTGCTGGACCAACCCATGCGAGCTGAACCAGCGTGTCTCGTTCATCGCCGGGCCCGGCACCACCAACCCCTGCCTGATCAACTGCCACACCAACTACATCCGGCCCCGTTGGATCCCCGGAACCCCGTACGCCGGTTTCGTCGACACCAGCTTCAACCGGATCTGGGTCCAGAAGGCGAACAGCGCCCAGCCGACCGGATGGCTCGGCTTCAACGACCCGAATGGCGGCGAGATGTTGAGCTTCGACGTCTCTTCGAACGGGATCGCGGTGCTCGAAGTGACCCCGGAAGGGTCGGACGCCGCCGAGTTCGCCTTCTGGAACACGAACGGAACCCCACCGGCCGGCACTCCGACGCATCGCTGCTCGGCGGTCGGCGTCGCCAAGGCCCCGGCCTATCCGCGCTTCTCGCCAGACGGCTCGATGATCACCTGGCAGGACCGTGGCTCGGTCTACGTTGCCCCGGTCCCGTCCATGAACAACGGCGGAAACTGCACGCTGAACCCGGTCAAGGTCGGCAACGGCGAGGAGCCCGCCTTCGGTCTCGCGACCCTTCAGCGGACCGGACCGACGGGACCGACCGGGCCGACGAACCCCACCGGCCCCACTGGGCCGACCAATCCGACCGGGCCGACCGGGCCCACCCACCCGACTGGGCCCACTGGGCCGACCAGCCCGACGGGACCGACCGGACCCACGGGTCCGACCGGGCCGGCCAAGGCCAGCGTGAAGCTCAAGGTCAACCCGGCAGCGGTCAGGGTGAGGGCCGGGCGCAAGGCCACCTTGACCGCGGTAGTCACCGCCGACGGTTCCGCGGCCTCGGCTGTCAAGGTCTGCGCCACGGTCAGCCGCAAGGCTCGAAAGGTGATCAAGCCGGCCGCCTGCCGCACCCTGCGCAACGTCAAAGCCGGCAAGACCGCCAGGGCGCCCCTGGTGATCCGCACCACCCGTAAGGCCCGGGGCAGCTACCCGATCCGGGTCTCGGCCACTGGGCCCGGGATCAATCCCGTCAGTTCCAACCACAGGATCAAGGTGACCCGATGAAACGCGAATACGAACATGCCGGTTGCGGCGGCTTTCAGGTGGCTGTGGTTCTTTTCACCTGCCTCTTCCTGATCTGGTTCATGTTCGCCGCGGACTTCGCCAGGGCGGCGGCCTACAAGGGGAAGACCAAGGGCGGGAGCTCGATCACCTTCGCCCTGAAGGGCAGCAAGGTGACGGGCATCCGCACCGTCGTCCCGACCCTCTGGGGTGAAGCGGAGGTCACGACCCGGGAATGCCCGGAATGCCTCTCGGACATCCCGAGGAAGGCGAGCCGCTGCTCCCAATGCCCGGCCGAGGTGACTCCGGTCGCCTGAGCCGGTTCCAGGGCCTACCTGACTCTGACCACGGCCTTTGCCGTTGCTGGTCCGGTCTGGTTCGTCGTCGCCGCGAACCTGAGCTGCGCCTTGCGTCCCCTTCGTGCCGACCGCTTGACCTTGACCATGAAGGACGCCTGCCGCGACTGACCGGCCGCGACCGTGCCGAGTCTGACGCATGCCCTGACCGTCAGGAGTTTCTTCGGCGCCTTGGCGCAGACCTTGACCGCGGTCAGCGGCGTATCACCGGCATTCCTCACCGACACCTTGAACTTGGCGGCCTTGCCTCGCCTGATCCGCCTGGCCTTGGGGGCGACCTTCAACGGCCCGAGTGCCGGATGGAGGATCGGGACCGTGACCGGAACGAAGGCGGCATCGACGGTCGTTGCCTCGTCCATCGTCACCCGACAGGTTCTCTCGAGGCCGGTGCAGCCGCCGGACCAGCCGGCGAAGTCCGACCCTGGCTCGGGAGCCGCGGTGAGGGTGACGACCGTGTCCTGGTCGTACTCGCTGGTGCAGCTTGTGCGGCAGTCGATCCCGGAGGGGCTGGAG
>Ga0153956_1000782_pt1 | contig 32919 bp, 29 predicted proteins | sample TSFL040MetaG_FD_104704 | JGI IMG/M metagenome (GOLD analysis project Ga0153956, IMG submission 104704) | Attine ant fungus gardens microbial communities from Florida, USA - TSFL040 MetaG | ecosystem: Host-associated > Fungi > Mycelium > Unclassified | place: USA: Florida, Wekiwa Springs... | reverse complement strand
TTTATGGGGTTCCGTACAGAAGTTAAGCCCGCCAGAGCCGATGGTACTGCGGTAAAACGCGGGAGCGGCAGCTCGGTGCTAAATTTTATTGAAAAGCCTTCGTCGAATGATAGAAGGCTTTTTCTGTTTACAGGGCTTGGTAAACCGGTAACCGGTTCCACCTCTATCGGGACCTAACAGAGCAGTCAAGCCCGCCGCAGCCGGCGGCACTGCGGTAATACGCGGGAGCGGTAGGTCGGTGCTAAAATTCTAGTTATTTCAATACGCCCTTATCCAACTCGTGGCTACTGTCATTATGAGCTATTTTTTTGACATATAATTCATCAACCAAAATAATGACGATAGCTAGTAAAGGCACGGCTAGTATTACCCCTAATGCACCTGATACCGAACCCATGATCAGCTGACTGATCAGTGTTAGCGCCGGCGGCAGGTTGATCATTTTTTTCTGTATAAGCGGCGTTATGATGTTGGCTACAATAGTTTGGGAGATTATATAAATTATTGCCACCAATATGGCCATATTGGTACTTACTGTAAATGCCAGCAGCACGCCGGGTATCATGGCTGCCAATGAACCAATGCTTGGTACCATTTCCAGTAAGCCCGTTATCAACGCTAATATAAGTGCAACCGGCATACCGGCAATGCTTAAGCCGGTGCCAATTAATATTGTTACGCAAAGCATAGAGAATAGCGTGCCTTTTAACCAGCCTTTTAAAGACAGGCTAATGCGGTTTAAAATATGCTTACCTAACTTCTTGCGGCTATGCGGCACTAATACAATAATACCGTCCTTATAAAGTGAAGGATTTGCCGTGAAAAATATTCCCAGAAATAATATAATATAAATATCGCCCAAAACACCGAACGTGGTGCTGAAGAATCCCTGAATGGTACTCATCATTTTCTGAGAGTTATCGCCCGAGAAGCTTTTAAGTACACTTTGCCCCCAGGATGTCTGAGCCAGCTTGTTGCGGGCATTGTTAATGGTGGTAGGCAGCGTATTGCTCAGCTCGGCCACCTGGGCCTGTATTTTAGTACCCATAAACCAAAACAGTGTGCCTACAAATACAATGGTTACCGCAATGGCAATGATCATAGCTGGTTTTCGGGTAAGTTTAGTGCGGCGTTGTATGGCGTCGCCCAGGCCATGAAAATAGGTGGCAATAAGTGAGCCGGCCAATACCATCAGCAAAATGTCGAAGGCTACCCTGATTACCAGGATGCTAACTACCAGCAGGGCTACTATACCAACGGTTTGCCATACTTTGGTAATATAGCTTAACTCATGATGCCCGGTTGAACGTGATTTTTCTGTTGCCATTGTTTCGATTTAGCGTAATAAACAATACGGGCAACAAGCTTAAATGTTTTAAATTAATAATTAAGGTTAATAAAGTCTGTACAGCGTCCAGTTCTCGGTTTCATAAGCTTTTTGCAGGCTGGAGTAATTGTTGCCGGTTTGGTACATTACAGGAGCGTAACGGGTATTTAATATGGTATAGCCAGCCTGGGCATTTTTGGAGCTAGCTATGAGGATATAACCTACGTATTGTCCCGGGGTTTCAACCGAGCTCAAGAAATTCTCTTTATAAGGCAGCGTTAAGTTACCTACATCATTTGTGAATGCTATTATGGGGTAAGCAACAGCATCATCCATTAATATCTTTGAGCCGTCAGGCAGGCCGTTAATATAATTTGCCATGTCGCGGTTTTCGTCCTGCTGCTCATCGGGCGTTCTGTTTAACAGGATGGTCATGAAATTGCGCTCATCACCAATTAACGAAGTTGAAAGGAAATAGTAACCTGTATAAAACTGAATCAGCACAATAGCAGTGAGCACTGTTTTAAACGCAAAACTTTGTTTTAAGGGTTGGGCCTTGATCACAAAACATAAAATGGCCAGTATTAAAAATATCAGGTAGTACTCATGAACCAGAAATGCTTTGTCATATTTTATATGTAAAAATTCAACGAAAGCAAACGGTGTCAACAACGTCAGTATCTGATAAGTGCTTCGCCAAAAAAGCGCTATGGCAAATAAAATCAACGGGCAAAACATGATCATACGCACAGATAGCAGCAATGATATTTCGGGTGTTTTAAAGTCAGGAGTCAAAGCCGCTTTTTCGTAAGTAAAACGCTCGGCCAATACGCTCCAGGTTGAGTACGGGCTATTCAGAAAATAATCGGTATCATTAGCGTTGGTTAAGTTTAACAGTTTGTAGCAGATGATTGACGCAATTGGCAAAATAAACAGGATGATATATATCGCAAACGTTTTATTGATGAGTTTACGACGCAGCGACGGGCTGTTAAAGCTTTGCGTCATCCTGAACAACGATTCTTTTTCGGCCAGGTTTAATGATTGCAGGGAAATGGAGAATATCAGCGGGATGAAAAACAACGTCAACCAGATAAACTTATAATCGCAAAATAACAATACCACTAAACATATACTGGCTATGGATATGTGAAAGGTGGTGTTTGACGTATAAAATTTAAATATATTCAGGAAGAACATATAAAAGAATATTAAGGCCATATATATAGCCTTGCCTGAGCATGCCGTGTACAACAGGCCCGGATGAAACAGAAAGATCAGGATAAGCAGGAACAGATAATAATCATCTTCCGTTTTTTTAATCAGCGTGGTAGCCATCAAATAAAACAGCCCCGCTGTACCCAAGGCAGAGGCTATTACCGGCGCCAGCAAAGAGCTTATTACCGTAAACGGAAACGTAGCAAAAAACGGTATAGCCGGCGCTGTTAAACCAATCACCTTTAATTTATAGCCGACACCCTCAAAAACAATACGGGCCTTTTCAATATAAAAAAGCGACTCCTGGTTAAAATATCCCAGACCGTTTAAATAAATGCCGCACACCAGGTAGTAGGCCGCTATCAGCAAAGTGATAATGATAAGCGACTCGCCGCGGGAGATATTTATTTTAAACTTCCGGTTCATTACTTGGCAGATTGGTTGTTAACTTTACTTAAGCCATGATTAGTTTTTTCCCAATAAAAAGGTTTTACTACCAGTTGGTACAAACCTTTATAAGCTGCCCATGAGTGCAGCAGCCAGTAAATAGGGTTTGCAATAGCAAACAAGATCAGCTCATAATAGCGGCGCTTAAATACGGCCATCATGTTTACATATATCATGAGTATGTTACCCATCATAAGGTTAATGATTGACATAAACAACACCCAGTCGGGAAAAAAGGAGCGGATAGAGGTCAGATCGAACATCATGTAACACAAAAAAATTCCCAGTAATAACGGGTACACCAAAAAAGTTATGGGTGTAGCGCCAATAAAGAAGTTAAAGCCAAGGAAACCTTTCCAGCCAATTTTTTTCCAGAGTTTTACCGGGTTGCGCATATGCACCAGGTGAGTTTGCATATAACCCTTTATCCAACGCGAACGCTGGCGTACCCAATTAAACATTTCGTTGTTGGCTTCCTCGTAGGTAGTTGAGTTAACAATAGCTACTTTATAACCCTTCGCATAAGCGCGAACACCTAAGTCGGCATCCTCAGTTACGTTGAATGGATCCCAACCGCCCAGTTCAATAAGGTATTCAAATTTAAAGTGGTTACTGGTGCCGCCCAGCGGGATAGGAATATCAAAGGTATCCAAGCCCGGCAGCATATAATCAAACCAGTATGAATACTCAAGCGTAAACATACGGGTAAGGAAGTTTTCATTACGATTAAAGTAATTGAGCGCGCATTGAATCACGATATAATTGTCGGGCAGTTTGTTAAACAAGCTCACAATTTTTTTAAGCTGATCGCTATCGGGTATATCCTCGGCATCATATATAGTGAGAAATTTACCGCGCGAAAAGTGCAGACCGTAGTTACACGCTTTAGGCTTGGTTTTAGGCATGTGGAAAGGCACTACAATTACCTCAAATACCGCCGGGAAATCCAGGTTTCGCACCGCGTTGAGCGTTTTATCGTCGTCTTCCTCGATCAATAGTTTGATATCGAGTTTCTCGCGGGGATAATCAAGACTTTGCAGGTTCCAGATCAGTTTTTTGATCAGCTTATCTTCTTTATATACCGGCAGGTGGATGGTGTAAATAGGCAGATCGTCTTCCTGCACTTCGCGCACCTCTTCGCGGGTTACGGCCTGGTGCAACTCAAATCTCGACCCTACCAAAGCCAGAAACAATTTGAAGATGATAGATACCAGGAAGAACGAACTCAGCAATACGTTGATGATAATTGAGGTATTCACAAAGCTTAGCATCATACCCGCCGCAATCAGCGTGAAAATGCCGAAAGTAATGATCAGCTGCGGTGTTGTGAAGGTTGTGAGTGCCGAGCTTTCAGGATCGCGATTAAGCAATTCAAATACGGCCGACTTTACATATTTCTGCCCGAGCAAAACGTGGCTATACCAGGTGATGTCCAGATCGGGCGCCAGTATAATTTGGGGTTCCAAGTCATAAGTAAACCTGATGTAGTCAATAAACAACTCATCGCTGGGATTAGCCATCAGGGTTACTACCTTATTGTTTTCAATGCGCAACGGAAGGGCCAGGTGAGCATCGGCAAACTTTAGCTCGGTTTTTTCAAGAACATCTAAGTCATAATCTTCCTGTCGTATCTGCTTAAATTCGTAGCCGGCATTTGACAAAGACCGCTCGTAATTTTTGCGGCTCAGATAACCAAAGTTGAGTAGTATTTTTATAAAGGACAATCCTGATCTTTTTGAGAAATCATTGATCTTATCCAGGTCGGCATGTGTTAAAAAGCCGTCTTGAATTAAAAGCTCAGGAATGGATAGTTGCATTATGTATATAATAAGATGTTAAACAAGCTAATGCCGGGCTGCACTGTAAGGCAGCGCCGGTGCTAAATATTGTCGTCACAACAAATTACTCGCTAAAAATATCTGTTGATTTTTGAACCTTGGCGCGTATATATAAGAACGATAGCAAGATCAGCACCAGCATACCCAACAAAATATACAGGTTATAGCTTTCCCAAAAACGGGTAAGCACGCTCTTGGTATCAATATACTCCAGGTTCTCGCTTGATTTGCTGATGTTAAACAGATACTTATTATTATTAACGTCTGATATAGCCACATTACTTGACAGGGTTGAGAGCTGCTCAGTAATTGAGCGAGAAGCCGTTGTAAAGGCCTCGGCTATGTGCTTGCCGGTACCGGTAATTACAAGCACGGCATTGTTGCTTCGCCCGTAAAAGATCTGAGCCAAGCCGTTTGAAACCGAGTCAGACAATGAATATACCACCTTATTATTCTCGTTATTATAGAGGCGGAATTTACGGTTAAACTTGATCGGCGCATCGGGGAAATCATCCATCAACGGGTCGTCATGCGATAGCAGGGCGATAATGTTATTTTTCTTCAGCTCGTTTTTATCAATGCCTTCAGAGTATTCAAATTCAGGGAAGTTATTGGAGTTAATGTTGTTGTTCAACTCGTAAATAATCTCACCCATAGCTGCGGCAGCGTAAGGCGCATATTTTTTACTCACCACAATACGGGTGGTGCCCGAGTTAAAGGCCTCGGGATATTGGTAAAAGCTCAGGTCGCTGGTAATGAATGGATTTTTTGATTCCAGGTATGATTTATCCACGTCAACCTCGGCAAAGAAACCGTTAAAGCTGGCGTTACAGTTACCTCCGCTGGTATAAAACCTGAACTCAACCTCCAACTGGTTGTATTTATGGTGCTGATACCGGTTAATGGTTACTGAGGTGTTTAACTTACCCGATGCATCCAGTTTTTCAGAACTGATCAGCATACCATTAAGGTAAAGGTTAACATAACCCCTATCATTAGGTGCCAGGCTGCTGTAGTTGGCAATAACGCGGATCTCTACCTCTTTGGGTGTAAAGCTAAAGTCGGAGTTTTTAAAGTTGTAAACGCTTTTTAAGTTACCAATACCTGACAGAAAGTTGGTAGTACCACCAATTTGGCGAAATGATAGTTTTGAGCGGTTTTCATCAATAGTTTTAAAAAACTTGTTCTCGGCGTTATTAATCAATAAATAATCGCCAAAAGTTGAGTTCAGGATATTCATATTACCTAAAGCGGTAATGGTTTTTTCATAACCCGCATCATCGCCACCGCTCACAAATAATATTTCTGAAGGCGCGTTAGTTTCTTCGAGCGATTTTACGGTTAGCAATTTACCGCCGGCCGTAACCAGGCGGGTTAAAGTATCTACCGATCTTACAACCGATTTATTCAGATAAAACAAACCTTCGCCAGCCCGCGGAATAACTTTTAGCAGGGCTTTTTTCTCAGGCGTTAAGCTTGATAGGTTGCCGCACACTACATAGTTTCTCACTGAATCTGGCAATTGATTTTCAGGGTAAACCATAATATTTTTAACATCGGCCTTTTTTAACCGAGAGTAGGCCCAGGCTACGGCCTTAAGGTCATGCAGCGTTGGGTTTTGCGGGTAAACAATGGCGCGCATGGTTTCAAAACAGTTGCCAATGTTTACGTTATTAAAAAAGTTTGAGGTGCTTTTAACTAACGACAGATAAGAGTAGCTTTTAATCTTCATCCACATGGCCGGATTATCCAGATCTTTACATTTTTCGTCGGTAACGGTACATAAAGTTTTAACCTGTATTTTCAGGAATTTGTCCGTCGACATATCCATGCGGCTCAAATTGATGGATATCTGCATGATCGAATCCTGCGTTAACCGACTACTAAACGACGGGCGGTCGTTTATCATTACGTTAACGTACGACAGGTTTTTTAACAGCGCCTGCGAAGGCTGTATAAACAGCACCAATTTACTTCCGTCTAACTCAATGCTGGGGTCAATTTTCAGATAGTAAGCACTGGTGCCTATCATGCCTGTAATTGCGTCGTCATCATGCCCCATAGCACGAAACGACAGAATTTTTTGTGCAAAACTTGCGGTGCTTAGCAAAAAGAAAAGGGCCAGTAAGGTTAAAAATTTATTCATTGAAACGGTATTAGTTAATTACGTAAAATTCTACTCTAAAATAGTTGCCGTTGTCGTCGCTGCGATAAAACAGTTCGCCCCCCATCTCCTGGGTAATAAGTTTGGCTATAGATAAACCTAAACCCAGGCGGCTTTCATGGCTGGTATTAGCGTCGTTTAAGGTTTTCAATTTATTAAACATCATATCCAGCTCTTCCTGCCCAATGGCAATGCCTTCGTCAATAATTTCAAAAACAAACTTTTGGCGCTGCAGGCTGGTTACCACGCGTATGTTATTATTAGTTTGCGAAAACTTAATGGCGTTTGAAAGTAGGTTCTGAAATATTTGCCCGGCAAATACCTTGTCAAGTTTTACGTTTAGCGGCAGTTTCAGGATGTTATCAAGCAGGTCAATATTTTTCATCTGGGCGGTTTCAACCAGTCCTCTGAAAATGCGTCTAACTTCAACATTGACATCAAATACCTCCATGTTAAACTTCATATCCGGCGATTCGATCTCTTTCACGTCCATTAGCTTGGCCAGCATGTATTGCATCTTCTCGGCCGATTCGGTGATGTAATCTGTAAACTCCTTTTGATCGGCACTAAGGCGATACTCTTCCTCCTTGATCATATTATTACTCATGATAATGGAGCCGATAAGGTTTTTCAGATCATGCCCTGCAATGTTGATGAAGCTGTTTTTTTGCTCGTCCATTTTAAGCAGGCGCTCGTACTGCATGTCAATAATGGCATTTTTTTCCACAATGTCGCGGTTTTGCGCTTTAAGCTGTTCGTTTGATTTTTCGATAAGCAGGGTTTGCTTGGCCTCGTGCTCCATCACTTTAAAGCGGGCGCTCGGTATCAGGCACGATACGGTAGCTACGATAAAGAAAAACTGTCCGCCGTTAGTGATAAACAGGTCGATATTATAATCGCTGAAAGCGTTAAAAAATACCGCAAGTAAAATAAAAGCCAACAGTGTTTGAATAATGGAGTGTATCGGCTCCCAAAAAACCTGGATATTAAAAAACAGGATAACAGCCGAATAAACCAGGAAATAAACATTGAACTGCTGCGAATTTGCTAATGTGCAGAGTAAAGCCGAGGTACACGACAACGAAAAAAAAGCAATATGTAATAATATGCGATAATTGTATTTTTTGCTCCTGAAAAAGGTATACAGGCCGTAAATTATAATATCAGTGATAAGGCGGACAATTAAAAACTGAATCCACACATTAGGGTTGTAAATTACATCAATAATGGTAATAAGGGGATACAGAAAAAGAATAGTCCAGATAATGTTATTGGTCTGATACCAGGCTTTTTTTAAAACTTCTTTTGAAAATTCTTCTTTAGTAATTTGAACAAACATTATAAGTTTTTAAATTATATAAAGATCGGAACGTTTTTAGCACAAAACTTACAGTTAAATAAGTGAATAAAATTATACAAAATAAACCGTTAATACTGGCGGCATGTTTGGCGATTGCGATATGGAGCATTATTGCGAATACAACAATAGCAAAAAACAATCCAAATCCTGTGCCCGAGCGGATGCTGGCGTTTAAGCGGGCAAAAAGCTTAGATAACGGCGTAAGTGTTTCATGGCTTGAACAAACCTGGAACAAAGAAATGTTAAATGACGATAAACTCGGCAAAAATGATTTGGAATTACTTAAGATGCTAGGTTTTAAAAGCTTAAGGCTACCCGTAGCCTTTGAGTTTTTTGAATCAAAAAATATACCTATTGATGACGTGTTCAATCGTATAGATAAAGTTATTGAATTGTGTCACTTGTACGGAATAAAGCTAATAATTGATTACCATTATGGCGCAATAAATGATAATAATTATTTAACTGAAACACCGCATGCTATTAACCTATGGCTTAAAATAGCAAAACGTTATATTAATCAAAGCCCTGATGATTTGTTTTTTGAGCTTTACAATGAGCCGCCCCACATGAATCCGCAGATATGGAAAGATGCCGCCTATAACATAGTTGCCGCCATACGCAAAGTAGATAAAAAACGCACGCTGATAGTAGGGGCCTCAAATTTTAACAGCATTTATGAGTTGAGCCGCACCGAGCGCCTGGCCGACGAAAATATTATTTATACAATACACTTTTACGAACCTTTTTTGTTTACGCACCAGGGCGCAGCCTGGGTTGGCGACCAGGTGGCAACCACTGGGGTGCCTTTTCCTTATAATGCGGAGAAATTTCCCAACATAAACCCTAAAGCCAAAGGCACCTGGGGCGAGACTAATTATTATCAATACCGAACCGACGGCAACGAGCAATCAATGGTAGATAAACTTACTATAGCTAAGAAATGGGCTGATAAATATTATGTACCACTAATATGTACTGAATACGGTTCATATAAAAAATGCATTGATGAAGACAGCCGCTGCCGTTATATCAAAGCCATCAGGCGCAGCCTGAAAAAATTAAATATACCGGGCATTATGTGGGAGTATGACAGCGATTTTTCTATTTTCAACGGAAAACCATCGATAGCTAACTTATCTGATTGCATGAGGGATGCTATTGGTTATACCGGTAAAAATTGATGTATTATTGAATGTTTTAAATGTTACCTTTGTCAATTAATTAATTACTATGGTATTTTTTGAAGAAAAAAGAAGAGAGGTAATGACTCATATCGAGAAATTCATGCTCGAAAAGATGCAGGAATACTTGAAACCGATTGAGACGATCTGGCAGCCGACTGATTTTTTACCTGATTCGACAAAAGATACTTTCTTTAGCGACATCAAACAACTGCGTGAAAGTGCTCAAGGCCTGTCGTATGATCTGGTGGCTGTTTTAATTGGCGACACTATTACTGAAGAAGCGCTGCCCACTTATGAGTCATGGCTTACCATGGTTGAAGGTGTCTCAAAAAATGAGGAAGGCGGCTGGATGAAATGGACCCGCGCCTGGACTGCCGAAGAAAACCGCCACGGCGATTTGCTGAATAAATACCTATACCTGTCTGGCCGTGTCAATATGCGCGCCATGGAGGTATCAACCCAATATTTAATTGCCGATGGGTTTGACATTGGCACAGGTCACGACCCTTATCGTAACTTTATTTACACTTCTTTCCAGGAATTGGCTACTAACGTTTCGCATCGCCGTGTGGCCTCGCAGGCTAAAAAAGACGGCGACAACCTGCTGTCAAAAATGTGCGGCGTTATTGCTTCGGACGAGATGCGTCATGCTAAGGCTTATAAATATTTTATCGAGAAGATATTTGAGGTTGACCCTGACGAAGCCATGCTGGCTTTTGAAGATATGATGCGCAAAAAAATTGTCATGCCGGCGCACTTCCTGCGCGAGGTTGGCTTAAAGATAGGGCAGACATTTGGACACTTTACCGATGCTGCTCAACGTTTGGGCATTTACACCGCTATCGATTATGTGGATATCCTGAAAGAACTGATCAAGGACTGGCATATTGAATCAGTGAGCGGTCTGAGTGAATCGGGCGAGAAAGCCCGCGATTACCTGGTAGCATTGCCAGATCGTCTGTTACGTATTGCAGATCGTATGAAAAATCCAACATTGGAATATAAGTTTAGCTGGATAAAGGGATAACCCTATCTATACATTTTCGTCATGCCGAACGTGTTGGGCAGCCCGCGGAATATGTTAGGCCTGGCTAACAGGATGCTGAAACAAGTTCAGCATGAGGGTACATTTTATTTTTTTTGTCTATCCCTCCTGCACCATTTCCACACCGCGTATGTCATCTGTCAAATCCTCAAATATGCTGCCCAGTATGGAAAAGATAGTGAGCGAATTAACATCATCAATATAATGTTCATTGTGGATGATCTTTAAATGCATACCATCAACCTCTATATGAAACAACGGGCCTTCATACAGTTCAGTTTGATAGATCTCGACAGCATCGCCGGTTTTTACTGTTTTAAACAAAATGTGCTCTTGCCGGTGTTTAAAAAAATATGGATTTAATTTTTCTTGTATCCGGTTAAACAGGTCGTTGACACTAATATGGGTATGTAGCGTAATGATTCTCATATTTAAATAACCATTGTCAAAAATTATTGTTTGGATAGTTGGGGCTTGATAACAAGCCAGGTTTTTAGAATTGCATAAACTCAAATAAACTACCATGAACTATAAATTATTGGGCCGCTCAGGCCTTAAAGTGTCAGAATTATGCCTCGGTACCATGGGCTTTGGTACTGAAGCCGGCTGGGGAGCCGACGAGCAAACCAGTTTTGCCATTATGGACGCCTTTACCCACGAAGGCGGTAATTTTTTAGATACCGCTAATGTGTACAAACTGGGCACCAGCGAAAAGATCATAGGCGAATACATGCGGAATCATGACCGCGATTACTTTGTACTGGCTACCAAATATTCGTTAAAGGATAACCAGACCAACCCCAACGCATCAGGCAACAATCGCAAAAACATGATGCGCAGTGTTGAGGAAAGCTTGAAACGGCTGCAAACTGATTTTATTGATATTTTATACCTTCACATATGGGACGACCTGACGCCGATTGATGAAGTACTACGCGGTATGGACGACCTGATACGCCAGGGTAAAGTGAATTACGCAGCTATAAGCGATACCCCGGCCTGGATGGTGGCCAAGGGCAACACCATGGCCGAGCTGATGGGCTGGAGCCAGTTCGTGGCACTACAAGTTGAGTACAGTTTGATACAACGTACACCCGAGCGCGAACTGATACCGATGGCCAAACATTATGGCATGACAGTAACTCCATGGGCGCCGCTTGGTGGCGGCGTGCTAAGCGGCAAATACCTGCGCGGCGAGCAAGGCCGCATTAAACCTGAAAGCCGCCGCCTGGACGACAGCAGTGTAGCCATAACCAAAACGGTTGTCGCGATAGCTGATGAACTGGGCGTGGCCCCGAGCCATGTAGCGCTGCAGTGGACAACTCATCAAGGATTTTCATGCATCCCGATTGTGGGTGCTACCAAGGCAGATCAGTTAAAAGAAAACCTGAAAGCTATCAATGTAAAACTAAGCCTTGACCATTTGCAAAAATTGCACGAAGCCTCAAAGATAGATCTGGGTTTTCCCGGCGAGTTTTTTAGAGAAGAAGGTGTAAAGATGAACTCCTTCGGTGGATTTTATGATAGGGTAGAAAAGCGGTAATCCACTACTTATGCCGCGTCAATTACGTAGCGGAAATTACAAAGCCTTCGCCATACGCTCAAGCGATTCAATAAACAGCGGATTGTCGTTCAGGCTCTCTACCAGTTGCACGTGCTCGCCGCCCAGGGCTTTAAACTCGCCGCCATATTCTTCGGTAACTTCGTAAACAGTTTCCAGGCAGTCGGCCACAAAGGCAGGGCAAAACACTAGCAGGCGTTTTTTGCCTTCATGAGCCAGTTGCTCTATTACCTGGCTGGTATAAGGCTGCACCCATGGGTCGTTACCAAGGCGAGATTGAAAACAAACGGTATATTTTTCTCTCGGCAGGCCCATTTTGGCAGCAATTAAGCGTGCAGTATCGTAGGATTGTGCTGAGTAACAGAATTTGTTGGTATCGTTCAGCGTATCGCAGCAACCATCAACCTGCAGACAGTAGCTGTGAGTATGGTCGCATTTTTTAATTTGGCGTTGCGGTAAACCATGAAAGCTGAATAACACATGGTCATAAGTTTCGGGCTTATGTTTGTCCGCATTTTCGGCAAAAGCCCGGATCATCAGTTCGTCATCATGAAATGAATTAACGAAAGATATATTCGGAATAGTTTGCCAGGTTTTTACCAGATCCATCACTTTTTCCTGCACAGACCCGGTACTGGCCGACGCATATTGCGGAAACATCGGGATAACACGGATATCGCTTACCAAGTTAGCTTTCAGCCGGTCTAAAGCCGCCTCGATCGACGGGCTTTGGTAACGCATAGCTAGTTCAACCTGGTACTCATCGCCCAGGCGTTCTTGCAATAGCTTATGCTGTAACTTGCTGTAATGCAACAAAGGCGAGCCGGTTTCTTTATTCCAAATCTCTTTGTATAGTTTAGCCGATTTTGCTGCTCTGAAAGGAGTAATAATACCTTGCACCAAAACCGCACGTACAATAGGGTTAACATCTATAACCCTGCCGTCCATTAAAAACTCGTTTAAATATTTGCGTACGTCTGCAGTGCCGGGGCTATCCGGGGTACCCAAGTTAACCAGTAATATTCCTTTTTTTGACATCGGCGCAAAAATAACAAAAAAGCGGTTAAGGCTTTAAGGGAGCGGGCTTTAATTACAAAAGGATTAAGAAATTGAAAATATCGCTCGCTACCAAGCTATAAACTAAATAAGCGAACAGAAAAGTTATGTCTAATAAGATTCCAGGACCGCTTTTACATCCTCCATTAACCACATAGGGGTTGAGGTAGCGCCGGCAATACCTATTTTATCGCCAGGGGCAAACATAGATTGCTGCAGCTCGGCGGTTGAAGAAACGAAATAAGTGTTGGGGTTATGTTTGCGGCAAACTTCATATAGCACCTTACCGTTTGATGATTTTACGCCGGATACAAACACAATTTTATCGAAATTTTTTACAAAAGCAGGCAGGTCTTTATCGCGGTTTGATACCTGTCGACAGATGGTGTCATTAGCATTCAGTTCATAACCGCGGGCATTCAGCTCATCCTTAACCTGGTAAAACTTTTCCATGCTTTTGGTGGTCTGGCTGTACAGGGTAATGTTTTTAGGCAGCTCAACATTATCCAGTTCGGCAATGTCCTGAAATACCAATGCTTCATTATTGGTTTGGCCTTGCAGGCCGATAACCTCAGCATGGCCATGTTTGCCAAAAATCAGGATCTTCTCGTTATTATCGAATGATGTTTTGATGCGGTTTTGCAGCTTCAGTACTACCGGGCATGAAGCATCAATCAGTGTGATATTATTCTCTAAAGCCGTGCGGTAAGTTTCCGGAGCCTCGCCATGCGCGCGTATCAGCACTTTTTCATTGTGCAGATCTTTTAGCTGATCATGGTTAATAATGCGCAGCCCCAGCTTTTTCAGGCGCTCAACTTCTTCGTCGTTATGTACAATATCGCCCAGGCAATAAAGGTAGCCGTCTTCGTTTAAAATATCCTCAGCCATATCAATAGCGTAGATTACCCCGAAACAAAATCCCGAATCCTTGTCTATTGTAACCTTTAACTGATATGCTCCCATTGCGTTACAAATTTACGCCATTAGGTTGATTTTATTGCAGTGCCGCAAAAAATATAAATTGGCAGATGAGTATTGAAGGGGCTACCATGCTTTGTTTGTCAAACTTAAACCGTTCAAAAATAAAAAGAAACAGCGCGCTCACCGCAAACCAGCAGGTATAGTTTTGTAGCGGAGCCACGTTGAAGGCCCAGTGCCAGTAATCGAGTCGCGCGGCCACGGGTTCAATTAAAAAATCAAGCACTACCAACAATGCGGCGCTGCATATCACCCGTAAAAAAACCGGCCGTACATTGAGCTTACGCATAGATACACCGGCTGCATAAACCAGCACCAACCAGTTAATGCCCATTAAGACCGGGACACCGGCAATTTTAAAACCCAGCGTACGCCCATAAATATATTGGCCAAATAATGCCCCTGTATGTACGCCGGCATATTCAATAAACCAGCCGGCCAAAATTACCCTGCCCGCAAACCATAAAAATTTCGATTTGGCACCGTCATGATTTAAGAGCACAATAAACGCCATCAACCATAAATGAAAAGGTACCAATTGTAAAAAATAAGGCTTGGTAGGTAAAAACGATAAGCCCGCTAAACCTATTAAATGAAAAATCACCACAATGCGTACGCCGTTAACCTTACGCTCATAGAGTTTGCGTAATGAGCGGTTAGACCTTATATTTTGCGTCCCTTCCATGTCATGGTTTTGGTAAGATATTTTTGTACGGCTAAAAAGGCCACCACAGTTAAGCTAAACATTTGCAGCGGATGCAAAATAATATTATACCAGGCTTTTTGCCCGGCCGACAACGAGATCATGGAGCGCGTTAAACCAATAAGCCCCGCCATAAACATAATTAACTGCAGGTTTAAGGTCATGATGACGATCATGGGGCCACCAATAATCAGTACAATATAAATTAAAAACCACAATATGTTGTAGTTAAAGGCAGCCAAAAAGTTCTTACTAAAACCGTTAAGTGCTTCTTTATAACCTTTATACATGCGACAGCTTATCATGCCATTGGCCATGAGCGCCTCACCATTGCATTTGCTTGCTTTAACCTGGCGCATAATTTCAACATCCTCTACTATCTTGTCTTTCACCATTTGGTGCCATTGATATTTACGATATACATCGGCATCAAACAACATAAACTGGCCACTGGCCGCAGCCACGGTATAGTTTTTTATCAGGTAAACCAGTCGCAGCGGTAGCAGGTTAAGCAATATATAATGCATCAACGGTACCACCATGCGCTCGCCCAGGGTGTTCATTTGCTGGTTGGCAAACAGGCTAAGCAGGCATAACCTATTTTGATACATGCGATGAATAGCACTGTTAATCAAGCCGGTTTCCAGCTTTTCATCGGCATCAACAAATAAAAAGAAATTGCCCTGCGCCTCTTGCGCCAGCTGATGGCAGGCATAATTTTTACCCAACCAGGCATGCGGCAGTTGTTTACCTTTTATTACCCTAAACTGCGAATGCCCGGCAGCATAGTCAGCACAAATGCGGTAAGTGGCGTCGCTCGATTCATCGTCCAGGATCAAAACTTCGTAATGCTGATAGTCCTGGTTATTGATAGATTCTAATAGCGTCAATATATTCTCGGCCTCATCACGAACAGGGATCAGGATAGAAACAAGGTCTGGGTAATACCGGTTTACCCGCCTGAGCTTAGGGTCTGACAAAAAATTGAACAGCGTGACCGTAAACCGCAGGATGATAAAAAAGAAGGTAACGGCAATGGCTATGATCACTACTTTGTTATTTGTATTTGTTGCTGTCGCGACTGGGTGTAATGTAACTGGTACGCCTGCTGCAATGTTTCAATATTCTTAAAATCTGTGCCAGTTTGCGCTTGCAAATGCACATTGGCTTCGGGCTTTAAGTTATCAAAGTTCTCAATAAAAGTGGCAGCAAATATTAATTGAAAATTGCTTGATTTATTAATGATGCTCATCACGCCCCGCTCAAACACCACCTCGGCTATCATATTGGAGTATAGTTTACCTTGCGGAAAGATAAGCACCAGGTTATCCGGATCGTCCAACAACTTAGCTGAAAAGTTGATGGATTCTGCCACATCCCGCGAGCCTTTATTTACAGAAAATGCGCCGACATAGGTTAACGCCGGTTCCTTTAAAGCCGTTGTTTCCAGTATCATTACATGGAAATTCTTTTTAAAAAACACCCGGTTAATATGGTATAGAACAATAGCATCCCAAACACTGAAGTGATTGCTTATAAGCAATATCGATTTGCTTTGATCAAGCAACGGCTCATTAAAATTGATGTGGCTCAAATATCGGGCTGTTATCCGGCGCAGGTAAAGCTGCACGCAGGTTTTCATGACAATATTTTTGCGTGGGTAGATCATCAATGCTCAACGTTTACTTGGTCTTTTAAGGCTTGCTGGTGAAAGGCATTGATATTTTTGGCCAGCTCGTCAAAAGGTACTTCGCCGGCCACACCGCAGTCGTACGAGTGTATGTAAACCGATGGTTTCAGGCTTTCAAAGTATTCGATCAATGCGCAGCAATAAACAATTTGGCAGGGGCCTTTTATTTGTTTAATGATACGCTCGATACCCTTTTCCAGGTGAATATGTGTGATATGGTTTGAGCACAATTCGCCTTGCGGAAATACCACTGCCATATTCCCCGGGTCGCTTAATATTTTGGCAGTGTAGGCCAGTGATTCCACCATGTCGCGAGTGCTTTTTTGCAACGAAAACGCGCCTATATATTTAAAATAAAAGTGCTTCTCAAAATGATCATGCTGCATCATGATATGGAACTTGCGGTTAAGGTTGGTACCTGCCATATAGTTCCCAAAAAAGCCGTCCCACCAGCTAAAGTGATTAATGAGCACAAAAACAGAATGCCCCGGCTTTGGCGTAAAGGGCATTACCTTAACCACGTTAAAACGACGGTGCATCCACCAGCGCACATAGCGGTAAAACCAAAAACTGGCAAATTTATTTCTGCGCGCCGGCTTCATGAGATATTGCTAAGTTAGTTAAATATTCGTCTAACGACGGGGTTACCAGCCAATGGCCCAGCGGTACTTCATGCACGTCGGCAGTTTTTAACAAATTGATAAACGGCATAGCTTCTTTTTTAGGAAATAATTCATCATGCTTACCAAATATCAGCTTGCAGGGTATGTGGTGCTTATTAATTAAGTGAGCTATGTGCACAATATTGGGCGTTAACAGCTTAATTAAATTTAAGGTATAATACACGTCCAGCCGTTTTTGCTCGGTATCCATTTCGCTGTAGGCAATCTGGTATAGGCTTTCGTCAATAAAACGTACCCGGCGCAGGCCTTTAAGCATGGCAGGCGCCAGCCATTTGCTTTTAGTAAGGCTTTTAAACAAATACCTGCCCCAGCGTTTGTTACGTAAAATGTCAAAACCCCTGTAAACAAATAAACCGTCGGGCGCCATCAGGATGACCTCGTCTATCAGAGTGGGAAACTCCTCAACCAATATCAAAGCCAGGTTAGCCCCAATAGAGTAGCCCATCACCGAAAATCGCTGCCAGCCATATTGCTTAAGCCACTGCTCGGCATACTCGCGTACCTGTGCCCGGGGCATGCCAGCTAAAATTTCCTGTTCGGTCAGGTCATGCAGGCGGCTTTCGCCGTGAAAAAAATGGTCGAAGCCGTAGACATGAAACTTTTTAAGCACCGAATTTTTAAGCACATGAAACTGCTTACCCGTCATGCCGTAGCCATGAAAAGCCAGCATAGGTTTGCTGCCTTCGCCATATTCATGAAAGTGTGCCGTGCCTAAACGCCCGATTTTGATAAAGCCCATTTTGGCAATATTAAGTATTTTGGATAAATTAAATAACTGCGAAGGGTGGCTGCATGGTAGTAAGCGTTTAAACTTTTATTTCTGATAGGATCCTGCCTGTAGCGCCGATATTCTGTTTTACATATTGTTTTGCTTTATAACCGGCGTTGGCACAAAAAGATTGGTCGTTTATTAAATTATCGGCAGTAATTTTAAATGAGGCTGCATTGTCAATACTAAAACCGGCGCCTATGGTAATTAAGTCATTCGCTTCTTTAAAACGGGTATGGTTAGGGCCAAATATCACCGGCAAGCCAAAAGCTGCCGCCTCAAGCGTATTATGTATGCCCGCACCAAAGCCGCCGCCTATGTAGGCAATTTCGCCATATTGGTAAAGTGACGACAGCATGCCTATGTTATCTATAATTAAGATTTGAGATTTGAGATTTGAGATAGGGGATCCTATTTGCGAGTGCATTATATACGAGCCATCTGGCAGTAGATCAGTTATATTATTGATCTTATCCTCTCCAATTTCGTGCGGGGCAATGATGAATTTCCAACCCGGGTTTTGGGTAGCGAGCTGCGCGATGAGTTGCTCGTCGGCGGGCCAGGTGCTGCCGGCGATAAATAATTTATAACCAGCTTTAAATTGTTCAATTTGCGGTAGCGCTGTGGGGTTTTGAGCATTGGCCCAGACACGGTCAAAACGGGTGTCGCCGCTTATGGTTACATTGTTAATGTTAATGGTTTGCAGCAATTGTTTTGATTGCTCGTCCTGCACAAAAAAGCGGGTTACAAAACTTAACATTGTGCGGTGCAGGCTGCCATACCATTTAAAAAACACCTGCTTAGGCCTGAAGATACCTGAGATGATGTAAAGCGATATATGGCGCTTATTTAACTCCTTGTAAAAATGATACCAGTATTCATACTTAGTAAATATTGCTGCCGTAGGATTAATGGCATTGATAAATTGGCGGGCATTAGCAGCGGTATCTAAAGGCAGATAATAAACGGCATCAGCCAACGGCATGTTTCTGCGGATCTCATAGCCCGAAGGAGAAAAAAAAGTAACAACAATTTTTGTGTCCGGATGTTGTGTCCTCACTTGCTCCAGTACCGGGCGGCCTTGTTCAAATTCGCCCAATGAGGCAAAATGGAACCATATGCTTTTTTCAAAATCAATGTACGCAGCATTACGGCGGCCCTTTATCCAAAGCGCAGCTTTTTTATTAAATGCAGAAAAAAGCAGTATTAAAAGGTAGTAAAAACGTAGCCCGGTATTATACAATAATAACATTATTAAATACGAAATGAGTATCTTCGCCGCGATAAATATAACAACATCTAAACAATTACATACGTGAAAATAGCTGTAGTAGGAACAGGATATGTTGGCTTAGTTACCGGCACTTGTCTGGCCGAAACCGGTAACCAGGTTATCTGTGTCGATATCAACGAAAAAAAAGTAAAAATGATGCAAGACGGCCAGGTGCCTATTTATGAGCCTGGGCTTGACCTGCTTTTTACCCGTAACATTAAACAAGGGCGGTTACATTTTACCAGCAACCTGGCCGAGGCGCTTGAAGAAGCAAAAATTATATTTCTGGCCTTGCCAACCCCTCCGGGTGGCGACGGTGCAGCCGATTTAAGCTATGTGCTGGGCGCCGCCAAGGACATAGCGCAGCAAATCAAAGAATATAAGGTTATTGTAACCAAATCTACCGTGCCGGTAGGTACTGCAGACAAGATCACTGCAGTGTTGCACGAACATACTGATGTTGAGTTTGCCGTAGTGTCTAATCCTGAGTTTTTGCGCGAAGGTGTGGCAGTTGATGATTTTATGAAGCCAGATCGTATTGTGATAGGCACTTTAGATGAACGCGCGCGCAAATTAATGGGTGAGTTATATGCGCCTTATGTGCGCCAGGGAAACCCGATCATTTACATGGATCAGCGCTCATCTGAGCTTACTAAATATGCTGCCAACTCATTTCTGGCTACTAAAATATCTTTCATGAATGAAATTGCCAACCTGTGTGAGCTGGTAGGGGCCGATGTGGATATGGTGCGCCGAGGTATTGGTGCCGATGAGCGTATAGGTAAACGCTTCTTGTTTTCAGGTATTGGTTATGGCGGCAGCTGTTTCCCTAAAGACGTGCAGGCCCTGGCAAAATCGGCCAAAGAAAACAAATACGATTTCAAAATATTAAACGCCGTAATGGATGTTAATGACATACAGCGAACTGTGCTGGTTGAAAAAGTTAAAAAATATTACAACGGCGATTTAAAAGATAAAAAGTTTGCCATATGGGGCCTGGCCTTTAAGCCCGAAACAGACGACATCCGCGAAGCGCCCGCTTTATATATTATTGACGAGTTGCTTAAAGAAGGTGCTAAAATAACTGCGTTTGACCCTGAAGCCATGGAAAACGTTAAAGGCATTATTGGCGACAAAATAGAATATGCCGAAGATGAATACGCTGCTTTGGATGGCGCTGAGGCTTTATTGATCTTAACCGAATGGTCGGTATTCCGCACGCCTGATTTTGATCAGCTGGAAGCGAAATTAAAGGCAAAGGTTATTTTTGATGGCCGTAACTTGTACGATATACAAAAAATGATTGATTGCGGTTATTATTATAACAGCATAGGCAGAAAGGTAGTAAGTAATGTCACATAAACGTGTATTAATTACCGGTGCCGCAGGTTTTTTAGGCTCGCATCTCTGCGACAGGTTCATTGCCGAAGATTATCACGTGATCGGCATGGATAACCTCATTACCGGCGACCTGCGTAATATTGAACACTTGTTTAAACTTGACAATTTTGAGTTTTATAACCATGATGTTTCCAAGTTTGTGCACGTGCCGGGCGAACTGCATTATATCCTGCATTTTGCATCGCCGGCCAGCCCTATTGACTATCTGAAGATACCTATTCAGACACTGAAAGTAGGCTCTTTAGGTACTCACAACTTACTTGGATTGGCCCGTGCTAAAAAGGCCCGGATGCTTATCGCTTCAACATCTGAGGTTTATGGCGACCCGAGCGTAAACCCCCAGCCCGAAGAGTATTGGGGTAATGTAAACCCCGTAGGCCCCCGTGGGGTGTATGATGAGGCCAAGCGCTTTCAGGAAGCCATAACTATGGCTTACCATACCTTTCACGGTCTGGAAACCCGGATAGTACGTATATTTAACACCTACGGCCCACGCATGCGATTGAATGATGGCCGCGTACTGCCGGCATTTATTGGCCAGGCTTTGCGTGGCGAACCGTTAACCGTTTTTGGCGATGGCTCGCAAACCCGTTCATTTTGTTATGTAGACGACTTGATCGAGGGCATCTATCGCCTGCTGCATAGCGATTACGTACAGCCCATGAATATTGGGAACTCTGACGAGATCACCATCCGCCAGTTTGGCGAGGAGATCATCAGGTTAACCGGTACCGACCAGCAATTGATCAGTTTGCCTTTACCAACCGACGACCCAAAGCAACGTCGCCCGGATATTACCAAGGCCAAAGCCATTTTAGGCTGGGAGCCAAAGGTATCGCGCAGCGAGGGCTTGAAACGTACTTATGAGTACTTCAAATCATTACCGCAAAAAGAAATTGAACATAAAGACTTTACCTATTATAATAAACATTAATGGCTAAGATATTAGTAACCGGCGGATTAGGCTTCATAGGCTCGCATACGGTGGTCGAACTGGTAAATGCGGGTTATGAGCCTGTTATAGTTGATGACCTTTCAAACTCTGATCCTAAAATTCTTGATCAGCTGGCCAAGATCATCGGCTACAAACCGGCCTTTCATAAGCTTGATCTTTGCGATGAGCAAGGTGTTTACCAATTGGCTGAGCAAGAACCGGATATTACCGGTATTATTCACTTTGCGGCTTCAAAGGCGGTAGGTGAGTCGGTGCAGCAGCCTATCAAGTATTATCGCAATAATTTTTTCTCATTGCTTAATGTGCTGAATGCTTTTAAGCAAAAGCCGGTAAATTTTGTGTTTTCGTCAAGCTGTACGGTTTATGGCCAGCCTGATGTGTTACCGGTTACCGAGGCTGCCCCGGTAAAGACTGCCGAGTCGCCCTATGGCAACACTAAACAAATAGCCGAAGAAATGCTGGTTGATATGCAAAAAGCAGGCAGCAGCTACAAAGTTATCGCTTTGCGTTATTTTAATCCGGTTGGCGCGCATGAAACCGCTTTAATAGGTGAACTGCCAATTGGCGTACCCCAAAACCTGGTGCCTTTTATTACGCAAACCGCTATTGGTAAACGCGAAAAGATAACTGTATTTGGCAATGATTATAACACGCCCGATGGCAGCTGTATCCGCGACTATATACACGTGGTCGACCTGGCAAAGGCTCACGTAGCGGCGCTTAAGCTAATGGAAACTGAGGCTTTTGCCGGTTATGATGTATTTAATATTGGTACCGGCACCGGCAGTTCGGTATTAGAAGTAATTCACGCCTTTGAAAAAACTACCGGCGAGAAGCTGAATTATGTTACAGGCCCGCGCCGTGCCGGCGATATTGAACAGGTTTGGGGCGATGTAACCAAATCAAAAAACGTATTGAAATGGCAAACAGAGCTTGACCTGGATACCATGATGCAATCTGCCTGGGAGTGGGAAAAATATATAGCGGCAAATCCTTTAAATTAAAAGATGAAAAAAATAATTATAACCGGTGGCGCGGGTTTTATCGGCTCGCATGTGGTACGCAGGTTTGTAAAAAACTATCCCGATTATGCCATCATCAATCTGGATAAACTGACCTATGCTGGCAACCTTGCTAATTTGGTTGATATTGAAAATGAACCCAATTACAAGTTTGTAAAAGGTGATATTGTCGATCTGGAGTTTATGCGCCGGCTTTTTACGGATGAGCAGCCCGATGCGGTGATCCATCTGGCAGCCGAATCGCATGTAGACCGCTCGATCAGCAATCCTTTGGAATTTGTGATGACCAACGTAGTAGGCACCGTAAACCTGCTTACTGCAGCACGCGAAACGTGGAAAGGCGGGTACGATAAGAAACGCTTCTACCACGTATCAACTGACGAGGTGTATGGTACCCTGGGCGAAGATGGTATGTTTACCGAAACCACCGGGTATGATCCGCATTCGCCTTATTCGGCTTCAAAAGCAAGTTCAGACCATTTTGTGCGTGCTTACCATGATACCTATGGCATGGACACCGTAATATCCAATTGTTCAAACAACTACGGTTCTTTCCATTTCCCCGAGAAATTGATACCGCTGGCCATTAATAATATCAAAAGCAACAAGCCCGTACCTGTTTATGGTAAAGGTGAAAATATCAGAGACTGGCTATGGGTTGAAGACCACGCCCGCGCTATTGATGTGATCTTTCATAACGCGGCAACTGGCTCAACTTACAACATTGGCGGGCATAACGAGTGGAAAAACATAGATCTGATAACTACCCTTTGCGCCATTATGGATAAAAAGTTGGGTCGTGCTGAAGGCGAGTCTGCCAGGTTGATTACGTTTGTAACCGATAGGGCAGGCCATGATTTACGCTATGCTATTGACGCAACTAAACTTAAAAACGAATTGGGGTGGGTGCCCGGTATAACTTTTGAGGAAGGTTTGGAAAAAACGGTGGACTGGTATTTGGCTAATGAACAATGGTTAAACGATGTAACATCGGGCCATTATCAGCAATATTACCAGGAGCAATACGATAAGAGATAAATGTTTGGTTTATTTAAGAAGAAAGAAGTAAAGAGCGAAAAGCGGGAGCCATCCATCAATTTTAGCAAAATAGCTGTTGATATGCATTCGCACGTTTTGCCGGGTATTGATGATGGAGCGCAAAATGTAGAAGAGTCTGTTTTTTTGATAGGTAAAATGATGGAGGCGGGGATCAAAAAGGTCATTGCCACGCCGCATATCATGATAGACTTTTATCGTAATACACCCGAAACCATCAACGGGGCCCTGGAAACTCTTCGTGCCGAATTGAAAAACCGGGGTATTGACATTGAAGTGGATGCCGCCGCCGAACATTACTTTGACGAAACTTTCGCAAAGCGCATAGAGGACAAAAAGTTAATGGTTATGGGCGACAATTATGTGCTATATGAGTATCCCTTTATTAGTATGCCGCAAAATGCTTTTGATGTATTGCAGCAGTTAACAAAAGATGGCTACAAACCCATCCTTGCCCATCCCGAACGCTACAATTACATGAGTATTGAAGAAATGGCTAACCTGCGCTCGTGGGGAGGCAATATCCAGTTAAATACTATATCGCTAACCGGCTACTATGGCAAAAGCGTCAAGCAAAAAGCCGAAGCCATGGTTGATGCCGAAATTGTGGATTTTATATCAAGCGATATGCATCACCCCAAACACGCCGCCGCATTTCAGGATGCGCTTCACTTTCCGCATGTACAAAAGTTGTTAACAGATTATCCGCTGAAGAATATAATGCTGCGATAATTAATGAGTGAATGAGCGGACGAGTGATTTAGTGAATGATTTTATTAATACAATGGTGAATGTGAGGGTTAGTAAAATTGAACTGGCAAATTCATAAATCGACTTTCACTCAATCAACGTTCATTCAATCACTCACTAAATTATTCATAGCGCAAAGCCTCAACCGGGTCAAGCCGTGCTGCTTTTTTAGCAGGGTAAAAGCCGGATAATAAGCCGATTAGTGTACAAAGCGCTATAGCCGAGAACAGCCACAACCATGGCACCACAAACTTGCCGCTTATTTGTATAGCAATGAGATTGCCGGCCGCCATACCCAGTATCATACCGCCAACGCCGCCTATCAGGCAAATTACTATAGCTTCAATTAAAAACTGTTTACGTATTACGGATGGCGTTGCGCCTATGGCTTTACGGACGCCAATTTCGCGGGTACGCTCGGTTACCGATACCAGCATAATATTCATGAGCCCTATGGCTGCTCCAATAAGCGTGATGATACCGATGCCGAAGCCGGCCATGGTCATATAACCCAATTGTTCGTTCAGCTTTTGCTGGATGGAGTCGCTGCGGACGATCTCAAAATTATCGGGCAGAGCAACATTTAAGCCCCGAATGTTTCTGAAAAGCGAAGTGGCCTCGCCAACGCTGGCCTCCAAAGCATTGCCGCTGCTCACCATTACCGTTACCCCGAAGGATGGATTGGCTACGGGTGCAATTTGCTTAGCCTTTAATATAGGGATGATACAAAGCCTGTCGCCGCCGCCAAAGCCGGAGCTCGCGCCCTTGGGCGCAAACACTCCGATAATGCGAAATTTATTACTCCCCAAAAAAATGGATTTATTGATGGGGTCTTCGCTTCTAAAAAGCTTGCTTTTTACCTCGTCGCCAATGATTACTACGCTGGCGCCATATTCCAGCTCCTGCCCCGAAAAGTTACGCCCCAGGGCTAGTTTGTAACCGTTGGTTTGCAGGTAATTTTCGTTAGTGCCGGTCATGCTTACATTGGGGTTTGTTTTCTGACTGGCATATTTAGCAATGGCTGTCCCGGTCAAATCTAAGTTGATTGACACCAGGGCCGGCAATTGGTATAAGGTTTTAAAACGTTGTGCCTGGTCGTAACGGATAGGCGGGTACCACTTACGGTGACCTCCATTACCAAAATTAATACCCGACCCGCGGTTTTGAATAGTGAACGAGTTAGCGCCCAGGCTTGAAAATGCATCAGACGTATACTGCTTAATGCCCTCGATAGCGGTAAGTATCCCCACCAAAGCCATAATACCTATGGCAATAATTAATGAGGTAAGCGAGGTACGCAGCCGGTTGCCTGCGATAGACTGCATAGCAATAGACACATTTTCACGAAGCGTGGTTTGAACCGGCATGGTATAAAATTAGAAAAACTTTTGATGATAAGACTCAGGGAGGCGGCACATTGTTACAGCGGGGAGAAGATTAAAATAAAGCTGCTCAGCGCGTAATTGCAGGCAAACGGGGTATGATTCGCCATTGCTATCCGCACGATGCCGAAAGCGGAATCTGGCTCATAAGGAGAATCGGCACGCTGCGCCCGATGGACTTGTTGCATATTGTCCAAAACATTTGGTAACTTAACTTAAAATTTGACCACCATGAAAATCATTAAATCAACCTTAATGCTGCTTTTACTGTTAAGCGCAGCCATGTATACCAAAGCGCAAAACAGCGCGGGTTCGTCAATTAATACAATATTGAGTGATTACATCGACCTTAAAAATGCATTGGTTGCCGATGACAACGCGACAGCCCGGGCTAAAGCTCAAACTTTAAATGCCAATGTTACTGCTGTGCAAACCAAGGACATGAGCACCAAAGAGCAAAGTACCTGGAAAAGCTACGCTGATAAACTGAGTTTTGACAGTCGCCATATTAGCGAAAGCAGCTCGATCGATCATCAGCGTGAGCACTTTGCATCTTTATCAAAAAATGTATATGCGGTGCTTAAAGCATTCCCGGTTAATGCCTCGACTTACTACTGGCAATACTGCCCCATGAAAAAAGCCAGCTGGCTAAGCGATAAACAAGCTATCGAAAACCCATACTACGGCAAATCAATGCTTGACTGCGGCAGTGTTAAGGAAATTTTGAAAGGAAAGTAATTTAGAGAATCAAGAACCAAGACATATGGAAAAGGCGCTAAGAAAATTCTCAGCGCCTTTTTTGCTATAAATATAAAGGTAAACTTATTTTAGGACGATTCAACTATTCAAAAATCTTGACTCTTGTCTCTTGGTTCTTGTCTCTCGATTCTTGTCTCTATACAGAGAACGATGTCCCGCAACCGCAGGTTTTAGCAGCATTGGGATTGTTAAAGGTAAAGCCGCGGGCGTTCAGGCCATCCTGAAAATCAATTTCCATCCCCAAAAGATACATGCCGTGTGCTTTGTTCATGAAAACACGCAGCCCTTCAATCTGATATTCCTGGTCGCCGTCTTTTTTCTGGTCGAAACCCAAAATGTAATTCATGCCGGCACAGCCGCCACCCTCAACGCCAATACGCAAACCAAAATCATCGCTTATTTCTTGCTGATCTCTTAATTTATATAATTCTTTAACGGCCCCTTCCGTCAGGGTTACCGGTGCGGTTTCAACAGCAGTACTCATCTTATTTTTAATTAACTACACAAATATAATGTAAAATGCGGATTTTTGTTTCCGGCGCTTTATTTATGACCTGCGCCTAACAGAAGCTGAATTATGACTTTATCTGCCGCCTATTTATTAGATATATTAAAATATACAGTTGCGGGCCTGGGCATTGTGTGGGTAGCCTTTTACCTGCTGAAACCCTATCTTGACCGCGGCGAAAAAATTCAGCTAGCCGAACTGCGCAAAACCATTGACAGCCAAACCCTGCCTTTGCGTTTACAGGCTTATGAACGGGTGGTGCTGTTTATTGAGCGTATTAACCCTACTAGCTTGCTGGTGCGCCTGAATAAGCCCGACTATACGGCTGCCGAGTTGTATATGCTTATCGTTGCCGAGCTGCGTAATGAATACCAGCATAACGTTACCCAGCAAATTTATGTCAGTGCCAATACCTGGGCTATTGTAAAACAATTAAAGGACGAAACACTGGGACTGGTTAATAATGCTATTAAAGACTTGCCCGAGGCTGCCACAGGTTTAGAGTTGAGCCGCGTAGTATTAACGCAGATAAGCGCGTCAGCGAATAACCCTTACGATACCGGATTGGCACTCATACGCCGGGAACTGGAACAACTAATATAACCGGCGATGACGGTGCAACGGAAAACTACATCAGGCATCCGGATCAGGGAGGCTTATACTGATCCTTCGCTGCCCGGTAACTTACTTTCCGTACACCCGCGGCATATAACAAGACATGTACCGCGGCAAACCCTGGACTATGCACCAGTACGCCGGCTTTTCAACTGCCGAAGAATTAAACAAACGCTACCATTATTTATTGAGCCAGGGCACTGGCCAAACTCAAAATTGCCGCCACCGGCAATGATAACCTTATGCCTTACATTTTAACCGCGTTGAAAATTACGCCACCGTTGGCGAAAGCAGATACACTCCGGGAATTTTTTGGAAAATATTAAAACTTTTTGGAATAAAAACAGCTTGTATTTTGTGTCGATTTAATCGAACAATGTCAATCAAAACGGAGTGAGCGCGCATCAATACTTTTAGTAAAAAAGTATATAAACGGCCTAATTATCTGTAAATGGAATGTTTAATGTGAATAAAGTTATACACATGTTAATAAGTGCGCAAAATATACTTCATTCAATTCAATAAAGCGCAAATAATCAGGCACTTTTTTTGAAATTTATTTTTACAAAAAGTGAAAAAAGTATTTTTTACTCCGCTTTTTTTTTGAATATTCGATGTTCCGTAGCAGTCCCAATTAAAGTGCGCTTTGGGGATTGAAAATCAATATTTTAATAAGATACCGTATGGAAAAAACTTGTACAAACGTTTGGAATAGCTGCCTTCAAATCATAAAAGACAACATTCCTGCACAAAGCTTTAAAACCTGGTTTGAGCCAATAAAAGCTTTACGCATGGAAGGTAGCGTTCTGACCATCCAGGTACCAAGTTTATTCTTCTATGAATGGCTGGAAGAGCACTATGTTCAGCTACTTCGCAAAACCATAAAGAAACAATTAGGCGAAGATGGCCGTTTAGAGTATAATATAGTTGTTGAGCAATCATCAACCAGCAAACCATATACTACCAATATGCCATCAAACGGAAACGGTGCCGAGTCAAAAAACCAATCGATGCCTATCCCTATTTCTATAAATAAGGATATCAAGAACCCGTTTGTAATACCGGGCCTGAAAAAGCTTAATGTCGACCCGCAGCTTAACCGCCAATATACTTTTGAGAACTTTGTTGAAGGCGACTGCAACCGCCTGGCACGCTCTGCCGGTTATGCCGTAGCTGCCAAACCGGGTGGTACTTCATTTAACCCATTAATGATATATGGTGGTGTAGGTTTGGGTAAAACCCACCTGGCGCAGGCCATTGGTAACGAAATTAAACGTACGCTGCCAGACAAACTGGTGTTATATGTATCGTGCGAGAAATTTACACAGCAGTTTGTTGACGCTTTAAAGCATAATAATATCAACGATTTTGTGAACTTTTACCAGGCTATTGACGTGCTGATCATGGACGACGTACACAACTTTGCCGGTAAAGAAAAAACCCAGGATTTCTTCTTCCATATCTTTAACCACCTGCACCAGTCGGGCAAGCAATTGATCATTACTTCTGATAAGGCACCAAAAGACCTTGCCGGTTTAGAGGAGCGCTTATTATCAAGATTTAAGTGGGGCTTAAGTGCCGACCTACAAGTGCCTGACCTGGAAACCCGCATGGCTATCCTGAAAAACAAAACCTATCAGGACGGTATTGATCTGGGCGATGATGTGATTGAATACGTTGCACACAATATTGATAACAACGTGCGCGAGCTGGAAGGTGCCATGGTGTCGTTACTGGCGCAGTCAACCCTTAACCGTAAGGAAATTGACCTGAACCTGGCCAAGCAAATGCTTAAAAACTTTGTGAAAAACTCATCGAAAGAAATTTCGATGGAATATATCCAAAACCTGGTTTGCGAGTATTTTGAGGTGCCCATAGATATGGTAAAATCGCAAACCCGCAAACGCGAAATTGTTCAGGCCCGTCAAATATCCATGTACTTGGCCAAGGCGCATACCAAAAGCTCGCTTAAATCAATTGGCCATTTCTTTGGCGGCCGCGACCACTCTACAGTTATTTATGCCTGCCAAACTGTGGAGGATTTAATTGATACCGACAAAAAATTCAAAGGCTATGTAGCTGATATACAAAAGAAGTTGAAAATGTCGTAAAACGGTTTCTCCATAAAATAAACGCCATTATGAACAATCACAATGGCGTTTATTTTATGGAGAAACCTTCATTAAAAGTCAGAATAGGATGTTTATCAGATTTCGCGAATTGCCAGATCCAGATATAAGATAAATTGGAAACTTGTTTTATTTCGTTATAAAGCGATAAACTCAAAGTAACCTGTCGCACGTATTACTATATTGTTCTTTGGGATAACTTGCGGCAAACCATCTCTTAATTCTTTAGGGTCTGTAACAAATCATCTCTCCCCAAATTAAAGTAGTAATTACTACTTTTACACACAAACAAACTGATTTATTATTTAAACGCTAACGCTGATGTTCAGAACCATCTCACTCCCGGCTTTGCTATGCCTTTTTATGGTGCAGGCCAACGCGCAAAAACTCTACATGCCGCGCGATATCCAGAAAGCTTACAACAAAGGTACCCGCGACATGAGCGGCAAGCCCGGCAAAAACTACTGGCAAAATACCGGTAATTATAATATAGCCATTACGGTTGCCCCGCCAAACCGTACGGTTAAGGGCACCGAGCAGATAACCTATTATAATAATAGTACAGATACGCTGAAAAGGCTTAATATGAAACTCATCATGAACATACATCGGCCTGGTGTGGCCCGCTTTGGCGATGCCGGCGATGATTACCTGACCGAAGGCCTGCAGATTGACAATTTTGACATTGGCGGGCAAAAACTAAAGTGGAACAACAAAACCGCTTCGGGCACTAACCAAATGGTTGGCCTGGCAAAACCACTAATGCCGCATGATTCGGTTAAAATGAATATTGATTGGCATTTTGACCTGTCCAAGGAAAGCGGCCGCGAGGGTGTCATTGACGCAACATCATTTTACCTGGCCTACTTTTATCCGCGTGTTTCTGTTTATGACGATTACAACGGCTGGGACACGCTGCCATTCCTGGATGCGCAGGAGTTTTATAACGACTTTAATAATTACACACTTAATGTAACCGTACCTAAAAACTTTATTGTTTGGAGTACCGGTACTTTGCGTAATGCAGATAAAGTATTACAGCCTGAATTTGCCAAGCGCCTGCAGCGATCCATGACAGCCGACAGCACCATACATATTGCCACACCTGCAGACCTGGCTGCCAAAAATATCACCGCGCAAAACGAAACCAACACCTGGACATGGACTGCTACCGATATCTCTGATATGGCTGTTGGCATAAGCGACCATTACAACTGGGACGCTGCCAGTGTTGTGGTTGATGATGCTACCCACCATATAGCCAGCGTACAGGCTGCCTACCAGGACTCGTCGGCCGACTTCCATAAGTCGGTGCAGTTTAGCCGCAATGCCTTAGGTTGGTTTTCGCGCAACTGGCCGGGGGTGCCGTACCCATTCCCCAAAATGACCGTTTTTCAGGGCTTTGCTGATATGGAATACCCAATGATGGTGAATGATAGTCATCAGGACGATATTAAGTTTGCCCAACTGGTGCAAGACCACGAGCAGGCGCACACTTTTTTCCCGTTTTATATGGGCATCAATGAAACCCGCTACGGCTTTATGGACGAGGGCTGGGCTACAACTTTTGAGTACCTGATTGGTATAGTCGAGAATGGCAAAAAGTATGCTGACGACTTTTACAAAAATTTCCGCGTTAAACGTTGGATCAATGACGCTTCAACAACCGAGGACCTGCCTGTAATTACCCCAACCAGCGAACTGCGCGGCGGTTATGGTAATAATGCTTACGGCAAACCATCATTAAGTTATATTGCTTTGAAAGATATGCTGGGCGATGCTTTGTTTAAAAAAGCCCTGCATACCTATATGGATAACTGGCACGGTAAACATCCTATCCCATGGGATTATTTTAACTCGATGAATGCCGGCTCAGGCAAAAACCTGAACTGGTTTTTTAACAACTGGTTCTTTAGCAACGGCTATATCGACCTGAAACTTGACGATGCGAAAGCCGTGACAGGTGGCTATAAATTAAACATTACCAATGTGGGTGGCTTCGCCGCTCCGTTTGATGCGATAGTAACCTATGCCGACGGCACCACCCAAAGCACCCATGCAACCGCGCAAGTTTGGGAGAAGGACCAGAAACATGCTACTATTACCATCAAGGCTAATAAAACAGCTAAATCAATAACGCTTGATGGCGGCATATTTATGGACGCTGCGCCAGCCGATAATAAATGGACCGCCAGGTAACTTTTTGTCGTGGGTAGCGATAGCAGGGCATCTGTGAGCTTTGCGACGAATAGCCGGTAGATGCTTCGTTCCTCAGAACGACAATACAGCATACAAAAAGCGATGGATTTCAAATCCATCGCTTTTTGTATGCTGTCGCAATCTCCCCCTAAATATGTCCTTTCCAACCATTATATACCTTACAATCATGGCATAGCTTTGTATCAACCAATAATCCAGATCATGAAGCAGGCCAAAAACATTGATGAGTACATCGCCGATTTTCCAGAGGATATCCAGGCACATTTGCAAAGCATCCGCGAAGCGATACGAAAAGCAGCTCCGCAGGCTACCGAGGACATTAAATATGGCATACCCACTTTTATATTAAACGGTAACCTGGTTCATTTTGGCGGCTATAAAAGCCATATCGGTTTTTATCCGGCACCTATGGGCATTGAGGCCTTTGCAGCAGAAACGGCACAGTATCAGGCTGGCAAGGGCACTCTACAATTTCCGCTGGATAAACCGCTTCCGCTGGATTTAATTGACCGGATTGTCAAGTATCGGATAGAAAAGAACCTGGCGAAAGTAAAAAAGAGTTGAGATAATTTCCCTATCAAATATCTCAAATCTCATATCTCAATACTCATATCTAAAATTTACCAACACCACTTGTACTTAATTGGGCATTAGCAGAACTTCGCTGTCCCAATAAAGTATTTATGACGAGCCACTATAAGAAAATAGCCGCCGAGTTTTCCATCACCGAGAAACAAGTTATTGCCACTGCGGGCCTGCTTGATGAAGGCGCCACTGTTCCGTTTATTTCGCGTTACCGTAAAGAGTTAACCGGTAGCCTTGA
>Ga0153956_1000781_pt1 | contig 32976 bp, 48 predicted proteins | sample TSFL040MetaG_FD_104704 | JGI IMG/M metagenome (GOLD analysis project Ga0153956, IMG submission 104704) | Attine ant fungus gardens microbial communities from Florida, USA - TSFL040 MetaG | ecosystem: Host-associated > Fungi > Mycelium > Unclassified | place: USA: Florida, Wekiwa Springs... | reverse complement strand
ATTGGAGGAGTGCCCCGACGCCGCGAGATTGGAGGAGTGCCCCGACGCCGCGAGATTGGAGGAGTGCCCCGACGCCGCGAGATTGGAGGAGTGCCCCGACGCCGCGAGATTGGAGGAGTGCCCTGACGCCGCGAGATTGGAGGAGTGCCCCGACGCCGCGAGATTGGAGGAGTCCGCGGCTTCACCTTCCTTGGCGCCCGTCTTCGCAAGATCGATGACGGCGGTCACGGCGCGCTTGATGAAGTCGGGCAGTGACAGTTCAACCTTGACGGTGATCTCGGCCGCAGCGATTTTCGTGCCCCTAGCTTCGCTCTCGCGATCCGTGGCGCCGCCAAGCTCGACTTCGGCATAGCGGCTCAGCTTGCCGTCATCGCCGATGAGTGGATAGAAATCCCACACGTGGAGCGGGTTGGTCGGGTCGACCGCATGGAACCCGTTCTGGCAGGCCTTGATGGCACCCGAGACGGTGTAAGTCTTGCCGATCTCGAACTGAAAATTCCGGCACTGCAGGTCGGAGTTGAAGCCCTTGATGGCGATGATCTTCTCGACCGGAACGACGTTCGCCTCAGCAACCGCCGCATCTGCTTTCTTGGCTCGCGCCATATTCATTCCCCATGGTTTGAAGTCTCACGGTGAGCCGTCGCGGGGCGGCGGCTGGCGATGAGGCTCAGGCCCTCTTGGCGTTGACGGCATTGAGAATATTGACGGCGCCCGCGACGACGGGCGCGGTGAGCGGTTCGACCTGATAGAGGTATGCCCAGCGGCTCAGGCCCGAGGCGTCGCAGTAGTCAATGACCGTGCGGCCGGCCTCCTCGCCGATACCGTTGACGCGGACCTGCTGTGCCGGTGCTGTGCCGAAGTCGCCGCGCACCATCACGGTATCGCCGATGCTGATGCTGTCCATCACGCGGCCCTCGCCATGGAGGAGCGCATGCGAAGATGGTTCCACTTGTTCGGCAGCGAGAACAGTTCGGCCCAGGTGCCGTCGGCCCATTCGACGCGGTAGACGAGCTCGTCGTCACAGCCCCATTTCTTGATCCAGCGGTAGTCGACCGAGACAGGATCGGCATCGGGCAGGTCGTAGCCCATGAAGTCGCCGTCTGCATCGAACAGCGGCTTGGCGTTGGTGGAGAGGATGGAGGTCATTGGATCGGTGCTCCAGAAGCTTCACTGTGCTGCCCGTCGCGAAGGCGGGCAGGGCGGCGAAGCTCCGTCACCAGCGATAACCATGGGCCTCGAACCAATCCGCGCAGGCCTCAAATCCGTCACACCAGCAAATGCTGGAGAGGGCGATGCGGCAAAGATCGGTCTCAGGAGCGGCGCGCTCTTCGTAGACGGTCGTGTGTGCGTTCTCTTCCGCAGACATCAGAACCATGCGCGCCGCGTGATTGCTCTCGCTGGTCGCCGCTCTTTCCAAATCTCGGAACTGGTCCACTTTGCCGTTCTCCATGTCTCAGCAGTTGCTGGTTCGATGGAGAGACCATACAAGGAAGCTAGTAGATATGTCAACAAGGAAACTAGTGAAAATGTTGCACGTGGAACACTAGCAGGATAGTAGGGGTGGCGCCGCACTTCCGCTGGAGGCCCTTGAACGCCAGCCGCTCGAAGAGGGCGGCAAGCATGGCTGCTGTGGCAAGTTCCGAGGCAGCTATCGCGTCGACTTCGTTGCTCATGTCCCCTCAGCAGGCGGCGCTCGATGCGCTCTACTACTGCAGCTAAATCCATGGCCGTAACGGTAACCGTTCCGCCCACCGGTTAGCAGCGGTAAGAAAACCGTTGACGAGAACGGCGCCGCCGGCAGGACATGGGGCGACCTGCAAACGTCGTGTCCTCGGGATTGCCGTCGTGGCAGCAAAGGGCGCGGGCGGCGAGTTCGCGGGGCGGCTTTGGCCGCGCGGTCATCTCGGGCGAATCCAGTCGATTGGTGCAATCCAGCGCACCACTTGATCCAGTAGCGGCGGATTGTTCGGGTTCACACTGATCAGGTTCCAGAGCCCTTCAGCGCTGCCGCGCATGATCGTTTTGACCATGATCCGCTCGTCTTCCAGTTGCACGACTACAATATCGTTCAGCATGGCGTCTGGCGGCAGGAGTTGGGACCAGTAGATCAGCCATCCATCTCGAAGGAGCGGATACATCGAGTCACCGCGCACCTTGGCCGCTATCGTCTCCGGGGTACTCTCGGCCGGCGCATCGACAGTCTCGTCGTCGCCAAATGAGAGCGCTTCGACGGTACCGCCCGCGCCGATATAGCCCCTCAACGGCACTTGGCCGGCCGCCGGCGGAGACGCCGCAGAGCGATAGGCGGGATCTATCTGGCCCATTTGAACATCAAGCGCCCTCGCGATCTGAGGTAGGTATTTGGTGGTGAGATTTTTCCCGTTCTCGAGTTGAGAAATCAGTTGCTGGCTGACCCCAGCTTTCTTGGCCAGCGCCGGTTGCGACAGTTCTGCGGACTCACGTAACCGCTTGATATTCTCAGGAATTCCCATCCGCGAAATCTACCAGCGTCCTTGTTGAACGGAACACAAGATTGCTAGTTGACGGCGCAAAGCCGATCTACTAGTTTGCTTGTATGCCAACGCTGAAAGACCACATCGAGCGCGCCATCCGGCACTACGGTTCGCAAGCCAAGCTTGCCGAGGCGCTTCACTGTTCGCAGCAGCAGGTTTCCTACCTGCTCAAGGCGTCCTCCATTTCGGTGGAAATGGCGAAGCGGATCGACGAGGTGACGGCTGGAACCGTCTCCAAGCATGATCTGCGCGCCGACTTCTTCGGCCCCGCTCCCAAACAGGGAGAGGCAGCATGATCCCCGATGAGGTCTGCATCGCCGCCATCGAGATCGTGCTGAAGCCGCTGGGCTCGACGCTGCGCCACTACGAGTCCCGCCACAGAGTTGCGGCCATTGAGGCCATGCGCGGCGTGCTGACGGCTGAGCGCGACCGGGCGCTGAGTCTGGTCGAGGACGTGCGTGTCAGCCCCGCGTGGAGCGGGCGCGAGGCCGACAACATCTGCGGCGCAATCGCCACCGAAATTCGCGGGGAGGGCGCATAGATGTCCCGCTTCGAGCTCCACCTCTGGCTCTCCCTCTTCACCCTCACTGCCGTATGCGCGGCAGTCGTCATCGTATGGGGAGGCTGAGCGATGGCTGAGCCGACCATACCGGAAGACGTTCGCGAGCAGGCCCGAGCCCTGTTGCTCGATGAAGCGGTCGCGACCGCCGGCGAGCCCGACTACGAGGCCGTGATCGTCCGCGCGATCATGGCCGAGCGGGCGACCGAGCGCGAGCGGTGCGCGAAGATTGCGGAAGAGCACCTGCCTTGGGGAGTTGATCGCGCCGATCTGTACCGCTGGAACTTCGCGTCCACCGAGATCAGCAACGCCATCAAGGGAGGGCAGTAAATGGCCTATCCCAGCAACACCGAAAGCGTGGCCCAGGATCAGATCAAGGCCTTCGTCGAGCGCATCATGCGCATGCGTCAGGAAGCCAAGGCGATCAACGACGACACGCGCGAGATATACGCGGAGGCAAAAGCTCAGGGCTTCGATAAAACCGTCCTCGGAAAGCTGGTCAACTACGTCGAGAAGCGCGCCACGAAAGGCATCGAGCTCGCCGAGGGTGAGGCGCTGTTCGACCTCTACCTCGCCGCGTACGATGGCAAGACTGGCACGCCAGTTGCTACGCACACGCATGAGGCGACTCGAGAGGATCGCGCTAAGCGCCGACTGTCCGAGTCCATGGACGACAACAAGGCGCTCTCCGCCCAAATGCTCCGCGACGGGCTGATCTCGCCGGAAGCGCATGCGGAGAACGTGACGATCTCCGATGGCGTAGCCCGGAAGCTCGGCGCCGGCGTGATCGATCCCGAGACCGGCGAAATCCTCGACGACGAGAACCCCGTTCGACCGGATGACCCGGTCAGCACGGACGACAGAGGGGCGCACGCTCTGTCGTCCGTTTCCAATTCCGCCATCCCCCCGGCGGACCAGATGGAGGAGGTCGTCCCCCCAACTTCCTCCGTCGCCCCTTTGCAGGAAGGCTCGGAGCCAGTCGGCGCTCATAACGCTGATCCAGCCGGTTCGACTCCGGCTCCTGCTACCCCGGCTCCAAGCATCGCAAGCGTAAACGAACCGCTGGTGACGGTCGCGAACGATGCCAACGCAGGAGGCGGTGATGCGAACGCTGTGAGCAAAGCCGGGGAGGTGGCTCCGCACTCCTCCTCGGCAGCCGCACCCGCGTTCGTCTTCTCGTCCAAGCCACGTGACGGTCTCTACAGCGCCGATTGGCTGCGCCGGCATGGTCACTGCAAGCATTTCGATGTCTGCCTCGTCGCGCCGGGACGTCTGTGCCGCGACTGCTCGATGGCTGTCGCTTTGGTGGAGGCGGCGGAATGACCTGGTGGGATCATGCATCAGTCGAACAGCGCCTCGCACAGATTAATGGCGGCATCGAATGCGGGCTAACTGCCCGACAAATCGGCCTCTGCGTCGGAGCGCGGCCGAGTCAGGTACACGCCGTCGCCATCAATGGTGGCCTTCACATTCCTCGCGGCCAGCATCCCGGCGCGCGCCGCAGCAAGCAGATGGGCGAACTCAAGCGCGCCTACTGGCAGGGCGAACGAGAGATCAACCGAGCGCCGACCGTTAGCGCCCGCGTCATCGATGACGATTTCGATGAGGCTGCAGCATGATGCTTGCCACCCTCAATCACGGTCAACAAAAGGCGCGGGCCGGGAACGCGGTACGTGTCCCTTGCGGCGAAGCGGGGAAGCCCGCGCCCATTGTTGATCGCGAGTTTCAATCTCGGCACTCCTCCCGCCGGCGGGGTTTGAGAAGCACCCCGAACTGCCGAGGCTTTGACGCGGCCTCGGCTCCTTTCTTCGCCCCGAGGGTCATCACCCTCGACGAAATCCACGAGCTGCGCATTTGCGAGCTGACCGGGCGCCAACCCGTCTTCGCTCACACGCACTCTTGCACGCAGCACACTGACGGCCAAGTCTCCGATGCTGCGGAATTCCATCTCTGTCGTCCTTTCGTCTCCGCTTCGTCGCGGCAAATGCACTGTGACAGAGAGGCCCAAGGAAGTGTCCCCAAAACATCAGGAGCGCTCCCCGAAGTGCGGGGAGTTCTCCCAACAATTAGAGGATCGTTCCAGCATGAGTAGCGCTGACGACGTTCTCGAAATGAAATTGATCAGCAACGAGCTGGCCGACCGGCTGGCCGGTGCTGGCGCGAAACTGGCCGCGCGCGCCGGGGTCGTGATGAAGGCGATTGGTGGGACGACCACCGAAAACCGCGCGCTCGAATTCCTCAGAGGCAAGGCCCGCAGGGTCGACGGTTGGGAGAAAGACAATGCGAGACGGAGACGTGCGGAACTCCGGACCGCCGAGCGGCGGCAGCGCGAGAACGAACACCTTCACTGGATCATCAGCGAGCTTGAAACCACCAATCCGGAACTGGCTCGCCAGCTCATTGATGGCCTTCAGCATGTGGTCGGCCGTGTTGGCGACGAAGGTGGCGCCTTGGCGATATCGGAAGCCGATGCCGATCAATCCATCGAATGGGGCGGCTCCGACCGTCCGCGCGACTGAAGCGAAGTAGCGACATGGATGTGCTCGACCTTTTCAGTGCTGCCGCCGGCGGATGGTCGCTCGGGATGCACCGGGCCGGCTTTCGCACGGTTGCCGCCTGCGAGGCAGTGGACTGGCGGCGGGCGCTGTACGCGCAGAACAATCCGGGGGTTCCAATCTACGATGACGTTCGCACCCTTACGGCAGACCGAATTCTGGCCGATCTCGGATATCTCCCCGGCGTCGTCGTCGGAAGTCCGCCCTGCAAGAACTCGGCTACGCCGTCTGGTCGTTCGTGGTCCGTGCTGGGGATATCGGAGCCAATCATGAGCGACCTCGGTCATGGCTCATTGGCTGCGACATCAGCCAAGTTGCCGACACCGCTGAAGCGGGACAAGCGGATGGATGCTTGGAGCCCAGCGTACGACAGGCGGAAGAGCCCGACAATGGACGCCGTGATGTCGGGAGCGATGATGTCGCTCACGCCGACGGCGAAGGGCAATCTGACGGCTCCCTCGATGCTGAAATGGACGGGAGCCAGAGCATTGGCGGCGATGCTGCAGAACCATGGGCTGACTGGAACGGCGGCCTTGCCCATCACTTACAACTGGATGATGGGCTATCCGCCTTGGGTGGCTGGCTCGCGCATTGCAGTCGGCGGTCCTCGCGGGACTTCTGCAGCATCCCTTATCGTCGAAGCGTTCGGCGACGCGGTAGTCCCGCAAATTCCCGAAGCCATAGGCCGCGCCATTCTCCGTACAGATGTGGCTCTGACGGCCGTCTATGGGAGGGCCGCAGCATGACCAACCCTCACTGCCGCATCAAGCGCGTGAAGTTCAAACGGAAGAGCCGGTATCGGTCTCCTGCTGCATTTGACCTGACCACATCCATGCTGGTGCGGGCCCGTCAGACCGAGAAGGCGAGGGGGAGGGGATGAGCGACTATCACGAATTCCTGCAGCGGAAGACGCATGAAGGCGCTGATCGCGGTTTCGCACCAACGTTCATGCCATCACAGCTATTCGATTTTCAGCAGGCCATGGTGGAATATGCTGTCGGCAAGGGCAGGGCGGCCCTGTTTGAGGACTGCGGCCTCGGCAAGACGGTGCAGTTCCTGACTTGGGCGCAGAACATCATCGAGCACACCAATAAGCCCGTGCTGGTGTTGACGCCGCTCGCGGTTGCCGGACAGACGGCACGCGAGGCCGAGAAATTCGGCATCGAGGCGAAACGCTCGTCCGATGGTAGCCTGCCGGGCAAGCTTGTCGTCACCAACTACGAGCGGCTGGGTCACTTCGACCCCGACGATTTCGCCGGCGTGGTCTGCGACGAGAGTTCCATTCTCAAATCGTTCGATGGCGCTCGCAAAGCCGAAATCACCAACTTCATGCGCAAGGTGCAATATCGCCTGCTGGCCACCGCCACGGCGGCACCGAACGACTACATCGAACTCGGCACCTCGTCCGAGGCTCTCGGTTACATGGGCCACATGGACATGCTGAACCGGTTCTTCAAAAACAACCGGGACAACAGCGCGACACGCCGTATGTATGGCGAGGCGCCGCAGTGGCGGTTCAAAGGTCATGCCGAACAGCCGTTCTGGCGTTGGGTGTGTTCCTGGGCTCGCGCTATGCGCCGGCCGTCCGACCTCGGCTTTGACGATGGCGCCTTCCAGCTGCCGCCGCTAATCGAAAACCAGCACCTCATGGACGCCGAACATGTTGCCGATGGCATGCTATTCGCCCTGCCGGCCACCACGCTGCCGGAACAGCGCGAGGAAAAGAAGCGCACGATCCGCGAGCGTTGCGAGCGCGCCGCCGAACTGGCGAGCCACGACCAGCCCGTCCTGCTCTGGTGCCAGTTCAACGAAGAAGCGGACTTGCTCGAGCAGATAGTTCCCGGCGCCGTGCAGGTGTCCGGCTCCGACCCCGATGAGGTCAAGGAAGAGCGATTTATGGCGTTCGTCGATGGCAGCGTTCGCGCCCTCGTCACGAAACCGAAGATCGGCGCGCTCGGCCTGAATTTTCAGCACTGCGCGCATATGGTCGATTTCCCCTCGCACTCTTACGAGCAGTACTACCAGGGCGTCCGCCGCTGCTGGCGCTTCGGGCAGACTCACGAAGTGACGGTCGATACCGTCATGACCGAGGGCGAGCGGAAGATCATCGAGAACCGGCAGCGCAAGGCCCTGCAGGCCGAGGCGATGTTCGCCAATCTCATTTCCGAAATGAACAACGCCATGGCCGTCAGTACGGCCAAGAGCTTCGATAAAGCGATGGAGGTGCCCGCATGGGCAGCGTGATCGATCAGGTCCTGACGGACACTTATGCCATCTATCACGGTGACTGCATCGACATGTTGCAAGGCCTGCCCAAGGCATCCATGCACTTGTCGGTATACTCGCCGCCCTTCGGAGGGCTCTACAACTATTCGAGCGATGAACGCGACCTGTCCAACTGCATGGACTATGATCAGTTCTTTGCCCATTACGAATATGTGGTGCGCGAGATCGCGCGCGTCACGCTGCCCGGCCGATGCTCCGCCGTCCATTGCATGGACGTGCCTACCGGCAATACCGGTTGTGACGCCTACGTCGATTTCCCCGGCGATATCATCCGGCTCCATCAGCGGATGGGGATGCACTTCGTTGCTCGCCACGCGATCTGGAAAGATCCGCTGTGGGTGCGCAACCGCACCATGCAGAAAAACTTAGCCCATAAGACCGCCGTGGACGACAGTACCAAGTGTGGCGTCGCCTCAGCCGACTACCTCCTGGTGTTTCGCAATGCGGGCGAAAATCCGATACCGGTTGGTCATCCAACAGGGTTCCTCGAATATGCGGGCGACGATAGCAAGATGCCGGCCGAGGTCAGGGCGTGGCGCGGGTTCGACGGCGATCAGAAAACCAACAAATTCTCGCATTGGATCTGGCGGCGGTACGCGTCCTCGATTTGGGACGATATTCGAATGGGCCGGGTGCTGCCTTATGTCGAGGCCAAGGACCAGGACGATGAAAAGCACGTCCACCCTCTCCAACTCGACGTGATTGACCGGGTCGTTCAGATGCGGAGCAATGAGGGTGAAACCGTTTTGACGCCTTTTATGGGCGTCGGCAGCGAGGTGTGGTCCGCCGTTACGAAGAAGCGACGCGCGATCGGCGCGGAGCTGAAGGCGAGCTATTGGCGACAGGCCGTCCGAAACCTCGCTTTGGCCCGGTTCGGCGATCGTGTCGAGCCACCGGTTCAGGAGGATATCTTCGCTGTAGAGAACGACGAGGCCGCGTGATGCCGACCGTTCTGCGCCGTTCCGGTCGCGAATTCCTCCGTGATGGCAAGTCCGTCACGCCTCGTGCCATGGTCCATTTCTGCGAGGACTGTGGGTACGAGGGTGCAAGCTTCGGCATCCATGCCGGCGGTGTTCTGCGCAGCTATTGCGGCTGGCGGAATGGCTCGCCGGTGTGCGTCGGCAAGGGGCGTGCTGATCTTCTGGCGGGAGCGGCCTGATGTCCGCATCCCACCCCGCCACGACAGACCGAGCATTCGAACAAGCTCGCGAAATGATCAAAGCAGGTTCAACCTGGAAAGCGGCCGTCGCCGTCTCTGGCATGAGCTATTTCAAATTCCGCGTCGCGGTAGACCCCGGATACCGGGTGGTGCGACGCGCTGCCGTCAATGTGCGGCGGCGTAAGCGGGGCGGCAAATCGTCGTCGTCGAATGCCCATCGGACAGAGCGCACCGTCACGCCGGCCGAAGCCCTTGTCGCACTGGCGGGAGTTCCTGCCGATGATCGGTCGCTGACGGGGAGGCTGCTGGGTGACCCGCTGCCGGGCCGCTCCGCGCTCGATCGCAGAGGAGGCATGCCGTGACCGATCCGATCCTCATCGAGCAAAACCGCCAACTCCGCGCCGAGCGAGATGAGCTTCGGGAAGAGGTGCGTCAGCTCCGCCAGCAACTGTTCTCGGACGATCCGTTGCCGGCCTGCTTCCCTCATCTCACGCCGAATGAGGAATCCGCGCTGCGCGTACTGCTGCGCCGCCGTGGTCTCGTCACCAAGGAAGCGATCTACAAGGCGCTCTACGGTCATCGCGACGGCCCAGATGAGAAGCTGGTCGATGTGTGGGTGCACAAGCTGCGCCGGAAGCTTGAGGGCACCGGATACGAGATCATCACAAGTTGGGGGCGAGGCTACGAGCTGGTGCGGCCCCCGGAGGCCATTGCAGCATGAGCAGGCCACGGTACCGGCGCTTCCCGGACAACTTCAGCATCGAGGGGCCGCAATGAATTCATGTAGGATCAGGCGCCAACAGGAGAACAACGATGGCTGACAATGAGTACGACTGGCCCGACGAGGATTTGGTCATTCACCCGCAGGGTGAAACCGCTGTCTATCGGAATGCGAAAGAGGCAACGGTCATTCGCCAGCGCGACCCGTTCGGGGACGAACAGTTCGTGGTGATCTCGCCACAATACCTCCCGGCGCTGATCACGCGATTGCAGCAGCACCACCAGGAAAACGAGGAAAGAAAAAGAGGATGAGCCGCATCCGCTCGATACACCCCGGTCTGTGGACCGACGACGCGTTTATGGCGTTGTCGGCTCATGCCCGTTTGCTCGTCATCGGTATCTGGACCGAGGCGTTCGACGACGGCGTTTTCGAGTGGAAGCCTCTTACACTGAAGGCTCGTATCTTCCCAGTCGATACTGTCGATGTCGGCGCATTGCTCGATGAGTTGCTGGCCGGGGCTTTCGTGCGCAAGGAGGAATTCGACGGCCGTCAAATCGGCTTGGTACGGAACTTCCGCGACTATCAGCGCCCAAAGAAGCCGAACTCCTCTGGCATGTTCAAGGCTGAATGGAGAACCTACGTCGGCATAAGTGACAACGGTACGGAACCAGTTCCGAACCAGTCCGCCACTAATGGGGAAAAATCTCCGCAGATGGAGGATGGAGGAGGTAGGGTGAAGGAGGAAGATAGAACCTCACCCCCCGTGCACGGTGCCGAAGCGCAGCGAGGCGCGGGCGTTTCGTTCGAGGATTTGGTGGAAGCGTACCCTCGCGATCCGGGCGACCAGGAGCGTAGGGCCAGAGCCGCGTTCGAGAAGATCCAGCAGGCAGAGCGCGCAGCGGTCATTGCGGCCGCCGAGCGGGTGGCGAGGCATCATGCTCAGGACTGCGAGGCCCGCGGCCGATCGCTGGAGGAGGGGGCTAGGTTCGTCACGACGCTGCCGAACTGGCTCGATTCCGGCCAGTGGCGCGAGGCGTCGAAACTGCCGGTGAAGGCTGAGGCGGCCGCTGTCGTCGTGCCGATGACGCGTCTCGACCGAGAGCGTGATCGCGACCTCTGGCTCGCCTGCGAGAGGATTATGGGCAAGCCGGCGCCGACGAGCGGGATGGAGTGGTCATTCCGTACCGAGATCGTCGACCAGGCCAAGGCGGGAGTGATGCACTGATGGCCCACGAAGGCTCCGTCCACAACAGCGAGCGCCGCGCCATCGAAGCTGCAGAGGCCAGAGGCGAGCTCGTTGGCGTCCGCCTCGGCATCAAGCTCAGCGCCGTGTTCCTCGAGCGCGAGGGCGACCAGGCAGCGGCCAACAAACTACGCAACGCCCGTATCGTCGAAACCGGAAGGGAAGTGAACGGGAATGGCTAAGGAGCCGACCTTCGAAAAAGAGACCGACCTCTGCGCCGCGTTTATCGCCTCTTTGCCGAAAGGCTGGGTCGCGTACCCGGAAACCGGTGGGTTCGACATCGTACTGCGTCGTGAGGCCGATGGATTTCAGATCGGCATCGAGGCCAAGTTGCGGCTCAATGCCAAGGTCATCACGCAGGTGGCGGAAGGTACCAGCCACTACGCGGTAGCGATGCCGGGGCCGGATTGTCGCGCCGTGCTGATCCCTGATGGCGTCAGTATGGATCTGGCATCGATTCTGCCGTTGCTCGGCATCACCGCGATTACGATGCGGTTCGACGGTGGAAACCACAAAGCGGGGTGGAGGACATCGCCGTTTTCACCGAGCCTCCCCACGCTAAACGACAGCTATTCCGGGTCGTCCTGGTACGAGCGATGCCCGGCAAAACGCCTCGAGCTTCCCGATTGGGTGCCTGATGTCGCCGCCGGCAGCTCGGCTCCAGTTGCGCTGACCCCATGGAAAGTGAAGGCGATCAAGATCGCCGTTCTGCTCGAAAAACGGGGTTACGTTACTAGGCAGGATTTCGCGCATTTCCAGATCAGCATGTCGCGATGGACGCAGGAAGGCTGGATCAAGAAGGACGGCAACGGCGGCTGGATCGCCAGCCGGCTGCCGGACTTCAAGGCCCAACATCCCGTCAACTACAGCCAGATCGAAGCTGACTTCGAGAAATGGAAACCGGCCAACGCAATGACGCAGCGCGGCTTGTTCAACGCCGCCTAAAATCCATCCATCAAGGGGAACTAGACCATGGCGAAGATCACCGGCGCTCGACTGATCCCGGATCCGTCCATGACCGATGCCGAATATTTCGAGCAGCGCAGGACTAAGAGCGGACCGAACGTCGGCAAGGTCGTGGCGCAGTTCAACATGCTCGAGCTGATCGGTGGCCTGGCGCGCATCGAAGGGCGATCGGAAGTGCAGGAGGCCGCCGCGGCGAAATACCGGATGCTGCACGAGCGCGCGCAGATCGGCGGCGCCAAGGCAATCGACTACGAGAAGGCCAAGGTCGATTCCTCGGGGCCTCGCGAAGACATGGTTGAAGCCATAGGCGCCGGCGCGAGGCAGGAATACGAAGCGGCCACTCGCTTTCTCGGCATGCTCCGGTCCTCGCTGGTAGAACGCATTGTGGTTCACGACATGTCGATCTCATCCATTGCCGGCCGGGGCGGCCATCAGATGCGTAGCGCCAAGCGTGAACTGCTAGCGGCGCTCGATGATCTTGCCGTGCATTTCAAGATGGCATCACGCCGAGCGGCTTGACCGAGGGCACAAATCACCCCATGGTGCGAGCAATGTGGCGCTTTGCGACCATCGAACCCGCCCGAGAAATCGCGGCGGGTTTTGCATTTCAGGGCCACGCTATGCCCCGCCAAGACCAGCGGTCAACGCTTTGGCGGAATCATTGAGCGAAGTGCATCAAGCTGCTGTATTGCACTGAACCGCGCAGTCTCTCGCATCTGCGTGTTGAACTCGTCGTTCGTATCACCTCGACCTGGACCGCTCATGTTCAGCGTTCCATCAACCTGGCGCTCGATGGCATCGAGTAGTTCAGCTTTGTTCTTGACGTAGCCTAGTGCCACCTGAAGCGCCGCAGTGGCGAGTAAGGTCGCTGCCATCGCCTCGCCGCGCGCCACTGCGACATTCTTTTGTATGGCATCCATAGGTCTCTCCCTCAGGTCCAGGGTGCCTTAGCGCTTCGGTGGCGGCTCGCAGGCGACACCATCGCCGTCCACGTCTAGCTCGTAGATGTCCTCGCCCTGGTATTCGAACGGACCTTTGACATAGGCAGGGCCATTGCCCTCGCCGCCGGCACAGTCGACATCCTTCGCGATTGGACCTCTCTTTGAAAAACAATCAAAGGTTATCAAATGAGCCGTGGCGGGAATAGACCCGGCGCGGGCCGCAAACCCGGAGCGCCGAACAAAGCATCGGCAGCTCGGCAGAAGGCGGTCGAGGCAAGTGGGCTTGCCCCTCTCGATTATCTGCTCGGCGTGATGCGGGACGATACGGTGCCGCGTGAGGAGCGTGTCGAGGCGGCTAAGGCGGCGGCGCCTTACGTTCACCCCAAACTAGCGACCGTCGACCACAAGTCCAGCGACGGCAGCATGACGCCAAAGCCCGACAGGATTATCATCGAGGCGGCTGGTGACAACGGCGACCATACGGCTTCCGCCTAAGCTCGTTCGCGTCTTCAGCAAGCCCAGGGGGTCGGTACAATATCGCGGAGCGCATGGCGGTCGTGGGTCAGCCAAGTCCTTTAGCTTCGCCAAGATGGCGGCAGTGTGGGGCTACGCGGAGCCGCTGCGCATCCTCTGCACTCGCGAGTTTCAGGCATCGATCAAGGAAAGCTTCCACGCCGAGCTGAAAGCGGCAATCGCATCGGAGCCATGGCTTGAGGCACACTACGATGTCGGGGTCGACTACCTAAAGGGCGGTAACGGAACCGAGTTCATCTTTCGGGGCCTTCGGCACAGCGTCAATACGATCAAGTCGCTCGCCAAGATCGACCTGACGATCGTCGAAGAGGCGGAAGACGTTCCCGAGTTTTCGTGGCTGGCGCTCGAGGCGACGGTCTTGCGCAACCCCGGCGCCGAACTGTGGCCGATCTGGAATCCTCGGCTGGATGGCTCTCCCGTCGATCTGCGGTTCCGTAAGAAGCCGCCGGCCGACGCGCTGATCGTCGAGCTCAACTGGCAGGACAATCCATTCTTCCCGAAGGGGCTCGACCAGCTCCGCCGCCGGGATTTGGAACGGCTTGACCCAAATACCTACGCCCACGTCTGGGATGGCGCCTACCTCACCAATTCGGCGGCGCAGGTCTTCGCCGGCAAGTATCGGGTTCAGGAATTCGAACCCGGCTCCGACTGGGATGGTCCCTACCAAGGTGGCGACTTCGGCTTCAGCCAAGACCCGACGGCGGCTATCCGCTGCTGGGTCAAAGGCGACACGCTCTACATCAGCGACGAAGCCGGCAAGACTGGCCTCGAGCTGGACGACACAACCACGTTCATCACCACTCGCATCGACAGGTTCGCGGAATACGTCACGCGCTGGGACGATGCGCGGCCGGAGAGCATCAGTCATCTGAAGCGCCACGGGCTCACGCGGTCGATCGCCGTCGATAAGTGGAAGGGCAGTGTCGAGGACGGAATCGCGTTCTTGCGGTCATTCCGCGAGATCATAATTCACCCGCGCTGCGTCGAGACGATCAAGGAAATGCGCCTCTACAGCTACAAGGTCGACCGCCTCAGTGGCGATGTGCTGCCTGACATTGTGGACGCGTGGAACCACTACATCGATGCGCTGCGATATGCCGTAACCCCGATCATGAAGCGCAGCACCTTTACGCTGGCCAACATCTAGGGGGCGGAATGAGCAACATCCTCAGCTTCGCCCGCGACAGCCTCACCAGTTTCGTCGCCAACCTCGGCACGAGCCGCGACAAGGCGTCAACGACGTTCTACGGGATGTCGCTGCTCAGCGACGACCAGATTCTGCAGGCCTATCGTGGCGCGTGGCTGCCGCGGAAGATCGTCGACATCCCGGCCTTCGACAGCGTGCGGGCGTGGCGTGACTGGCAGGCCAAGGGCAGTAATCAGAAGGGCAGGACGGCCGAGGAGCGAGACGGCCAGATTGGGCCGATCGAGGCGGAGGAGAAACGTCTCAACGTCCAGGGCAAGGTCTACACCGCACGGCAGCGCGCCCGCCTGTGGGGCGGCGCCGCCATCATGATCGGCACGGGGGAGGAGGACCTCGCCCGGCCGCTCGAGATTGAACGCGTTGGCAAAGGCGGGATCAAGTACCTCACCGTGCTGTCGCGCCGACAGTTGAGAGCTGGCGAGCAGGAACGGGACCCGGCATCGGAGTTCTATGGCCAGCCCGGCAGCTATCAACTGAGCCGCGCCGATGGCCAACCGGCGGTCACGATCCATCCGTCGCGGCTCTGCATCTTCCAGGGCAACCAGCAGCCCGACGACGACCTCGTTGCCTCGGTCAATCCCGGCTGGGGCGACAGCATCCTGATGTCGATCATGGATGCGGTGAAGAACGCCGACAGCACCGCGGCCAACATCGCCTCACTGGTGTTCGAGGCCAAGATCGACGTTTTCGGCATTCCAGACCTGATGGCGAACATCGGCAACGAGCAGTACCGGTCACGTCTGGTCGAGCGATACACGCTGGCAGCCACGACGAAGAGCATCAATGGCGCGCTGATCCGCGACAAGGAAGAGGAGTTCGAGACCAAGACGATCAGCTTTGCCACGCTGCCCGATGTTCTCGATCGTTTCCTGCAGATCGTTTCCGGCGCGGCCGACATCCCCGCCACGCGCCTCCTCGGGCAGTCCCCCGCCGGCATGAATTCCACGGGTGAAAGCGACCTGCGCAACTACTACGACCGCCTCTCTGCGATGCAGGCGATCGAGATGACGCCGGCCATGTACCGGCTCGATGAATGCCTGATCCGCTCCGCCCTCGGCTCGCGCGATCCGGACATCTACTACGACTGGGCGCCGCTGTGGGGTCTCAGCGCCACCGAGAAGGCGACCATCTTCAAGACCAAGGCGGATGCCGCGCGCACGATTGCCGGGACCGGCGGCACCAGCCAACCGCTCATGCCGATCGATGCGCTGAGTGACGCGCTGGTCAACACGCTGATCGAGGACAACGCGCTGCCCGGTCTCGAGGCGGCAATCGAGGAATATGGGCGCCTCAGCGAACAGGAAGAAGACCCCGAGGAGGCGCAGGCCGCTGTCGGCCTGCGCCAAGTAGGTGGCGATCCCACGAAGCAGGCATTCGATGTCGAGGACTCCAGTCACCATCACCGTCATTCGAACTCGGAGGAACACGGCGGCGGGCACATTGGAAATCGCCACGGCAACCATTTCAATCCAGCGCAGGCTCGTGGCGCGAACGGGCGCTGGATCGAGACCGGAGCGGAAGGCCAGAAATCCTACGAGCTGTCGGCTGAACATCGCAAGGCGATAGAGGGCTACACAGGGTCCGACTACAAGCCCATGAACTGGCAGCTCAGAGGCGTGCGCCCCGGGACCGCCGAGGTGACCGACAAGATCAAGAGCTTGGACGCCGCATTGTCGGGCTGGACGCTTGGCGAGCCCGCCACCGTATACCGTGGCATCGGGTCTGTCGGCGCGAAGAAGCTCATGGCGGCCGGCCTGAGAAAAGGGGAAATCATCGAAGACCCGGGCTTCATGTCGACCTCTCGTAGCCCCTCGGTCGCCAAGGCATTTGCCCAGCAGTCGAGCGAGAACATAGTTCTGGAAATTCGCGCCAAAGGAACGGCTAAGGCATTGGACGTACGAGACTATTCTGATGCTGGCGGCGCCGAGCAAGAGGTGCTTTTCGCTAGGAGTTCCAGGCTGAAAGTGCTATCTTTCGACAAGAAGAGGCGCACTCTTGTCGTGGAGACAGTGGATGACTGACCCGAAGGAAAAGCCGAAGGATGACGTGCCGGACCGATTCATCCTCGAGGACGTCTCTGGTCTTAAGATCGATCGGTCCCAAGGCGAGGGCGATCCCCTCGACATGTCGTTCGACGATGACGATGTCGAGAGCGATGCCGCCTGATGGCGCTATTCTTCGGGATTGAGCCGGGGCAGGAACGGAGCGCAGAGGGGTTGCGTGTTCGCATCGCTGATGATGGCGAATGTGCGTGGTTGCACGGCAAATGGCTCGACCTCGGTGAAGATCATGCCGTCGTTTTTGCCGACGAGCGGTGCGTCTTCGTCAAGGCCGACGGCACGCAGAAGGTGATCGGATCGTTTCCGGCCTGGGTTGTCCGTGGAAAGGGCAGGCGGCCGACCTTGGCGATCATGACAAACATTGCTCAGTTCCGCGGTGGGTCTGTCCGTATCGGACGACGAAGCTTCGACATCGCTGCGTAGACCAAAGCCGCCTTCGGGCGGCTTTTTCGTGAGGATCACATGCAATTCACAGATCGCGCGACGGTCGCCGGCACCCGGCGCCGTGACGATGGCTCGTTGCTCGCCGATGCTCGCATCGCGCGCACCGGAATCCAGACTTACCTCGGGAGCGAGGTGGGCAAGCCAGACATGGCCACGGTGCGGGTCTATCGCCCAGGCGCCGAGGTGTTCAGCGAGGACACGCTCAAGAGCGCGGCGCATCGGCCGGTGACGAACGATCACCCTTCCGAGCTCGTCACGGCCGACAACTGGAAGCAGCACGCCGTCGGCCAGACCGGCGACGAGATCACCGGCGAGGGCATCTTCATCCGCGTGCCGCTCATGGTGAGCGACGGCGAGACCATCAAGCTCATCGAGGACGGCAAGCGCGAGCTGAGCGCAGGCTACACGTGCGACCTCGATTTCACCGCCGGCAAGACGCCGGCGGGTGACGCCTACGACGCCATCCAGAAGAACATCCGGATCAACCACGTCGCCATCGTGCAGGCGGGGCGAGCCGGATCGCAGGTCCGCATCGGCGACGGTGCGGCGAATTGGGGCGCCAGCCCCGTGAATGACGCAACCCCTGAAAAGGAAACTCCAATGACCCTGAAGACGGTTACTGTCGATGGCATCCCGGTCGAAGTGACCGATCAGGGCGCTATCGTCATTGCCACGCTGCAGCAGCGCCTCGCGGACGCCACCGCAGCCTCCACCAAGGTCCTCGCCGACCATGCCGCTGCGCTGGCCGACAAGGACAAGACCATTGCTGCTAAGGATGCCGAGATCGACGGGCTCAAGGCCAAGGTGCTCGACGCCACGGCCCTCGACAAGCTCGTCGCGGCCCGTGCCGATCTCGTTAACGCCGCCCACGTCATCGCCAAGGACGTGAAGACCGACGGCCTCAGCGATGCGGATATCCGCAAGGCCGTGGTCACGGCCAAGCTCGGCGACGCCGCGGTAAAGGACAAGACGCCCGCCTACATCGACGCCCGCTTCGACATTCTCGTCGACGAGGCGAAGGCCAGCGGCGCCGATCCGTTCCGAGCCGCGGTCAAGGACGGGCTCTCCACCAGCGATGCCACGACCCAGGCCAATGATGCCTGGAGCAAGGGCGTCGCCGATCTCAACGCATGGCGCAAGGAGGCCTGACATGGCGATCACCTATAGGGACAATCTCTCCGCTTACGCGGTTGGTCGCCGGGCCAACATGGAAGAGTGGAACGCCATCACGCGGACCAAGGAGGGCGCAGGCTCTCTGGCGTTCGGTGTGCCGGTCATGTCGGGCACCGGCGCCCACACCTGCGTCGTCCTCGACGCCACCAACGGCCGCAACGTCCTCGGTATCACCGAGGCCAGCGTCGTCCTTCCGCGGCCCGGCGACACCTACGAGCAGTACGACAATGTCGCGATCTGCGAGTCCGGTGTGATCGGCGTGCTGCTCGGCGCCGACGTGACCAAGGGGGCCGTGGCTCGCTTCAATACGGCCAACGGCACCTGGACCGGTGCGGCGCAGTCCGCGACGGTCGTCACCATTCCGGGAGCGCAGTTCGATGAAGCCGGGGCCAATGGCTCTGTCGGCATCGTCCGCTATCGTCGCCCGGTTCCCTGCCTCTCTGTTTCGGGTTGAAAACCATGCCTCAGAACATCATCAACGACGCGCAGGCACTGGCTTTCGTCCAGGGGCAGGCGTTCCGGGTCAACCAGACCGTCTACGAGACCCGCTTTCCCGATTGGGATTTCGGCCGTCTCATCTACGTCGATACCACGGGCCCGGCGTGGTCGCCTGGCATCCTGACTTACACGTCCGACCTGTCGGGCGTGGCGAAGTGGCAGTCCGGCTATGCCAAGGACATCCCGCTCGCCGACGTGTCCCAGGACATGCAGCAGAAGACTTTCCACCTGGCGGCCATCGGCTACCAGTACAACATCGAGGAAGTGAACACGGCGATCCAGATCGGCGCCTCCCTGCCGAACCGCCGCGCCCGCGCTGCCCGTCTGGCGTACACGAAGTTCATGTACGACCTGACACTGAAGGGCAACACCGAGAAGGGCCTCGGCGGCCTGATCAACTACGCCGGCGTCACTACCACCATCGTCCCGGCTGATGGCACTGGCACCGCGACGTACTGGGTCGACGAGGACGGCGTCGGCATCAAGACGCCGGCGCAGATTGTGCGTGATGTCAACCTCGGGCTTCAGGGCATCAGCCTCGACACTTTCGAGACCGAACTGGCCGATACCATCCTGCTACCGGTCGAGGCCTACAACTACATCGCGTCCACGCCTTACAGCGCGGCCACGATGGAGACGATCCTGTCGTTCATCTTGCGGACCAACATCTACACGCTGACGACCGGGCGCCAGATCACCATCCGCACCGTGCGCGAGCTGGGAACGGCGGGCGTCGGCGACGCGGCCGGAGAGGGTCGGATGGTCGTCTATAAGAACGACCAGGACTACGTGAAGCTCCATCTTCCTATGCCTCACCAGTTCTTGCCGGTCTACCAGGACGGCCCGCTGAATTGGCAGGTGCCTGGCATCTTCCGCACCGGCGGCGTCGAGCTGCTGACCACGGTGGCGTTCCGCTATCTCGACGGCGTTTCGCAGCCGCCGGATGCCGAGTAGCGATCATGGCCGGGGCTTCGGTCCCGGCCAGTTCCCTCAATCGACGGAGATGGCGATGCCAGAGATCACCGCGCGCAACCTGACCAATTCGCCGATGGATTTCATCGACGTGACCCATGCCCGGGTCCGGTTCCCAGCGGGCGGGACTGGCACGGGCACATTCGACGGCGAGCAGCTCAAGCTGATCAAGTTCTTCGCCGACGCCGGTGGGCTGGACACCGATCCAACCATTGCGCCGGAGAATGTCGAGCCGCCGACCGTTACCGGCACGGCGCAGGTCGGAGAAACACTGACAACTGATCCGGGCGAGTGGAGTGGCATGCCGGCCCCTGATCTCGTGATACAGTGGGAAGCGGACGGCGAGCCGATCGAGGGTGCGAACGAAACCACCTATGAGCTCGTCGAGGGCGATATCGACAAGGTCATCACCGTCACCGTGACGGCGACCAACATTGCCGGTCTCGCGAGCGCGACCAGCGAGCCGACCGACCCGGTGGAGGCTGGCGAATGAAGACGATCCGTAATCTCACCAAGAGCCCATACGATTTGCGGTCCGTCGATGGCATCGTGCGGCTACCGGCCCTAGGTGATGTCACGGCGGAGTTCGCTGCCGATTACCTCGCCATTCTGGAAAAGAGCAGAACAGTCGAAGTCCTCGATCCGCTTGATCACGATGGCGACGGCAAGAAGGGCGGCTCGCTGAAACCAGAGGCGACCGACGATCTCGTAGCGGTTCGCGCCGAATATCTGGCCGTCGTCGGCAAGAAGCCGTTCCACGGCTGGGATGCCGCCGAGCTGCACAAGCGCATCGCCGCGGCCCGGGCAAGCTAAATGGCTGGCTACGGTGATGACGCGGGCTTCACGGCACGGATGACGGCCCTTGGCCGCTCGCTGCCCGACGGTGCACCGTCCCCGGCCGTGCTGCGCGAGATCGGAAGCGCCTATATCGATGGGACCTATGGTCTTCGTTTCCCAGGCGTGCCCATCGGCGTAGCGCAGGAACTGGCATGGCCGCGCGCTGGCGCGGCCGACTATTACGGCAATTCAATTGCCTCGGACGCCATTCCCGCTGCCGTTGTCAATGCCTCCTACGAGGCGGCGTGGATCGAGGCAACGTCTCCGGGGTCGCTTGCGGTGGTGATCTCTGACGCAGAACGCGTGAAGCGCCTCAAAGCGGGGTCTGCCGAGATCGAGTATGCCGATAGCTCGTCTAGCTCGGCAGCCGATGCATCGATCCCGACGTCCTCTATCATCGAGGGGATGCTGGCGCCGTTTCTGGTGGCGCGCAATATCCCGTTCGCGCTGGTGGTCTAGTGCTCAAAAAGCTCTCTCCAGCCGAGCAGATCGGCATCCTGCTTGACCAGTATTCGGCATCGGTGCGAGATGCCTTTCTCAAAGCCATCGCCGATATCAAATCCGCCATCGTGCTGCAGGCCATCGTCGACAAGCTGGTTCAGCACGACATCGAGGGCGCCATCCGCGCGCTCAACATTGATGCACCGGCGTTCAATCCGGTTCTGGATGAGATCGCCAAGGCTTTCACCGGTGGCGGCAACTCGACCATTGATATGTTGCCTGGCCTGCGAAGCCCGGAAGGCCACAAGGTTGTGCTCAGGTTTGACGTCAGAGACCCAGCAGCGGAATTCTGGCTGAAGAACCACAGCACCGCGCTCGTGAGGGATATCGTCGCGGACCAGATGACCGCGCTGCGAGAAATCATGTCGGTGGGGCTCGCGGAGCTGCAGCACCCGCGCGCCATCGCGCTCGACATCATCGGGCGGAAGAGCCGCGCGACCGGCCAGCGGGTGGGCGGCATCATCGGGCTCACCTCGCCGCAGGCGCGGGCCGTGCGGACCTATCGCGCCGAGCTGCTGACCGGTGACAAGGCGGCGCTCGACCGCGCGATGCGCGACCGCCGCTTCGACAAGGCGGTGAGGGCCGCAATCGAGGCTGGCAAGCCTGTTCCGGCCGAGAGAGTTGGCAAGATGGTGACCGCCTACGAGGCGCGAGCGCTGAAGCTGCGCGGCGAGACGCTGGCGCGCACGGAAACCGCCGCGGCGCTCGGCGCCTCGTCGGAGGAAGCCATGCGCCAGAACATCGCCAAGGGTTACATCCCGGCCGCACTGGTGGAGCAGGACTGGCACACGAACATGGATGGCCGCGAGCGCGACAGCCACGCGGCCATGAACGGGCAGACCGTCGGCTGGGGCGAGAGCTTCACCAGCGGCGCCGGCAACAAGCTGCGCTACCCGGGCGACCCGCAGGCGCCGGTCCACGAGATCGCCGACTGCCGGTGCACACGCACGTTCCGAATTCGCAAGACGCCGAGGGTTCTCCATTGAGCAGCTTCCTCGACGGCAAACTCGCGACGGCGCTCGCCAAGGGCTTCAAGGGCAAACTGCTGCTGGGCACGCTGCGGAAGGTCACGACGTCGGGCAGGGATGCCAATGGCGACCCCATCGTCACGACGACCGACTTTGATGCGCAAGGTTTCGTTGATGAATACGACGCGGCTTATCGGGCGAGGGCTGGAATTCCGGGGACCGATAGCAAGGTCGTTCTCATCGTCGCTCTATGCGCCGCTCAGCCCGTCATCGGCGACAGGGTTATGTTCAAGAGCGGCCAGTACGCCGGCATCTGGTGGTTGACACGGGATCGCGCCATTGACCCCGCCGGTGCCACATTCGAACTGCAGTCCTACCAGGTGCCCGAATGACGGTGGAGTGGAAGGGCGAGCAGGTGCTCGAATCGGTCCGCGGCGCCACGGTGCGCGGTCTCGTCCGTGGCGTTGAAGGTGTCCGCGAGGAAGCGGTCTCGCTGATCAACACCGGGCCGAAGACGGGCCGTGTCTATGGCAACCACCAGGCCTCGGCACCGGGCGAGAGCCCTGCCGGCGATACGGGCGATCTGGCGCGTCGGATTGGAACGGATGTCGACGCGGCCACGCTGACCGGCTCGGTCACCTTCAGCTCGAAGCATGCTCGGCCGCTGGAGTACGGGACCGTCAACATGGCCGCTCGCCCGTTCGCGCGGGTGGCGCTGGCACACCGGCTGCCGGGCATTGAGGCGGACATCGAGGACGAGATCGCCGGAGCACTGCGGTGAGCTCGCCCGATCTCGCGACGCCGATCTACGATGCGCTACGGCTGGACTCGCTGATCGCCGCAGCGCTGCCCGCCTATAGCGGCGGCAAGACCGTCTTCACGCGACGCCCGGTGCCGTCGGATGCGCCGTACCCGATGATCGTTTGCGCCGGCGACGTCACCAGAACCGATCAGGATCTGATCGTCGACCCGATGCCGATCATCATCCGTGATGTCTCGGTGTTTGGCCTCAACGATACCGCCGCGCACTACCGGGCCGTCGAAAGCCTCGGGCTGCTGGTGCGCGACCTGTTCCATCGGAAACCGGCCAACCTCATCGTGCCCGGCTGGAACGTCCTCGACATCATCTGCCAAGGCCCGATCGTTGGGCCGACCGACGACGACACCACCGTCCACAGGCTGGTCACCCTGATCGTCCGCCTGTCGAGCTAGACCGAACCCAACATCGCAGGAGACCCCTATGGCGAAGAAATACACGCTCGCCGGCACCATCGTGTCCATCGGCACGACGGCTGACGTCGACTTCACCTCCAACGAAACCGCGCTGACCGATTTCGCCGGCGACACGTTCACCAAGATCGGCGGCACCGAGACCATCTCGGACTTCGGCGACACCGCATCCGACGTGACCTTCACGGGCCTCGAGGACAGCCGCACCGAGCACCTCAAGGGCTCGACCGACGGCGGCAGCATCGAAATCACCTGCGCCGACGACACGACCGATGCCGGCCAGATCGCCGTCGCGCTCGCTGCCGCGCCGACCGACCAGGGCGAGTACAACATCAAGCTCGAATACCAGAACGGCGACGTCGGCTATCTCAAGGGCCCGATCATGGGCTTCAGCCGCGTCAACGGCACCGGTCCGAACAACGTCGCCAAGCGCAAGTTCTCGATCGGCAACAACCACGGCGAAGTGCTGGCGCTCGCCGCCGGTGCCGGGACCGCGCCCGCGTTCACCAGTGCTCCGACCATCGCCGGCACCGAAACCGTCGGCGAGGTGCTGACGGCAACGACGGGCACCGTGACCGGCTCGCCTGCGCCCAATAAGACCTGGCAATGGTATCGTGATGGCATCGCCATCGCTGGCGCGACCGCAACGACCTACACGCTGGTGGTCGGCGACGCGACGCACGCAATTACCGTCGAGGAAACCGCCACCAACTCCGCCGGTGTCGCTCGGGCCATTTCCGAGCCCACCAGCGACATTGCTGCGGAGTAAAGGGGCATGGCGAACGTCACCGCAATGGACGTGAAGAACGCACGCGTCATCATCGAGCTCGAAGGCGAGGAGGTCACCCTGACCCCCTCGCCAGACGCCATCATTTCGTTGTCGGCGAAATACGACGGCCTGGGTCCGCTGATCAATGCGCTCCAGCGCGTCAATGTTCAGGCGAGCGTTGACGTGGTGGTGGTCGGCGCCGGCGCGAAAGACAAAGAGGCCAAGACACTGGCCAACAAGGTGGTGCGGGAGGGCGTGACCAAGCTCATGCCTCAACTGCTCGAATTTGTCTTCATCCTCGCCAACGGCGGCAAGCCGCTGAAGGAGGCGGATGACGACGGAGAGAAAAACCCTCCGGAGAACTGATCAGCCATGCCGAGTTTGCTTCGGACTTGGTGAGGATCGCCACTGGCCGACTCGGATGGACCTTCGACGTAGCGATGTCGGCCGATTGCTGCGCGATCATACTGGCGTTCGATGGTCGCATGGACGAGCTACGGCAAATCTATGGGTCAGCCGAGGACGACGAAGACGAGGCGCTTGAGCCGTTCCGGCCCGGGCTGCTGCGCTAGGTGAGGGTTACGGAGTGGTAAGCCACTCTTCCACCTGATCGAGGGTCGCGCTGTATGCGTGGCCCTCCGCGCCCATAACAACGAAGTTTGCCTTTGCGTCTACGAGCATGTACCCGCCGAAATCAATGGCGCGCTCGTCGCGACGGCGAGACTTCTGCAGGACTAGACCCTGTCTTTCAGCCATCCTGCGCACGCGGTTCTCGCGGGTCTTTTCCGTGATATCGAGGGCCATTTCATCCGTGCTCAAAGATATTCTCCCAGCTATGCTTGACGCTATGCTGGAAGGTATGCCATAAGGATCGGGCCGGAGCAAGTGTTGACGCACTGAACCGGCCCTAACCAACAACGAAGTGGACCTTCGCCATGGCTACTGCCGCCAATATCACAAGAAGGGCTTCCCTTGTAGGGGCGCTCGCTTCCTCCGCAGTTTTGGCGGTTCCCGCCATTGCTGCCGTCAATCACACCAGCGAGCCGGATGAGCTGGTCGGCCTCCCGCTGGCCGCCCACCACATCGAAGCCGCCATCGCGGCGATGGCAGACGTCACCTTCGGAAAGTGGGAAGTCACGATCCGCTCTGGCGAGCCCGATCAGTCTTGGGGCTTCAAGCAGTTGCCGGCTCATCCAAACGAGAGGGTGCGCCGTCTCGGCCGCGAGATCATGGAAGCTCTCCGCGATCCCGAGTTCATCGGGGGGCTCGACCACGTGATCATCACTCGCAACTACGTGGGCTACTCCGATGGGAGCGGCGTCCGCCAGCAAGACTACATGGTCCGCAAGAGCACGCGGTCCGCCACCTAACACCCCCGGTTTCCCCGACCTGCAAGCGGGGGAGGGCTGGCGCGGCGGTGGCGCCAAACACATGCGAGCGCCGGCCCGACTAAATCACGAAATTCCCGCGAGAGCGGGTGGCGTCCTCTGGCAGGGACGAGCGCGATACCGAGACCTTCTAGGCGTCCGGTTTCGCTATGCGAACCCACGCGCTCGGGCCTGCCAGGGCCGGGCGCCTAGGAGACCATTAGATGACCAATGAAATCGACGCTCACCGCCAGCCTGTCGTGACGATCCGCGATGGAGAGGCTTTCGCCAACAGCCGTGACGTGGCCGCCTTCTTTGAGAAGGAGCATCGTCACGTACTCGACGTGATCGACAAACTGATCGTCGCGGAGCCGATATTGGGGTCTGCCGCATTTTCGGCACACCCCTACATGGAGCCGCAGAACGGCCAGACCTATCGCTCCTTCGACATGACCCGCGACGGCTTCGCGCTCCTCGCGATGGGCTTCACCGGCACGAAGGCGCTCAAATGGAAGCTGCGCTACATCGAAGCCTTCAACACGATGGAAGCCGAACTGCGTGAGCGGGCGAAGACGACGCCGACAATCGACATGAACGATCCGGCGCAGTTGCGCGGCCTGCTGCTCAACTATGCCGACAAGGCCGATGCGCTGACCAAGAAGGTCGACGAACTGCTACCGTCCAAGGAAGCGTTGGACCGAATTTCCGAGGCGGATGGCAGTCTGTGCATCACGGATGCCGCCAAGGCGCTGCAGAAGCGTCCTACCGACCTGTTCGCCTATCTGCGCGCAGAGCATTGGATTTACCGCCGCGCCGGTACAGCGCACGACGTCGGCTACCAGTCGAAAGTCGAGCAAGGACTTCTCGAGCACAAGGTGACGACTGTTACCCGACCGGACGGTAGCGAGAAGATCACGGAGCAGGTTCGTGTGACGCCGAAAGGACTTGCGCGATTGGCGATGGAGTTGGGCAGCCGGAAGGCTGCCTAACTGGGCGCGGCTTTTCTACAGGCCGGCTCTACATTCAATATAGACGTCCGTGGCCGCCTGTTTCTCTGCGGAGGTTACGGACGAGGGATTGGATGCCTCCGCCCGCAGGGTCAGGATTGCATCGTTACACTTTGAGTTGGCAACGGCTTTTGCCGTTGCAGCCTTAGCGGTGGCATCGGCCTGTTGGGCTACAAATCTCGCAGCATCGTAGCGGTCCCAGAGCCAAATCCCGCCAGCGGCGATAACAATAATGCAGGCCACTGCGACTAGCCCGTAGAGCACACCGCGCATTCATTCCTCTCCCGCCATGAAGTGGGTGGAAGATAGCGTGTCAATCGGTTTCGGGGCAACACGGAGCAACACCATGGCTGACGATGCGAGCTTACTAGGGGCCGTCTCCGTGCAAATCGGCGCGAACATGTCGCCGATGGAGCAGACGTTTGCTCGGGCTGAATCGCTCGTTAGGGCGTGGGACGCCAGAATAGCCAACGGGGTTTCCGGGGCAGTCGCCGCGAACCTCAACGGCATCAACGCTATGGTCACACAGACTACGGCCTCGCTCAACAGGATCACCGCGCCGGCAGAAAAGGCAGCAGCAGCGCTACGGTCGATCAACACTTCGACGGGCGTGACGGGCGGGTATCGCGCGACGACCGCCGATATTGAGGCTTACGGCAAGGCGCTGGACGATGTGCGCGCGAAGTTCAACCCGCTTTTTGCCGCCGAACGCCAGCACAACGCCTTGCTCGCCGAAATGGTGCAGGCGGCCAAGGCGGGAGCGATCAGCGCCGAAGAGCTTTTCGCGGCCATTGACCGGCAGGGCTCTGCCTATCAGCGGCAGGTCGCCGGCATCAATGCCTCGAATGCTGCCCTGAAAGGCAACTCGTTTCAGGTCGCGAATTTGGGCTTTCAGCTCAATGACGTATTCACCCAATTGTCTGCCGGCACCAACGCGTGGACGGTGGCGGTCCAGCAAGGTCCGCAGATTACGCAGGCGTTCGGGCGGACCGGCGCCGCAGGCGCTATGGCTATGCTTGGCGAAGCATTCGCGTCGGTGGTCAACCCGCTCTCGCTAATCACGCTCGGCGTCATCGCATTCGGCGGCACTGCCATCCAGATGCTAGGGCAGGTGATCCCGAAGACCGAGAGCGCCACCGATGCGCTCGACCGCCATGCCAAAGAGCTGCGCACTATCGTTGCCGGGTACAAGGATGCCGGGACTGCAGTCGAGGACTACGTGCAGGCTGCCCAGACCTTGCCTCGGCAGATCGTTCAGCAAGGTATCGCTCAGCAGTTCGCTCAGTTGAAGCAGCAGGCCGAGGAGTTCGGCGCCACAATGAGCGGCGAGAAGTTCAATCTGTTCGGCGGCCAGAACATCGGCACGTTCACCGCATTGGCCTCGAGCCTCAACGCAATTGACCGGCAGGTGGGTCAGCTCGGCGTCGACTTCAGCCAGCACAAAATCTCGGTCGATGAGTTCGCCGCGGGCATGGACAAAGTGTCCCGCATGAACTTCTTCGACCCCCTCAACGGCTTGCATAACATCGTCACCCAAGCGCGGGACGCCGCGCTCGCCTTCGCCGGGCTCCAGACGGCCTACGTCAATCTGGAATCGGCCACCGCTGCCACGGGTCACAACCAAGGCGTGCAGGTCGCGCTGGACTCCATGCTGGCGAGCAAGAAGTCGGCGGCAGCGCAGCAGGTAGAGTTAGCGGCCATCAACGCGCTGAGCCCGGCCCAGCAGGCGGACATTGCCCGTCGTCGCGCCAAACTGGACCTGCAAGACCAGGAGATGACTGACGCTCTCCGCAACCAGAAGATCGACGAGGCGGGCGCGCTCGCCTACGCCCAGGCCGCGAACGCGATCACGACTGCCGACCGGATGCGCCTCCTCGCCGCCAACCAGAATATCGCTTCCGCCAAGACCGACCTGTCGACCATCGGCATGTCGATCAGCGAAACGCAGCGTCTGACCTTCGTGCGCCAGCAGTTGGCGTCGGCGGAATCGGAGGCGGCGCAGAACGGCGTTTCGGTCTCGGCAGCGTACATCGCCAAGATCAAAGAAATCGGAGCCGCCTATGGTGAGCTGCAGCAGAAGATCGCCGAGAGCAAGGCGATGTCGGATGCGGTGTTTGCCACCAGCCAGTTCGGCCGGACCTCAAGCGAGCAGGGCATCGCCTCGACGCTGCGCGGCATCTACGGCGACGACTTCGCAAGCCAGATGGACGGCGCGATCGCGCAGCAGCTTCGCTACAACGATGCACTGGCGCAGGGCCAGCAGTTGGCCCAAAGCTTTGGGTCCACGCTGATCAACGACTTCGCGCAGGGCAAGAGCGTCACCGAAACGCTGGCCGATGCCGTCGGCAATCTCGGCCAGCAGTTGCTCCAGATCGCGCTCAACCAGGCCATTGCGAGTTTGTTCTCCAACCTGATCGGCGGCGGCTTCGGTTCGATTGCAGGTGGCGCCGCGATCCCGTCGGGCGGCTTCATCCCCGGCCTCACCGGGCCGAAGCTCTTCGACGTCGGCGGCTACACCGGCAACGGTGGCCGTATGCAGCCGGCGGGCATCGTCCACAAGGGCGAGTATGTGTTCGATGCGGCGTCGACCTCGCGGATCGGCGTCGCCCGGCTGAACTCGCTGCGCGGCTATGCGGCCGGCGGACTGGTCGGGGCGAATGGGAACACGCCTGCAGCCGCGAACTCGAACGTGCGTGACGTGCACCTGCACTTTGCATTCGACTTGTCTGGAGCAAAGCCCGGTGTGTCAACCGAACTCGACCAATGGGCCCGGATGCAGCTTCCGGGCATCGTGCGGAAGATTGTCAATGATCCACATGCGGTAGGCTGATGGCTGCAACACTCCCTCTGCCCACCGCGTCCCTCGCGGACTTGCTGCCGATTGCGTCGGGGTTATGGGAGCCCTTCTATTCCGACGAATTGTCCGGGCTTGGCTCGGGCGAGATGCTGAACGCCAGCCTCGCGCCGATGTTGTGGCGCGCTTCGATTGAAGCTGGGCCGATGTATCTGTCGGTCGCCAAGAAACTCCGCGCTCGGCTCTTGCTGCTCGATGGCGCGTCAAATGCCTTCTATTACTGGAGTCCGGAGGCGAAGGCGCCCCAAGCCGATCCGGATGGAGTGATCCTCGGCGCAGCCACCGTGAAGGTGAAGTCCGTCGGCACCGACAACAAGTCCATCGCCCTCAAGGGCCTACCGGCCGGGTATGCGCTGACGGTCGGCGACATGATTGCCGTCGACTACGGAACGCGACGCGCGCTCTTCGCCCTCGCCGCCGGCGGCACTGCGGACGGTGACGGCGAGAGCGAAGAGCTAGAGGTGCGCCCGCACGTCCGGCCGGGCGTTGTCACCGACTGCCTTGCCTATCTCGTAAAGCCGGCGGCCAAGGTGAAAATCGTGCCCAGCACCCTCAAGATCAACTCCACCGGTGGGTCCTTTGCCACCATCACCTTCGACGTCCGCCAGACCCTGCAGGCCGGCTGATGGTTCGCCCCCTCGACGTCGATACCCAGGTCGCCATCCGCGATCGATCGGCGATCGTGCCGCGCAACTTCATCGTCATCACGGCGAAGAACCGCGACAGCGGCGAGCCGTCGGTGCGCTGCTTTTGGGATGAAGCCGAGACGGTCATCACCAATGTGCTCGATGAGAATGGCGACACGGTCAGCCACACCTTCGTTGGCGATGGCGCGATCCTCGAGATGGACCCGGTGCCGATGCGGATCGGCCTCGAAGTGCGCACCGTGCAGATCACGCTGAGCCCGCTGCACAGCGAGGTGCAGGCATTGGTGCGCGGGGACGATCCGCGCGATGCGAAAGTCGAAATCTATCGCGGGCTGCTCGACCCCACGTCGATGCTGCTCGTGGCGGCACCGCGCATACGGTTTCTCGGGAAGATCAACGAGGCCCCGATCTCGACGGCGGGGGCTGGTGGCGAGAGCACCGTAATCCTGCGCGTGGTCAGTCATACTCGCGAATTGACGCGCACCAATCCGGCCAAGAAAAGCGACGCACAGCAGCAATTGCGCGGTGGGGATCGTTTCCGGCGCTACACAAATGTCGCCGGCGACTGGGACATCTGGTGGGGTGAAAAAGCCAACTGATGCCAGTCTTTCTGATCAACCTTCTCGTCGGCGTTGCGCTCAACGTCGCGGCGAGCCTGCTCGGCTCGATCTTCGCCAAGCCGGCGCCGAAGGTGTCGCAAGCCGCAAGCGGCATTCGCGCGACTGAGACGACGGGTGGCGATGAACCGCTGAGCTTCATCATCGGGCGGTACGGCACGGCCGGGCATCGCGAGTATTCCGGCACCTGGGGCAATAGCGGCGATACGCCGAATGCCTACTACACGCTGATCCGCTCGGTTTCGGATCTGCCGGTGCGCGGCCTCGCTGGGCTGTTCATTGACGGCGCCAAGGTGACGCTGGGCGATACGCACGCAGCCAACGGCTATCCGGTGCTGGAGTATCGCCGCGGATCCAAGGACTACCTCTGGCTCGAATTCTTCGACGGCACCCACACGACGGCTGACAGCTTCATGGTGAGCAAGTTCGGCGAGGATCCGGACCGGCCATGGTCGAGCGATATGATCGGCCGCGGCATCGCCTACGGGCGTCTGACCGCATTGTTCAATCGGGAGATCTTCAACGGGCTGCCCGATCCGTTCTTCGAGATCGACGGCATCACAATTGACGACCCGCGAGGGGGGGGCGGTCAGGACAATCCCGTGGTGCAGATCCACCAGGTGCTGAGCGGCATCTCGTATGGCGACGATTGGGTCTGGGGATTGCAGGGCCTGCCGGCGACGCGCTTGCCGAGCACGGTGTGGACCTCGCAGATGGACAAATGCGACGTCGACATCGACCTCGCCGCCGGCGGCACCGAGCCGCGCTTCCGCACCGGCGCGGAGATCACTGTCGACCAGCAGCCGATTGACGTCATCACCGACCTGCTCGAGGCGTGCAATGGCCGCATCGCGGAGATCGGCGGTATCTACAAGATCCTTGTCGCAGAGCCAGCGGACCCGGTGGCGAGCTTCACGGACGAAGACATCATCATCAGCGAGGGCCAGAGCTTCGATCCGTTCCCGGGGCTGGAAAGCACCTTCAATGGTGTGACGTCGAGCTACATGGAGCCGTTGGAGAAGTGGTCGGTCAAGCAGGCGCCGCCGCTGACCGACTCCGACCTCGAGGCGGCCGATGATGATCGGCGACTGCCGGCCGAGGTCAGCAATCCCTTCGTGTATTCGGCGACGCAGCGGCAGCGGCTGGATAGCGCGCTGTTGCTGGAGGATCGGCGTTTTCGCGCCCACACGATGACGATGCCACCCGAGTGGTGGGAGTATGAGGTTCTCGACACCGCCGCATGGACATCGGCCCGCAACGGCTATGTCGCGAAGGTTGGCCTCATCACCACGATGGACGATCTGCCGACCGGCAATCAGTTTATCGGATGGAAAGAGCAGGATAGCTCGGACTACGGGTGGGCGACGGAAGACGAGCAGCCAGCCGACGTCACGCCGATCACGATAGCTCGTCCGGCGCCGCAGGTGATGGATGGCTGGACCGTGAGCCCGGCGACGTTCTTCGATGCCGATGACAACGCTCGGCGGCCGAGTATCGAAGTGACGTTCGTCGCGGGGCTGATCGATGTGCGGGCGGTGTGGGTGCAGGTGCGCCTCGCCGGGGCCACGGCGCTCGTCTTCACGGGCGAGTTCCCCTACGACCCAAACTCGGCCAGCAACTCCGTCCTGCTCAATGCGGTGCTGATCGGCAATACCGATTACGAGGCTCGCGGCAAGTATGTGCCGTTTTCCGGACGGCAGACGCTGTGGTCCAACCAGGACGTTGACGGAGCCGAGGGGGCATGGCTCGGGGTGACGACGCCGGACGTTCCAGACGCGGTGGTGACCGACATCACGAACGCGCAGCTCAACCAGCAACTGCGCGATGCCATCGCCTTCGTGATCGGCACCGGCGATGGCACGATGACCGGCTTGGTCGATCGTATCCTCGACGAGCTCGACCGCGTGGCCGGCGGCGTCACCGAGAACACCATGGCGTCGGATCGCGACCGCAAGGCGATCTCGTCCGTCGTCGGTGATGTGCAGGCGGCTGTCGCGGAGGAAGCGACGACGCGGGCCGATGCCGACACGGCGCTCAGCCAATTCGTGCTGGAGGTGGCCGCACAGGCTGCCTCGGGTCTGGCTGAGGGATTGTTCACTGTCAGGGCGGAAAGCGCGCCAGCGGGCGTCTCTGTGCGCCTGGCGCTCCTCGCGCGCGTCACCACGCTCGACGACTATGTCGAGACCGGCATCCTCATCGACCTGGAGTCGGATGGCGGCGGCGGCTACGTGAGCAAGATCCTGTTCAAGGCCGACAGCATCTATTTCACCGACGGAGATGTTGCGACGATCCCGATGGTGTTCGAGGACGGTGTCCTCAAGCTCAATGTCGGCAACATCGGCACCGTCAAT
>Ga0153956_1000780_pt1 | contig 33057 bp, 32 predicted proteins | sample TSFL040MetaG_FD_104704 | JGI IMG/M metagenome (GOLD analysis project Ga0153956, IMG submission 104704) | Attine ant fungus gardens microbial communities from Florida, USA - TSFL040 MetaG | ecosystem: Host-associated > Fungi > Mycelium > Unclassified | place: USA: Florida, Wekiwa Springs... | reverse complement strand
GGTCGAAGATGCCAGAGCAGCCACACCCAGCCGCACCACCGAATGCTGTTTGCGCAGCAAAGCCGATGAAGCCAGACAAACCGCCGCGTACCAGAGCCACGTCACCACATAGCCGCTCAGGTGAAAGCTATAGCCATAGCCAAACACCGTCAGCCACCAGTCCGTCGCAGCCAGCGCGGCCACGGCAAACACTGTATGCCAGCGATTGCGTGCGCTCAAACTCGCGCCAAAGAATAAAAGCGAAGCGCCCAAGGTCGTTACATTGCCGCCGGTCGTGTGCAGCAACGGCGGCATCACGCGGCTCAAAACGGCAATCAACAGAACCAGGTAGGCCATACAGTTATTCTCCCACAGGCCGAGGCATTTGCATCGTCCGCTTTCCGCCAGGGCTGCCTCGCTTTCCGCAGTGCTACTTCTGTTCCTCGCGGCCGAAAAACTCACGCCGCACCTGTAGATTGCCGTCCACCCATGCCTCCGCACGTAATGCTGTAGCACCACTGCGGCCTAACACCGGATACCCAAACCGCAGATCGCGAAACCGCACCACCCGCAGCCTTGCGTCCTCCGGCGCCAGATCCATCTCAGGATGCACCTGTTCTGCCGACCCCATCTCCTCCACCACCGGAAACTGCGCCCAGTCCAGATACACCCTACCCACACGGCTGCGTTTTGCCGCGAGGATCGCAGGCGTGTCGGCGGTCTTCCTCACCACCTGCATTGCGTCGGTATCAAAAGTGCCGGTCCTTGTGTTGAAGCCGCTCATCTCAAACGCGCGCGTTGTTTCCACCACGCCGTACCACGCAAACGGTGTTACAGGATACGGATTCATCCCCACGCGTACCACGTCGCCCGTGCGGTAGTTCTGCTGCTCTGCTGTCTCTTTTGCATTCCTGTGCTGCACCCATCGCACGCCCCATAGCCCCAACGTCAACACCAGCGCCAACATGGGCAGTACTCTTCCCGGATACTGTTGTTGTCGCGCGCCAATCTCGCTATTCACCAGCCGCAGCAACAGCGGCATCAGCAGCGCGCCACCCAGGAATAACAGCAGCAACGGCTCCACAATAAACACTAGATCGCCCGCATACCACCGTGGATTCCACGGTGCCAACGGCCTCACGCCATAGTTGTTGGTCCAGTCCAGAGCAATGTGGCTCACCAGTGCCAGTACGCACATGGCAAACAGCAGTAGCCAGTTCGTCGGAGTCTCGTCTTCCTCACGCAGCGGCTCTTTCTTCCGCCACATTTTATCCGCGATATAAAAAGCAAAGCAGATCACGACCGCCTGCAACGGCAACGACCACAGCGCATGTGTCCATCCCCGATGATGCTGGAAGTACGTCAACGGCCCGCTCAGCCGGTACACATAATCCGCATCCGGAATCTCTGCCGCAATCACGCATGCAGCCGTGGCATAGCGGACCTTCGCCGGAAATCTCATCGCGCGCGAAAGACACGCGCCCATCAACATGTGCGTTACAGGTTCCATATCCATCGGAAGCATACATTGCCGCCGCATCACATTGGCCATTAGCTGTTAGCTTTTAGCTAGAAGCTAACGGCTAAAAGCCAACAGCTAAAAACGAGTCTTCGTATGGAAGCACAAAACGCCGCACCCGAAATCGAATCGCTTCGCCGTGAGATCGAGCACCACGAGCACCTTTACTATGTGCTCGACGCGCCCGAAATCACCGACGCGCAGTACGACCGTTTGATGAATCGCCTGAAGGCGCTTGAAGCCGAGCATCCTGAACTCATTACGCCCGACAGTCCCACGCAGAGAGTCGGAGGCAAACCCAAGGATGGTTTTGCCAAGGTCGCACATTCGCGTCCCATGCTCTCGCTCGACAATGCTTACAACGAAGGCGAACTGCGTGCCTGGGCCGAGCGTGTTGTCGCATCCATTCATCCCAGCGAAAAGCTCGAATACGTCTGCGAGTACAAACTCGACGGACTTTCCCTTGCGCTGCATTACGAAGCCGCAACCAGCGGCGCATCGCATCTGCTGCGCGGACTCACACGCGGCGACGGCAGTGTGGGCGAGGATGTCACCAGCAACGTACGCACGATTCGCAGCGTGCCTTTAAGCATCTCTGCCGACAAGCTTCATCGTGCTCACGTTCCTCCTGTCTTTGAAGTGCGTGGCGAGGCCGTTATGCCGCAGGCTGCGTTCGTAAAGATGAATGAAGAGCGCGAACGCGCTGGCCTGCAACCCGCAGCCAATCCACGCAATGCCGCCGCGGGTACCATCCGCACCGTCGAACCCAGCATCGTCGCGCAGCGCCGCCTCGACTATTACGCTTACTTCCTTCTTGTGGACGGTGAGTTTCTTCTGCCCACACAGAGTGAAACGCTGGAAGCGCTACGCATCGCCGGATTCAAAATCAATCCACACGCACGTACGGTGAAGAGCCTTGATGAAGTTATCGCTTACATCGCTGAAGCGGAAACCACACGCGATGCACTGGGGTACGAGATCGACGGTGTTGTCATCAAGGTGAACGCCGTTGCGCAGCAGCGTCGTCTAGGCTTTACCGGCAAGGCTCCGCGCTGGGCCATTGCGTACAAATTCCCCGCACGCGGAGCCGTTACCAGACTGCTTAGCGTTGTCTTTCAGGTAGGCCGTACCGGCAAACTCACACCCGTTGCACAACTTGCACCTGTCGGTATCGGCGGCATTACGGTTGCACGTGCTACTTTGCATAACCCCGACGAGATTGCGCGTCTCGGTGTCATGATTGGCGATTCCGTTGCCGTCGAACGCGGTGGCGATGTCATACCCAAGATCACCGAGGTTGTGCACGATGCGGAACATCCGCGCGGTACGCAAGCCATCGTCTTTCCCACACACTGCCCACGTTGCGAACAACCTGTCCTGCGCGAAGAGAGTGAAGTGGATTATCGCTGCGTCAATGCAAGCTGTCCCGCACGCCTCCATGAAGAGCTGGTGCACTTCGGTTCACGTGGTGTGATGAATATCGAAGGTCTGGGCGAAGTCATGGTCGCGCAACTGCTCGGCCACACGTTGAACGAAGCAACGCATCAGGCAAACGAAGTCGCAACAGAAGCGAACGCTTCCAATGAAGAAGAAAACTCTTTGGCAGCAATTCGCACAGCAGAGTTGGAACCAGCAAACATCGCTGACGAAGACACAACCATCACAGTCGAAGACACAACCAACGCAGAAGCCGAACCCACGCGCACAGCACTCGTACATACCGTGGCCGACCTCTACAAACTCCGCGCCGACGACCTGCTCACGCTCGAACGTGTCGGCCAGAAGACCGCCGATGCACTCATCGCGCAGATCGACCGTTCGCGTCAGGCACCGCTCTATCGTGTTTTGCTCGGCCTCGGCATTCGCCACGTAGGCGACCGCACCGCGCAGGATCTTGCCAACACCTTTGGCAGCATGGACGCCATCCTCTCGGCCACCGTCGATGAGTTGAAACAGGCCGAAGGTATCGGCCCCGTCGTCGCGCAAACCATCCACGACTTCTTCCAGGTGTCAAAGAACCGCGACCTCGTCGAAGCTCTGCGCAACGAAGGCTTGCAATTCACGGCAGAGAAGAAAGTTGTTGGCACAGCACTCGCCGGACTCACCTTCGTCCTCACCGGTACACTCCCCACGCTCACACGCGAAGAGGCCAAGGCGCGCATTGAAGCCGCAGGGGGCAAGGTCTCCGGCTCCGTTTCCAAAAAGACCAGCTACGTCGTCGCCGGTGAAGAGGCAGGCAGCAAACTCGACAAGGCCCGTGACCTGAACCTCGTCATTGTCGACGAAGCAGGCCTGCTGGCCCTCCTCCAGAACCAAGAGCGTTAAAGGAGGTCTGGTGAAAAGCGAATGGAGCTTCTAAAAGGTAAGCGCATTTAGGATGAATAACTTATCTCGAAATTCAGTGATGTTCAAGATAGAAGCCCCCTCCTCGAACTCAAATGAAATCTGAAAAGACTCCACACTTGAAACGCGATGGGAGTATGATCGGTCCACTTTAAAAGTGGTGGTTTTGGGGGATCGATACGCAAACCTGTACCGAAAAGTTTCATAAACTCCGAATAACTGCGCCGAAAACGTAATTATCTGCGCTGTTTTGGAAGATTTTTCCGGGCCTGAACGGGCATCTTACTCATTAGACTCGGTAAGCAGAGAGGAGAAAACACAGAATGAACATGCGTTTTATCAAATGGATGCTAGCTACTGCCCTGGTACTGGATGCAGCCCTCTTTATAACGACATCGCCCAAGTCGGCAACGGCTCCGGAGCAGAGCATCGGTTTCTCCACGGATCAGGATACGAACAGCACGCTGTCAACGATTGTGCGCTAGTGTAGCGGGGTTGCGCGAATGGTTAATTTCATTATCTATTTCGCAAAATAGATAACGAAGTTAGTGAACGGCAGCCCCGAAGTAGTGCAGCACAATTTCCATAATCAGGTTTACATCGCGATGCAGATCGCGGTTGCATACGTTCAGGATACGGCGCTCGATTGTGCCGCGAATCGCATCCATCACCAGCCATGCAACTGCGGTCGCATCGCGGTCCTGCAAGTCCCCCGCTTCAATCCCATCGCGCAGAATCCCTGAGAACTCTTCCATGCCTGCGCGCAGCAGTCTCGACGTATTTTTGCGGAATTTCTGTTCGCGCCCCACGGTCAGGATCATGTGGTAAAGGTCGCCGTGGCTGCTCCAGAATTCAAGCCGTGCCTGTATCCAGGCGTGAATGCGTTCGCGTGTATCTTCTGCCTGTTGGATTCGCGTTTCGACGAGTTCATTGAGTTGCGTCATGGCGTGATGAAGCGCAGCTTCGTAGATGTCGTCCTTCGACTTGAAATAAAGGTAGAGGGTTCCCTTGGCAATGTGAGCCTGTTCGGCCACATCTTCCGTGCGTGCCAGATGAAAGCCTTTGCGTGCGAAGACCTTCAAAGCCGCGGCAATAATCTCGCTGCGGCGCAGATCGGTGAGCACCTGCCTGCGAGAAGGGAGGTGTCCTGATTTGCGAGTTGCGCCAGTCGCCGCCATTATGCCTCACCGTAACACGCAGATGAATTTTCTGCTGTATCTGCATCCTGAGTCGTTTCGATTTCATCGAATGACTCGTAAGTCATTGTACTGACCATGAAGTCATTTGCGGAAGAATCAGAGTTGAAGAGCGACCTCGTGCAGGCAGAGGATGCCATCGCGCGAGCAGAAGCGCCGCTGTCGGCCACGGCACCGGAGTTTGAGCCGGGACTGCCGCTGGCAACGGAAAAGCCTCCGCGTGTCTTCAATCCATGGATCGTGGCCCTGGTCGTTACGATGGGCACCTTCATGGAGGTGCTGGATACTTCGATTGCCAACGTAGCGCTGCCGCACATTGCCGGCAGCCTGTCGGCATCGCAGGATGAAAGCACATGGGTGCTCACCAGCTACCTTGTAGCAAACGCGATTATCCTGCCGATCAGCGGATGGATCTCAAGCGTGATTGGCCGCCGCAACTTCTATCTCGGTTCTGTCATTCTGTTCACGGTGTTTTCCGCGTGCTGTGGACTGGCCCCTACTCTGGCTGCGCTGGTGATCTTCCGTGTATTGCAGGGGCTTGCGGGCGGAGGCTTGCAGCCAAGCGTGCAGGCGATCCTCGCCGATGCATTCCCCGGTGAAAAACGCGGTATGGCGATGGCTGTTTACACTGTCGCCATTCTTTGTGCGCCGGTTCTTGGGCCCACGCTTGGCGGATGGATTACGGACAACTATTCCTGGCGCTGGATTTTTTATATCAACATCCCTGTCGGTGTGTTGTGCGCCATGTTTACGCGCATCGTGCTGCACGATCCGCCCCACCTGGCAAAAGCCCGCGCCGCACTTAGGGGCAAGCCTTTGCAGATCGACGGCGTCGGCCTCGGACTTGTCAGCATCGGCCTGGCTTCGTTGGAAGTGGTGCTCGATCGCGGACAGGAGCTCGACTGGTTCGGTTCAACCTTCATCACCTGGGCAACGATCATTGCAGTAGCAGCGTTGATCGGTGCGGTTGTGTGGGAGCTGCATGTAAAAAATCCCGTGGTGAATCTGCGTCTGTTGAAGGAGCGCAACTTCCTTTTCTGCTGCCTGATTGTGCTGGGTTCATATACGGCCTTGTACGCCACTACATTTCTCATGCCGCAGTTCATGCAGGAACTGCTGGGCTATGACGCAACCACGGCAGGACTTGCTGTTTCTCCTGCCGGCCTGGTGACCATGCTTGAAGTGCCGTTGGTGGGTTGGATGTTAAGCCGAGGTACGGATGCGCGCCGTTTAATTGCGTGCGGCATTGCCACCATGGCACTTGGCACTTATTGGCTGTCGCTGGCCAATCTTGATGTCGCCGAAAGTAACCTGATCTGGCCGCGCGTGCTTCAGATCATGGGTCTGGGCATGACAACCGTACCGCTCTCCACCATCATGTTCCGCTTTCTACCCAACGATCAGAGCAGCAATGCCGCGGGTATTTACGCATTGGTTCGTAATGAAGGTGGTTCGATTGGCATTGCGCTTTCCAGTACATTTCTGCAACGCATGACGCAGACGCACCAGACCTATCTTGGCGCGGATATTGCGTCTTCTTCTCCCGGCGTGCTGCAACAGGTTCAGTCGGTTGGTTCCGCCATCGGTGGAGCTGCCATCGATCGTACATACGATGGCATGGCCTATCTGTATCAGCAGGTGCAGAGGCAGGCAACGCTGCTGGCCTATATGGATCAATACCGCATGTTTACGTACATCCTGGTTGCTCTGTTGCCTTTCGTGCTCTTTTTGAAGCGGCCGCCACGCACCACGGGCAAGATCACGCTCGACGCACACTAACTCACCACAAATACGGGTGCCCACATCTCGGTTTTATTGAGATATGGGATATTCGTGCGCAGCGCGAACCGCTTTTCGCCAACGCGTCCTTCCCGAAATCGTTTGCTGTGAGGTTCTTTCGTAAGGGTGTCGTAGAGCCAGACGAATTCTGTAAGCAGGTATTCATACCATTGGTGTATATACGGTTGCAGAGGGTTTGTGATGCCTGGGAAGAATGCATTTTCCATGCGGCTGGGGCAGCTTGCATCCATCTGCGTGCTTGTAAGTTCTGTAGCGGCCTTTGGCCAGGTTGGGCCAACGAAGGACGAGGTAGTCGGTTCGCAGAATCAGGCTGCGAAAAACGGGGTGAAGTCCAGCGTGACAAGCCCCAATCGCACCGTCGGTCCGCAGGAGGACGGTTCTGTTGTTGCTTCCAATAATCAGACACTGACGCCTGCGGGAAAGATCGTTGAACTCGGTACACCAGTGCGTGCGAAAGCGATTGCGTTGAACCCGGACAAGTCCGCACACACGGCAGCCGTGCTGCTGATGGGTTCGCCGCAGCCGATCATCATCTTCGACACTCTGACTGGCAAGGTTTTGCAGCGCTTTCTGCCGGAGGAGGCAGGAGCTTCCGCTAAGGACCGCAGCGCGGGTTCGTTCAACGGTATTGTCTATTCGTCCGATGGCAAGCGTCTGCTCTTCAGCCAGGACAACAATTACATTGCAGTCACCAAGGTCGATCCGAAGACAGGATTGTTGAGCCATGAGCAGCGCGTCGTGCTGCCTCCTCCTCCTGCTGACGGACGCGAGTATCACAATGCAAAGTCGATCAATCCCGGCGGCATCGCATTTTCAGCGGATGGCACGCATGCCTACGTTGCATTGAACGCAGCGAATACGCTGGGTGTGATCGACCTGACCGCTTCGCCTGCAAAGCTTGTAGGTCAGATCCCGGTAGGCAATGTTCCGAACAGCGTTGTTGTTCGCGGCCAGTATGCCTATGTGAGTAATGAAGGTGGTCGCCCGGCCACCAGTGAAGATTTCACCAATCCCTCGGATGGCACACCCATCGTCGTCGATCGCAAGGACGCATTCACGCTTACGGGTACTGTCTCCGTGGTCGATCTTGCTTCCGGCAAGCAGGTCGAAAGCATTTCGGTGGGACTGCATCCGGCGGGTATGAAGGTTGTCGGCTCGCGGCTTTACGTTGCCAATGCCTACAGCGACAGCCTGTCTGTTGTCGATCTGAAAAGCAACAAGGTGGTTCGCACCATCGACCTGAGCGTGCCCATTGCTGGCGGTACATTCGGCGCAGGCCCGAACGATGTAGCTGTGACCGATGACGGCAAGGCATATGTCACTCTGGGACAGGCGAATGCCGTGGCCGTGGTCAATCTTCAGGGCCGCGATGCGAACCCGGTGATTGGTTACATTCCAACCGCATACTTTCCTACCTCGATCAGCTATGACAAGGCGCGTAAGCAGTTGGTCATCGCCGACGACAAGGGACTTGGTTCGCGTGGCCGGACAGATACAAAGAACGGTGTGGTCGGTTACAACACGCATGCCGACATGGGCGTGGTCAATCTGATCTCGGAACCGAACGCCAACGAGCTCGGACATTTCAGCAAGCAGGTGTTTACCAACAACCACTGGGACCTGACCACAAACATCGAGGTCGGGAAAGAGTACATCGATCCCAACGCGAAGCCGGTTGCGGTGCCGAAACATATCGGTGAACCTTCGCTCATCAAGCATGTCTTTCTTGTCATCAAGGAGAACCGCACCTACGACCAGATGCTGGGCGATGTGACCTGGGGCAATGGAGCGCCGGAACTGGCAATATTTGCATCGGCCGTTCCGAATCAGCATGCTTTTGTAAAGCGTTTCCCTCTGCTCGATAACGTGTATGCGCCCAGCCGCCAATCGGCTGATGGTCATCCGTGGATCGGCATGTCGGGTTCGTTCTACTCGAATGACATTCTCTCGCCCGATTGGATTCGTTCCTATCCCGGCGGTGAATCGAACGACGCACTCACCAACACGCCCAAGGGATTTTTGTGGACAGGTGTAGAGGCCAGGGGTCTTACCGCACGTCTGTATGGTGAGTGGAGTTCAGGCGTAAAGGTAAAGAAAAAGGCCGATGGAACGGCTTATACCTGGACCGACTTCTACAACACTTCGCTGTGCAAGGAAGGCAAGGCACCGGCGTCGAGCTGCGTTGTTCCGGACGATGCGATTCATGTAACATCCGATATTCCATCGGCGGCAAAGATCATGGATCCGCACTATCCTCCGTTCAACCTGGAGGTTCCCGATCAATACCGCATGGATTACTGGGTAAAAGAATTTCAGCGTCTGGATGCAGCGAATGAAGTGCCGAACCTGACCATCCTGTGGCTGCCTAACGATCACGCTGCGGGAGCATCGAAGAATCATCCGCACCCGATCAACTATCAGGCTGACAACGATCTTGCCTTGGGACGCATGGTGGATGCCATCAGTCATAGCAAGGTGTGGTCGCAGTCGGCCATCTTCGTGGAAGAAGATGATTCGCAGGCGGGCATCGACCACGTAGACGGACATCGCCAGACGGTATACATCATCAGCCCCTACGCCGCTGCACCGCAGGCACCGGGACAGGGTAAAACCATCCACACCACGTACACCGCAGAGAACATCAATCGCACCATTGAAAACATTCTGGGTGCACAACCGCTCACGCAGTTCGATCTTGTAGCTTCACCCATGTTCGACGCATTCCAGAACACGCCCGATTTCACACCGTATGACTGCCTGCCCGCAGTGATTCCGTTGAATCAGGGACCGGGCCTGGATGGTGCAACTGCCGCTTCTAATGACCCGATGGTCAAGGCATGGATGAAGGCCAACGACAAGGTGATGAAAGGCAAGTACGACAAGGCCGATGCCGTGGAGCCGAACTTCCTGAATCACTCCACCTGGTACACCACCACCGGATGGAAGAAGCCATACCCTGGCGAAGATGAAATCCTGCCGCCGGGACCACTCGTAAAAACCGCCATGAAGTACAACGGCGATGACGACGACGATTAATGCATGGTGTAGTGGCTGGTCTGCTTCGATGAAGCAGACCAGCCTTTTCTTTTGCCATGCAGAGCCGATAGTGCCGTATTCCTGCCAGGTTCGATAAGCTGGTAGAAACATGTCGGAAATTATTCTGCAACCGAGTCCGGAGGCGATTGCGCTGCTCGAAAAACGCGAGCAGCTTGCAGCCGTGCGTACAGAGCTTGCGGAAAAAGAGGCAGAAGTCGCGCAGGCGCGTGCGCAGTGCAACGCATTTGAACGCCGCTACTTTTTGCAGGTAGGCGTGCTCTATGCAGAGCTGGATGAACTGGAGGCACGCATCGCCGAGCGCGAAGCCGATCTGTACGATTCGGATACCGCGCGTGATCGCGCCGCAGAGGCGCGCAAGCGTGCGCAGGAAACCCACGATGCCGCTTTTAACGCAGCGCAGGAGCCAGAGGAGTTTGAGCCTCCGCCGAATCTCAAAAATCTGTTTCGTGAATTGGCCAAGCGCATTCATCCTGATTTCGCACGCGACGATGCAGAACAGAAATATTTCACCATGTTGATGGCGCGTGCAAATCAGGCCTATCGGCGCGGCGATACCGATACTTTGCAGCGCCTGTTGGACGACCATCGCGAGATCAACGCAACGTTTGCCGGTGAAACTGCCGCAGCGGAGATGCTGCGTATTGCACGGCAGATTCAACACGCCATGCGCGACCTATCGAAATTGCAGGAAGAGTTGCACGCATTGCAGTCGAGCGAGATTGCACAACTGCACCACGATGCCGAAGTGGCCACGTTGGAACATCGCGATCTGCTTGCCGAACTCGCAACGACAGTACGCGAGCAGATTGAAGACGCGCGGCAGCGTTTTAATTTAGTCGATCGACAGACGAGTGTGCATGGACGATAAGCAGCATGGCCTGAGCCACGTGCCTGCGGGCGCTTCGTTGTCGCGTACTTCGGTGCGTTCCAGTATTGTTGCGCGTGGGCGGCGCGATGCCGAAAGTGCCGCAATGAATCCGCATTATCTTGCAGCGGTGGAGCACTATCGCGAACGCAACTTCGTAGCTGCTGCTGCGGGTTTTCGCATAGCCGCTGAGCAGGGCCATGCTGAGTCGCAGTACATGCTCAGCACCATGTACGACGCAGGCGAGGGCATCGCAAAGGATGAAGCCGCGTCCGCTTACTGGGAACGCAAAGCCGGCGAGCAGGGCCATGCATATGCGCAGGCTAACCTCAGCTTTCGTTATTACGCAGCCAACGATTTTGCCGAGGCGTTTGAGTGGTGCCAGCGTGCTGCGCACAGCAAACTGGCATGGGCCGAGTACAATCTTGGTCTGATGTATCGCAAGGGTGAAGGCGTGGAGCAGAGCGATGCGCAGGCTGCATTCTGGTATCGTCTGGCCGCCGCGCAGAACTTTGCAGAGGCGCAGCAGAAACTGGCCGACATGTACTCCTTTGGCAATGGTGTACCGCAGAGTTATGCGAAGGCAGCCGAGTGGTATCGCAAGGCCGCAGACAGCGGCAATGCCGAAGCGCAGTTCCAGCTAAGCCATCTGTATGCCACAGGGCAAGGCGTTGAATTTGACTATGCGCAATCACGCTTCTGGATTCGCAAAGCCGCGCAGCAAGGCCACGAACTCGCGCAGGCAGAACTGAAACGCCGCGAATATCGCGATCCATAGAGTATTTGCAATCAGCGATAGTCTTCGCGGCTCGGTGTGAAGACATCGAGCACTTCGCTCTCTGCTGTGGCTGTGGCCTGGTGTTCCATGCCACCCGGAACCATCAGGCTGTCGCCCGAGCGTAGGTGATAAGTATCGCCACCGGCTGTCAGCGTGATCTCGCCGCTCACAATGTAGATCAACTGCTCGTGCGGATGCGAATGCGCAGCGCCCACCCAGCCGGGTTCCATGCGATGGCGCACCAGCATCATGGGTTCACTGTCTGCCATCACCTGCCGGCGCAGTCCGGGTTCGGGTGTGGACATGTTGCTGTCGTTCGACGAAATAACTTTGAGCATCGTGCGTAATCCTATTTGCTGAATCTGGTGGAGATGCGTTCTTCGTGGCGTTCGAGAGCAAGCGCAATCAGCCGATCAATCAGTTCCTTGTAGCCAATGCCGCTCGCCTCCCACAACTTGGGATACATGCTGATCGATGTAAAGCCCGGCATCGTGTTGATCTCGTTCAGATAAATCTTCGGTTCTTTCTTCGACGCGGGATCCGCCGCTTCCAGCAGAAAATCCACGCGCGCCAGACCGCTGCAATCGCACGCTTTGAACGCAGCCACAGCCATCTCGCGAATCTTCTTCGCCTGTGCTTTTGTGACCTTCGCTGGAATTACAGGTTCGCTTGTGCTGCTCGCATCGTACTTGCTTTCGTAGTCGTAGAACTCGCGGTCAGGCACAATCTCGCCCACAACGCTCGCAATAGGATTGTCATTGCCCAGCACGGCGATTTCCAGTTCGCGTGCCTTGGCTTTGCCCTTCAGTTTGCCGTTGCCGCTGACACCTTCTTCAATCACAATCTTGCGATCAAAGCTCGCAGCCGCGTTCATCGCAGCGGCAAGCTCCTTGCGTTCGTGTACCTTGCTGATGCCGACCGACGAACCCAGGTTCGCGGGCTTCACAAACACCGGATACTTCAAGCTGTCTTCAATCAGCTTCGCGCACTTGCGCGGACTCGTCTTCCATTCGCTGCGCAACACCGTAACGTGTTTCACGATGGGAAGACCGGCAATGGCGAACATCTTCTTCATTGCATCCTTGTCCATGCCCACCGACGAGCCAAGCACACCGGATCCAACGTAAGCAACGTCCGCCAGTTCCAGCATGCCCTGAATCGTACCGTCTTCGCCGAAGGTGCCATGCAGAACCGGGAAGACAACATCCAGCGCGCTGGTAGTCGTCGCAGCAGAGGCTTCGAGGCTAAGCGTGGTTGCCTTCTGCTTTGCCATCGATTTCTTCGCGGTAGATTTGCCTGCTGCAAGCTGCGGCACAGGGACGCCTTCCAGCAGAGCGTGCGAGTCGTCCGCGCCAAGCCACTGGCCTGTCTTGGCAATGCCGATAGGCACAACGTTGTATTTACTGCGGTCGATGGCTTGCAGAATTGAAGCTCCGCTCCGCAGTGAGACCTCGTGCTCGCCCGACTTGCCACCAAACAACACGCCTACGCGCAGCTTTTTCGCCATGAGTTCCTCTTGGAATTTGATTTTGCTTATCGAATAGATGACGTCGAGAAGTCCCCTGGATACTATTCAGGGAAAGGCAACTCTTCTTGTCGTGAAGGTGGTTGGGGCAACTGGTATGGAAGCCCTTGCGTTACGTCCGTATATAAACAGACCAACGAGGGAGATTAATTCAAGACTGACACCCAGAGCAAGTGCTCCGGCGTAGATGAGAAATCCGCTTACACCAACGACCATGATGGCAAGAACAAAAGCCAGCCACATGCCCCGTTTTTCGCTTGTAAGTTCTCCAGTAACAATCAGACGATCTGTTTCGGATTCGAACCGTTCCCGTTCGCGTCTGTGCTTGCTTTCCGATTCGGCCATGGCGACGATCCGTTTCGCGCATCCGGGGAAGGCTTCGTCATAGGCCCGCAGAACAGTTGGTGGAGGAAGTGGACCTATCCAACTGGAAGCAATCGTAGATCGTTCCGTAATTCCGGCTGAGGAAGGCGCCTTGGGCTGGCCAGATTTTTCGATCTGATCAGACACGTTAGATATCGCCCTTTACTGCATTCCCGAACTTCCACTGCTCCAGGGCGGAACGAAGAGAGTCGCCAACCCGCATCCAGTCGGATGCCAGCGCGTCCTCAACCGTGGCAGGTGCGGAGGAGCGACGGCGGATCACCGTGAGTGTACCGCCGATATCCATTAAGCGGGCACCACCTCGAAGACCTGCTTGTCTGCGTCGATGGCTGTCCAACAGACGCTCATGCTTGGAATCGATCTGCCTGACAGTGGTCGCCATAATGAAAAATCCTATTCTATTATCTCACTTCCACAGAAGAGCAACTCTACGGATAGATGCGGTTCAGTGTACGTGCGAACGGAATGGTTTCGCGTACGTGATCGAGACCGCAAACCCAGGCGACACAGCGTTCAATGCCCATGCCGAATCCGCTGTGCGGCACGCTGCCGTACTTGCGCAAATCCAAATACCACTCAAAGGCTTCCAACGGCAGGTTGTGCGACAGGATGCGCTGCTTCAGCAGGTTGTAGTCATCAATGCGCTGCGAGCCGCCGATGATTTCGCCGTAACCTTCCGGTGCCAGTACGTCCACACACAGAGCTTTTGTCGCGTCCTTTGGATCTGGCTGCATGTAGAAGGCCTTCACCTCGGCCGGATAACGGTGCACCATCACCGGGCGTTCAAACTGGTTGGAGATGTAGGTTTCGTCGGGAGCACCGAAGTCGTCGCCGTATGCATGCGGCTTTTCAATCGCACCCTCGGCAAAGGCCTTCTCCAGCATGGCGTGTGCTTCGTCGTAGCTCAGGCGAGGGAACGGCGTCTGAATCTTTTCCAGCCGTGCGGCCTTTTCGTCGCTGCCCGTGATCGTCTTCAGGTCGATGCGGTGCTTCTCCAATACACGTGTAACGATGTGCGTCAGGAACTCCTCGGCAAGCTGCATCAGGTCATCGAGGTCGGCATAGGCTACCTCGGGTTCAATCATCCAGAACTCGGTCAGGTGGCGGCGTGTCTTCGACTTCTCCGCGCGAAAGGTCGGACCAAAGCTGTACACCTTGCCCAGCGCCAGCGCCGTGGCTTCAATATAAAGCTGGCCACTCTGTGTCAGGTAGGCGTTGCCTTCGTCGAAGTACTTCATCTCAAATAGTTCGCTGGTGCCTTCGCAGGCAGCGGGCGTAAGGATGGGCGGATCGGTACGCGTAAAGTCGCGTGTGTCGAAGAACTCCTGTGACGCACGCATAATCGTTGCGCGCACACGCAGAATGGCTGACTGGCGCGGCGTGCGCATCCACAGATGCCGGCGCTCCATCAGGAAGTCCGGCCCATGCTCCTTCAGTGTGATGGGAAAAGGATCGTCCGCGGGCACAGCCTGCTGCACCTTTACATCTTCCACATCCAGTTCGTAACCCGAGGGCGCACGCTGGTCGGCACGAACCTTGCCGATGATGGTTACGCTCGATTCAAGCTGCAACTCCTTCAGCGTGTTGAACACCTCTTCCGGCACAGTAGCCTTGGGCACAATGCCCTGGATGGTACCGGTGCCGTCGCGAAAGGTAGGGAAGAGCAGCTTGCCCGATGAGCGCAGGTTGTACAGCCAGCCGCGTAGCGCAATGGTCTGGCCTTCGTGCCGGCCAATGTTTGCAATCGAGGTAAGGGGAGCGGATGTTTCTGTCGCCATATCAGCTACCAGTGTATGCGTGCGCTGTGGCAAGTGCTGCAGTCAAAATGATCCCGGCAACGAACAGGTTGCGAGCCACGAATGCAGCGCAAAAAGCAAAAGGCCGACATCGCGCCAGCCTTTGTAATTCAAAATATGCGAAATCTTAGACCACTTCGATCAGGCGGGGAAGCAAACCCGCATGCGCCACCTGGTACAGGCCCAACAGGCGCTCACGCATCAGGTGGTAGGTGGCAATCGTCTCCTGTAGCTCAAACGCGGCATAGCGGGCGTTCGACTCAAGATAGTGACCGATCTCAATCTGACGGATTGCCTTGTTCAGGCGAACACCGTCGCGGCGGATCATCTCACCGACAATGCGGCCCTCCATCCGGTTCCATTGCGCGGCATATACGGCCAGGTCGAGCATGGCTTTTGCATTTTTGCGCATGTCGTCCAGGCCTTCTTTTCCGCCAATGCGAGTCCACATCTCTGTGGGTTCAATTCTTAACTGGTCAGCGGTCGGGTGCAGGTAGGCGTCTGCAATCTCTGCAATCGCGTGCACATTCACAGGTTTTACGCGTGCAAGAATCTCCGTCCAGTCGCTGTTGAGCAACTTACGACGCTCCAGCTGAAAGCTGAAGTTATAACCCGCATAGGCAGTTGCAAAACACAAAAGTAATGCAAAAAACAGCATCCGGAACTCCAAAAAACCAAGGGGCAATCGTACAAGGTTACAGAGTGTTCGTCCTCTGATTGTATCCGTCGCCTATTTCAATAGTATCTATTTTTTGAGTTCCACAGGGAGCTCTTTATTGCCGGATTCCGGGTACCAGAATGCGATGCACCAATAGAGGAGTGCCAGTTGGAAGGCTGCCGCCCGAATGTTTTCAAGTGCTTGAAAGTGCCACAGAGTGCGCCAGTAAGCGTGCAGAGTATTGGTAAAAAACGCCACTGCGGTCCAGAACATCAAGCCATAGCTGATACGCGCAATAAAACTTCGCCAATCCAGTCCCAATTGCTGCGAGGCTCGAACGACTGCGGTAAACAGCGAACAGACCAGGATCGTGGAAAAGAGGTTGGCGCGCGCAGCCAGCGCCTGTAGAACACTCTTTGTACTGGGTGTCATGGTCAGAGCCAGGACACATGCCAGAATCGGCCCGCAGATCAGGAAGGGAAGCAATTCCCGCTTGCTCTCTTCCACCCACTGCCCGTTGCGCCGCAGCACGCCGAAGCCAATCTCCAGCAGAACGGCAATCTGCAGCAGAAAGTCCAGCAGAGCGCAGACCCAGTAAATCCACGTGTAATTTGCTTGATATGCGGCGACGCCGATGGTGGAGTACACCAGGTCGAATGCTATCCATGCCGTAAAGAACGGCACAATCTTCCAGCATTTTTTCAGCAGCAGAATGAGAACGAGGGCGGCATTGCACAGAATGCCTGCCGCCCACAATCCCAAACTGATCCACGACTGTTTCACCCGGCCGCCATCCCCATAGAGCAAGGGTATCGCGGCTTTCCAGGGGCGTTGTGCGCTTTACCAGGTAATAGCGCTCAGAACAGTGGTGATGGTGGTCTGGATAATCAGGATCGTCGATGCGCTGATGTGGGTTTCAACGGTTGGATCGTCCATCGCTCCCGGAACCGGGGCAACGCCACCGACGGCAGCGAAGGAGGGGGCAGCAATGGCAAGGGTGGAAGCGAAAACGATCGAACGGATAGCCTTTTTCACGAAAATCTCCTCGGGTAGGGCGCTTGACTGCTGCCCTCTCCCCAGAGGCTACCCCGAAAACGGTAACTTTTAAGTCAATAGGAACCTTTGTAGGTTCCTTTAGTTATTTCGCTTTGGAACTATAAGGTCGAAGTAATCGGTTACTAAAGAAACCATAATGAAGAAAAACATCTCTCCGGTATTTTTGGCAGAAGATAAAAAATCTCAGAAACCCGCAATGAAGGCTGGCCACTGCGAATGCCAGGTTTTATGGGAGCGCGATGCCGCCGCGGAGATTCTCCGCGGCGTTTTCCCTGAAGGTTTCGCTCGAAGATGAGTAGGTAAGTCGGTTTCCCGCGAAGAATATGGCTTGCGAAGAAAACTGCCTCTGAAAACAGCATGCAAAGAGAGTGACCTGCGAAGAGATTCAGCAAACCACATCCTCCGGGAAGTGCTTTCGGCGCGGACTATAGCAATTGTGTGCATCTCGGTCCCCGACCCTTTGAGGCCAAGGTGCGGACTATCAGGCAGAGACTGGCATTTCAAACCTGGTGAAGCAGGCTGCGGCTTGTGTGCTCATCGTGCGCATGTCGATCTCGGGTTCGAAGCGAACCTCCAACGTGCCTATAGGCGGCTGCTTCAGGCTGGCTATGCCTTTGCGCACGGCTTCCCAGTTCACGGTGCCTTCACCCGGCCACAGGTGTTCGTCCTTTTCGCCGTGGTTGTCGTGCAGGTGCAGTTGGCGGATGCGGTCGCCCAATATGGTGAATGCGTTCTCCACACCGCCCATGTCGTGCAGGTTCACGTGGCCGATATCCAGGCAGACATGCACCGTATCCAGGTGGGCGATGCGCAGCATCTCCAGCAGATGTTCGGGTGTGGTTACATCGTTGTGCAGCGTCTCCACCAGCGTTTTTACGCCCAGCGGATGTGCGAATGCCTTGATATGTTCAATCGCGGTCATGGAGAGGTCGAGCGAGCGTTCGCTCCACGTATCGTCACGGTTACCCAGGTGCAGCACAATGCTGTCGATGTCGATCTGTTCGGCTGCTTCGAGTGCGCGTTTCACCTCGTCCATTGCATTGATGCGGCGCGATTTTTCCACGTCGATCAGGTTGATGGTGGGCTGCACGTGGCGGCTCCAGTCGGTGGCGCGTGTCTCGTAGATGGGCTGGTGCAGCGTGGCACGGCAGTTGTTGCTGCGGAACCACTTGGACAGCTCTCTTACTTCGCCGCGGTCGGTGTAGTCAAAGTGGTGCCTTGCGGCGAACAGCTCAATCGACTCTGCGCCGGCTGCAACCATCGCATCCAGCATGCCCGCATGGAGCCGCTGCTGGAGAAACACGTGCGTACTGATAGACCGCTTCACACCTGAAACATAGCAGGCCGCGAGCCTTGGAAAGAGTACCAGCAAAGGTTCGCAGCCTGCTGTAGTCAATAAATACGCAATTCGGTGGCTGCTATGAATGTTTTGAAGGCCCGGCTTCAGGTTTGCCGTACAAGTTCCAATTACGTGAGAGGCTTTAGTCTCTGAGGGAATGCTGACGAAACGCACATGCGTCGCATCACATTCAGCGCTTCGTTTTTCCGAATGCCTGGTCGATGGCCGCCTGTGCCAACGGAGCCATAATGGCGTAGCCCGCAGCCGTGGGATGCACGCCGTCGCGTGAAAGGCCGGGCTTCATGGCACCCTCCGGCGTCGCCAGCGACGTGTAGTAGTCCAGGTAAATGTAATTGTGATCGGCGCAGAATTGTTTGAGCCATGCGTTCATGGAGCGCACCTTTTCCGCGGGTTCCAGGCCGCGCCGCCAGGCGTAATCGTCCACCGGCAGGATGCTGGCCAGTACCAGCTGAATGTGGTTTGCATCGGCAATCGTTGCCATTGAGCGGAAGTTGTCCTGAATGTGTTGCGGTGTCTCCAGCCCGGTGTTGCCTGCAATGTCGTTCGTCCCGGCAAGAATCAGAACTACTGCCGGTTTTAGCGCAACCACATCCTGCTGAAAGCGCACCAGCATCTGTGGCGTTGTCTGCCCTCCAATGCCACGGTCGAGATAGGGCTTGCCGGGAAAGAACGTAGCTGCATTCGCGCCGTTGCCCCAGGCATCGGTGATGCTGTCGCCAAAGAACACCACGCGGTCTGCCGGAGCAGTTGGCAGGGCTGCGTTGGCTGCGGCATAACGAGCCAGTTGTCCATAGTCAGCCAGTTTTTTCTGAATGCCGGTAATCTCGTTCGGAGTAAGCTGCGATGGATCTTTTACCAGCACCTGGTCGATTGCTTGCGGAGGTGCTGACTGTGTTGAAGGTGATGGCGGTGTCGGAGGTTCGGTTTGAGTGGTTTGTGCTACAAGTACAGAGCCGGCCACCAGCGCAAAGACTGAAGCAAAGGCAAGGTTGCGTGCAAACGACATGCATTTCTCCCGTGTGCAGTGAAGTGTACGAAGCTGTACCATCCCCGCGCAAATATCCGATGCACGCTACGTGAAATCCACAAAGCGGGTGCCCCATATCTCGGCTTTATCGAGATGTGGGATATTCGTGCAAAGTACGAACCGCTTTCTCTTTACAGCTTCTATGGCTGCTTCATCTCTTCCGGCCATCGCTGTGCCCCATGCAAAACACGCAGGACTCGAATGACTTTCCCCATCACCCGATAAGTCACAACATAAGGTGTGTGCTGGATTACCAGTTCTCATGTGCCTTCAATACGCCCGGAACCATGCGTCATGCTCAGCGGTATTCGCTGTAGGAATAAAAGGAAGCGCACCCTCGTTGGCAGTCATCGTCAGCAGGATGCGGACTGCATCCGACACTGTGATCCCCAACTCTTCGAGTACGGCTGCCGCACGCTCTTTCACCGCAGGATCAATCCGCGTTTGCACCAGTGCGTTCGCAGGCATGAAAAATTCTCCTGCCGAAGCTGTAATGCAACTGCATGACATTTGTACTTGCTTGAAAACTACCCGAGCGTCACGAGAATTGGTGTGTGGTCCGACGGTTTCTCCTGCGCGCGAGGTGTTTTGTCGATCTCGCATGCGGTGAGCCGTGATGCCAGCGCGGGCGACAGTAAAAAGTGGTCGATGCGAATGCCGCGATTGCGTTCAAAGGCCATGCGGAAGTAATCCCAGTAGGTGTACTGCCCGGTTGCGTCGGGATGCAGACGGCGAAATGCATCCACCCAACCCATTGCCTGCATGGCGCGATAGCGTTCGCGCGACTCCGGTTGAAACAACGCATCGCGCACCCAGTTCGCGGGCTTATCGCAATCGATCTCTTCGGGGATTACGTTGAAATCGCCGCCAATAATGGTGGGAATCGCATCGATCTTCCATCGCACCATCTGTTCGATCAGGCGATCCATCCAGTTCAGTTTGTAGATGAACTTCTCTGTGCCCACAGGATTGCCATTCGGCAGATAGATGCACACCACGCGCAGCCTCTGCCCATTGGGTTCATCAAGGATGCATTCGATGTAACGCGCGTGCGTGTCTTCATCGTTGCCGTCGAGCTTCGTGCTCACAGTTTCAATCGGCAGCTTCGACAGGATGGCCACACCGTTGTAGCTCTTCTGTCCCACGGCAACCGATTTATAGCCGAGCGCCTGAAAATCAATTGCGGGAAACTCCAGCGTCTTCAACTCCTGCATGAACACCACGTCGGGTTTCTGCGCTTCAAGAAACGCCTGTGCATGCGCCATGCGTGCGCGGATGGAGTTCACATTCCAGCTTGCAATCAGCACTTAAATCTCTCCTGCATACTTCATTCAGTATTACCGCGAATGCTTCATTGAAAAACGCTTTTGAAGGTGTACAGCTTATAGCGAAAGCGAATTCTTTCGGAAGGGCAGGGCTTCAGTCCTGCCGTAAAAGCCTGCATAGAAAAGCGGTTTTAACCGCTGGGGAATGCCACCCTGGAAACATCTCTACAGCGAGACCTCTGCAGGATGCAGCCACTCACGCCATGCATTCAGACCGCGTTCGCACTGCAACCGATGTCGTTCTTTCTTGTCGCGAATCTTTTTGCGTAACTCTTCTTCCAGCGGCAGCAGCAGGTCAAAGGTGATGTTCGCAGGTTGAAAATGTTTCGCTTCCGTATGCGTAATGTAGTGCACCAGTGACCCATGCGCAGAGAGTCGCGGCGCAGGCGCAGGCGTTTCGCCTTTGGCAATCGCCGCTGCGAAACGCCCAGCCAGCATGCCTCCCGCAATTGATTCGGTGTAACCCTCAACACCGCTTAGTTGTCCGGCGATCATCACCGAAGGATGCGCGCGTAGTTGCAGCGTCTCCGTCAGCAACGATGGCGAGTTGATATACGTGTTGCGATGAATCTGCCCATAGCGTAGAAAAGTCGCATTCTCCAAGCCCGGAATCAATCGCAGCACACGCGCCTGGTCGCCGAACTTCAAATGGTTCTGAAAGCCCACAAGGTTATATGAATCCGCGCGCAGGTTCTCGCAGCGCAACTGCACCACCGCATACGGCGTCTGTCCCGTGCGCGGATTGCGCAAACCCACCGGCTTCATGCAGCCAAAGCGCAATGTGTCGCGGCCACGGCGCGCAATCTCTTCAATGGGAAGGCAGCCTTCAAAATACTTCAGTTTTTCCCACTCCTTCGCTTCCACCTCGTGTGCTGCAACGAGTGCTTCGTAGAACGTGTCGTACTCTTCCTTCGTGAACGGGCAGTTGATGTAATCGGCCGAGCCCTTATCCCAACGCGCGGCAAAATACACGAGGTCCATGTTGATGGTGGTCGCGTCCACCACCGGCGCAATCGAGTCGTAAAACGCCAGATGTTCCGCGCCGGTAAGTCGCTGCAACTCCGCAGTCAGCGCGGGCGATGTCAGCGGCCCACTGGCCAGAACCGTTAGTGTGTTGGCGTCGTTTTCATCCAGCGTGGTCACTTCTTCGCGCACCACCGTAATGCGCGGTTCGGCTGTAATGCGTTCTGCTACGCGCCGCGAAAACTCCACGCGATCCACGGCCAGCGCGTGTCCGGCAGGCACGGCGCATGCGTCGGCTTCTGCCAGCAGTGCCGACCCGGCCAGCCGCATCTCCTGCTTCAGCAGCCACGGTGCGGTGTTTTCGCTCTCGCTCTTTAACGAGTTGGAGCAGACCAGCTCGGCAAAATCCGCTGTCTGGTGTGCCTCGGTCGAACGTTCTGGACGCATCTCATACAGCGTCACCTCGCAACCCATCCGCGCAGCCTGCAAAGCGGCCTCCGGTCCGGCCAGCCCTCCGCCAATCACTTTAATCTTCTTCACATCTGCTATTTTCGCCTGCCGGAAAATTTCGTGCCTGCGGATGAACTTTTTCGGAGTATGCTGCGTACCATCCGTTGCGCGGACGAGGCTTCTGAAAACCCGCGCCGAGGCCAACCATGTTCTGCCTGATCCTTCTGATCGTTCTTCTGTGCCACTGCCGTCGCTGCTATGGCTATGGATACTATGGAGGACCCTATCGCAATTGGGGTGGGCCTTATCACAGCAGCCCTTACAACGGTTACTATCCCTATGGCTCCTACACACCATACGACCCATATTGGCGTCAGCGTTACTACGGCTACTACCGTCCCTATGGCTGCTGCTAAGCAGTTCTCTGGAGGTGTTTCTTATATGCAAGCGAATGTATAACGAGGCGATTTCCAGCCAAGGAGATTTCTAGCAGGGGCACTCTTCATAAGGGCACGGCTTCAGCCGTGCCGTAAACTTCCATGAAGAGAAAGGGGCTTGAGCCCCTGAGGAAGTTTAATGTTTCCCGGTTGAGTTTTCGTCGTCCCCGGTATCGGCGGCATTCTTCTCCGCGTCACTTGCTGCCTTTGTTGCGGCGGCTGCCCTGGCTGCATCGCGCTTCTCTTTTTCGCTGGCCAGGTAGGCATCGAACGGGACGGAGAATGCAAACAGTTCCGTGTCCTTGTCACCCTGCTTTGCGTGCATCATCTTCACGTAAAGCTCAGCGCCCTTCAGCGCTGGATCGTCAAGGTCGCGTACGTCGTAAAACAGAAATCCGTTAGCGCTGGTGTGCGGTGGAATGCTGGTCTGCGAAAAGGAAAAGTCCTGATCGTCGTCGGTGATTTTTTTGTTCACCGGCGTTGGCCTGTAGGTGATGGTGGTGCCCGGAATGCGCCGCTGTTTAATGTCGTTGAAGCGGAACATGCGCCGATTCAGCTCTTCTGGTGTAGCAGCCGGAATCTTCGTGCCATCCGATGCAATCAACTGTATGCGCACCTGGTTCAGATCCAGCGTGGTATCGCTGTCGTTGGCGATGATCACACGGATCGGCACAATGCTGTGTCCGTTGTAATCCAACCGAAAGAAGTTGGCCTTCTGGCGCGTATCAAACGGATCGGCTGCGACTGTTACCTTGTCGTTTGCGTGCGTGTCGCGTGACAGATACGCGGAAGCAGCAAGTGCAGGCGGCGGCTGCTTCTTTGCAGCAACGGCCACGGTCGAACTCGCTGCCAGAACGAGTACCGCTATCCACCGGCATGAAGAAAAGGGTCGCATAGAAAACTCAGGCATACACAGGTAAGACGTTTCGTGGCGTAAGCAGTTGCATCTTTGCTTCGTGCGCTCCATGTCATTATCCGTTGCGCACGAAGAACAGGTAAAGTGGGCTTTGGCTGACTTTTATCTTCTGTCCATGATGATGTTTCTCTATAGCTTCGGATTAACGCTGGCGCTTGTGCTTTCCGCACCGCTATGGGGTTGGCGCATGCTGCGGCAGGGACGGTATCGCCAGGGCCTGCGCGCGCGCCTTGGTGAAGTGCCGCAACGCCTGCGTGAATACGTTGCAGGCAAGCCAGTGGTGTGGGTGCACTGCGTTTCCGTGGGCGAAACCATGGCGGCCACCCGGTTCATCGCTGCAATGGATGCGGCGTTGCCGGAGTATCGCGTTGTCATCTCCACTACCACGCCGACCGGACAGCGAGTGGCACGCGAACGTTTTGGCGTAGATCGTGTGTTCTTCTTTCCGCTGGATCTCGCCTTCGCCGTGCGCGCGTATTTGAACGTGTTGCAACCAAAGCTTCTGGTGTTGATGGAGAGCGAACTGTGGCCGCGCATGCTGGTGGAGTGCGAACGAGCCAGGGTGCCGGTGGCCGTGGTGAATGCACGCGTCAGTGATCGTTCGTTTCCGCGCTACATGCGTCTGCGCTTCCTGTGGAAGCCGTTGCTGAACAAACTCGCACTGCTGCTCGCGCAGAGCGAAGTCGACGCACAGCGCTGGCAACAGATTGGTGCACAGCCAGAACGTGTCCGCGCCATGGGCAACCTCAAGTTCGACATTCCCGCAGCCAGTGAAACGCCGCTTGTGTCTTTGTTGCGGCAGCATCTTCCGCAGGGTGCAAAAGTTCTCATCGGTGGCTCAACCCACGACGATGAAGAATCGCTGTTGCTGGATTGCTGGATGAGATATCGCGACGACAATGTGGTGATGATTTTCGCACCACGCCATCCTGAGCGCGCCGTCGATGTGAAACGCATTGCCGAAGAACGCGGTTTACCCGCATGGTTGTTGAACGAATGGCGCATGGAAGCTGCGCAGATAAATGAGGGAGATGTTCTCATCGTCGACACCGTGGGCGAACTTGCTTCGCTCTACGCACTGGCGCGTGTTGCTTTCATTGGCGGCTCGCTGGTGCCGCATGGAGGACAAAACCCACTGGAGCCCGCGCGTTTCGGCGTGCCGGTTGTGATGGGGCCGAGCTACGAAAACTTTCGCGACATTGTGAGCGCTATGCAGAACGAGAACGCCATCTGCATGGTCACCCGCGACAGTGTGTGCACTGCACTGCAACGCCTGGTGACGGAGAGTGATAACGGCCAGGGTGAACGTGGCCGCGTCTTCGCATCGTCGATGCTTGGCGCAACGCAGAAATGTGTGGCCGTACTGCTGCCATTATTAAAGGAGCGTGCCTAATGCGTCGCCCGTGGCTACTGCCTCTGGTGCCGTTGTGGGCCGCGGGGTCTGCATGGAAGAATCGCGCCTTTGATCGAAATCCTGAAAGAGCAGAACGGTTGCAGCTGCCGGTGATCAGCGTGGGTAGTTTGTCCGCTGGTGGCGCGGGGAAAACACCTTTCATCATCGCGCTGGGCGATGCATTGCGTCGCGCGAATGTTGGTTGCGATGTACTCTCACGTGGCTATGGACGCAGGGACATGAGCCTCGCAATTCGCGTAAAACCCACCGGATCGGCGGAAGAGTTTGGCGATGAACCTCTGCTGATTGCGCAACGTCTTGGCCGTCGCGTTTACGTCGCAGCCACCCGCGCAGAGGCAGGACGAATGGCAGAACGCGAACATCGTACGTCGCGCGAAGGTGGCCAGTGGGTGCATCTGTTGGACGATGGATTTCAGCATCGCCGCCTGTTGCGCAATGTCGATATTGTTCTGCTTACCGCGGAGGATGTAAGCGATTCGTTATTGCCCGCAGGCAATCTGCGCGAATCTCTATGTTCGCTTCGGCGTGCTCATGTGATCGTGTTGCGAAGAGAAGAAGCTGCATTGTTGCGGCCAATCGTGGAAAAAATATTCGGCAAGCGAACGGAATCGACAGGCAATGTTCCGCCCGTTATCTGGGAGATTGAACGTAAATTCCTGATCATGGAAAGCACGTCTGCCACCAGGCCGCTGGCCTTTTGCGGCATCGCGCGTCCTGAATCATTTCGCAATCAATTGCAGCTAAGCGGTATACATCCAGCAGCGTTGGTTGCGTTGCGCGATCATCAACGCTATGACGAAGTACAGGCACAACAGCTCGCGCGGCAGGCGCAGTCCGTCAGTGCGGACGGCTTCATCACAACCGCAAAGGATGCGGTAAAACTCACGCCCGCACTGCGCGCACAACTCAAAACAGTCGGCCCGCTGGCTGTTGCGGATCTTGTAGTCACCATCGACAACGAATGCAATGCCATGGCGCAACTATTACGCCTTATTGGGCAACCGACTTCCATGGCCTTGTAAGTTATCCGCACATGCATTTCATCGCATACAGAGAGGTGTTCCGTACATGACTAATGCGCCGAATCATTCGCCTCGCATTCTGATTGTGCGTGTCGGTGCCATGGGTGATGTGTTGCATGGCATGCCCGCAGTAGCGGCGTTGCACGAACATATTCCTAATGCCTATATTGGCTGGGCGATTGAGCCGCATTGGTCGCCGCTGCTGCGTTCCGACTCATTCGCAGTTCCGCGCAGCGAGTCCATGCCCATGGTAGATCGTGTGCATGAGGTGCCGACACGCGAGTGGTCGCGGCATCCGTTGTCGCTGGCCACGCTGGCCAGTATTCGAAGACTCAGACAGGAGCTTCGCGCTGAAAAATACGATATTGCTATCGATCTGCAAGGTTCTATCCGTTCCTCGGTGATTGCTCGCATGAGTGGCGCGAAAACGATTGTAGGCAATGCGGCTCCACGCGAACGGCAGGCGCGTTGGCTCTATACGCAGTGTGTGCAACCAACGCAGGCCAATGTGGTCGATCAGGCTGCGGAGATTGTTTCTACCGCGATCCATCAGCCATTGCAGGTGGCGAAGGTTACACTACCGACGTTCACCGCAGAGCAGCAGTGGCGCGACGATCTGTTGCACACGCTGCCTCAAGGTCCGTTGGTTTTCCTTGCACCAACCGCGGGCTGGGGGGCAAAGCAGTGGCCCGCGGAACGCTTCGGTGAGCTGGCACGCAGACTCAGTGACCACGGTTGCAACGTGCTGGTGAATGCGCAGCCTGAGGGAATCGACCGTGTTGCAAAGGCGGTGGTCTCCGCATCGCAGTCGCGCGGTCGAGCCGTGTCTTGCACCATGCCACAACTGCTGGAGCTGGTGCAGTGCTGCGATCTTGTCATTGCGGGAGACACCGGCCCACTGCATCTTGCGGCCGCGGTCTCCGTGCCTGCGCTCGGACTGTACGGTCCTACCGACCCGGCGCGCAATGGCCCGTGGGGTACGCGTTCGCGTGTGCTGCGTCACCCTTCAAGTCGCACAGATTATCGTCGTCATCCTGAAGTAGAACGCGGCCTTGCTGCCATTACAGTGGATGAAGTCTTCGCGCAAGCTATAGAGATGTTGGGGAGGTGGCTTTCGTAAGGGCATGGCTTCAGCCACGCCGTAAAAGCCCCGCAAAACCTCAGCGGCTTCAGCCGCTGAGGCAATGGTTATCAAACTTCCGAAAACCGGATATGGATATTTGCGCAGCATCGGGGAGATGCTCTAATGGCAATGTGCCTTTAGAGATGAGCAAAGCTGAACGACTTGTGCGGCGGATTCGCGTTCCGCTGGGATTCCTGTTTGCACTGCTCTTTCTTTGGCTGGCGCGGCCTTCGTTTCTGTCGCTCGTACTCAGCCTGTTGCTGGTGGTGCCAGGCCTGTGGCTGCGCGGATACGCTGCGGGCTACGTGAAGAAAAACGCCGAACTTACGCAGACCGGCCCTTACGCCTACACGCGCAATCCGCTCTATCTCGGTTCGCTGACGGCCGCGTTGGGATTTACGCTGGCATCGCGCCGGTGGGAGTTGGTGTTGCTTCTCTTGGTTCTCTTCGCCGTGATCTATGGCCCAGTGATTCTTTCGGAAGAGCGTTGGTTGCGTGCGCATTTTCCTGATTTCGATGACTACGCCGCGCGAGTTCCGCGACTTCTGCCATGGTTTACTGCCGCCAACGCGCCGGGTGGAGCAGCTTCTGCGGGCTTTGACTCCACGCGTTACCGTAAACATCGCGAGTACAATGCAGTGATGGGTGCCGCTGGCATATATGCCACGTTGCTCGTGCTCATGTGGGTACGTTCCCATGGGGGATTGCGCTGAACGAAGTCGGGATAGCGGTATTCGCATAGAGGTATAGCGGGGCACAGATGTTGGCGTCGTTTTTCTTAAGGAAGACGGCATTTACAGAAACTTTCTGAAACCACAGTATTGCGGATACTGCTCTAGAGAAGAGAGGGGCCGGCATTCCATTGAACCTGTTAGGCAGAGCCCTGCTGACGTTTGCCATTGCGGCTGCGCCTCTTTCCTTCGCACAGAAGGAGAGTGTTGCGCCTGCACAGGTTCCCCTGCTGTCTCCGCCGGTTACCGGGTACGTCTTTCCCCAGCACCAGACACTCACTTACACGGTTGACTGGCGTGTCTTCACCGCTGGCCGTGCCGTGTTTCAGCTGGATCAGCAGGGTCCGTTGATGAAGGTGCAGGCCACCGCCGATACGGTGGGTGCTACCAATATGATCTACCAGGTGATCGACCGTTTTCAGTCCAGCTTCAACATGGCCACTGGCTGTTCGGCGGGTTTCAGCAAGCAGACACAGGAAGGCCGCCGCAAAATCTCAAGCGACCTGACATTTACTCCGGGTGCCAATGCCCTATCACCAAAGGCCGAACAGCAGCCCGCTCTGGGGACGCAGACGCTGATCGAGCGCAACCTCATCCGTAATACCACGAAGCAGCAGCAGGGACAGATTCCCGCCTGCGTTACCGATACGCTCTCCGGCATTTTCTATGTGGCTTCGCAGCAGCTCACCGTTGGGCAGGATTTGAAGCTGCCGCTGGCCGACGCCATGCGCACCGTCGGCGTCACCATGAAGGTGGAGGCGCGTGAAGACGTGAAGACCCCCGCTGGAACCTTTCCAGCCATCCGCGTGCAGCCCACCGCCGACGCGGGTGTGGTGAAAAACCGCGGCACCATTACCATCTGGTACTCCGATGACGCCCGCCACCTGCCCGTACAGATTCGCGCCAAGCTGCTGTGGGGCACCATCACCTTCCATCTGCAATCCGTTTCCTAGAAGCCTATCCCGGAGGCCATGCCATTGCGCGTCCGCCCAGCAGGTGCAGATGCAGATGGTGTACGGTCTGTCCTCCATCGTCGCCGGTATTGGCCACGATGCGGAATCCGTTGATGAGCTTCTCCTGCTCGGCTACCCTGGCGGCAGCCAGCATCAGGTGTCCCAGCAGTGGCGCGTGTGTTTCCACGGCGTGTGCGGTTGAGGCAAGATGCTCTTTCGGAATCACCAGCACATGCGTCGGTGCCACCGGATGCAGGTCGCGAAAGGCAAGGCAAAGCTCGTCTTCGTAGACTTTGGTGGCGGGAATCGTACCGGAAACAATACGGCAGAAGATGCAATCGGCGACCATACCTGAAGTGTACTCACTCATCGTTTTTGCCGCATGTTGCCAACACAAAACCAAAGGGGCTTCGACGTAAATCGAAGCCCTTCGGCAAAGCGAAGAAATCGAATCAGTCCAGTCGAACCAGATAGGGAACCACGGCAGGATCGCCGGTGTGAATGCTCTGGGCGATCTGTTGCGCACGGCGACGGTCGCCTGCCACAGGATTGATCCGTACCCAGTGCCCGGTCGGCCCCTGAAATTCAATCACCTTCGACTGGGCGTAGTTACGCAGCAGTTGCTGTTGCAGCTTCAGTGCATGGTTCTTGTTGGCGAAGGCTCCAATCTGTACGCACCACCTGCCCGTGGCCGAGACGCCGGGACGCTCTTCCAGCACTTCAATGCGTACCTTGGCGATGCCCGCACGATAGACGCCGGTCTCTTTTGCCGCAGCCAGTGAAAGGTCGATTACGCGCCCATGTACAAACGGCCCACGGTCCGTAATCACCACCTCGGCCGATTGGTTTGTGGCCACATTCGTCACGCGGATACGTGTTCCCATCGGTAGCGTGCGGTGCGCCGCGGTCATGGCGTTCTGGTTGTACACCTGTCCGTTGGCGGCCTTCTGGTTGTGATACGGCGGTCCATACCAGCTGGCCAATCCTTCTTCCACCGACGCCGTTCGTCCCGGAGAGATGGCATTGTCGTTCCAGTTCGGAGGAGGCGTTGCGTAGGAGGGCAGCGGCCTGTTTCCCACCGATGCCGTGCCGTCGCCACGCGACGTAGCGGGTAGAGGTGGAGGATAGCGCCTCGCCACCTTTGCCTTATGGTGGCATCCCGCCGTAAGCAACACCAGCAGCATCGCAGCGCTGGCGTAGAGCAGCCTGTGCGTCCACGACGGCTGAAGCAGGTGATCCTGTTCGGTCTGTATCTGCAAATCTTCCGGTCTGTTATGACGCCGACCCTCCGGTTTGCAGAGATTATTTGCGTTGGCTGTCATCCAGCTTCTCCGCCAGGGTGTGCAGGCCGGCTGCGGCTTTGCGCAGGGCACCCGATCCCTGCTGCCGCACCTCTGGCACCACCTCGTCGTTCAGGTAACGGATCAGCCGTTGCAGTTCCTCTTCGGCGCGCGTTGCCGCGTTTTGTACTTCCTGGTTCCAGTCTGCCAAGGCGTCCTCCTGTTGCACCTGTTTTGCCGGTGCGTTCGTCGGATCAGGGCACGTGCATTCTGATCACAAATCATTAGAACCGCCAGGCTTGCCCGAATATGCGGAGAAATCTGCAGAGTTGCCACCTGAGTAAACTGCATGGATGCGGCTGCGTCGCCAGATTCGCAGGGCAGCTCAGGTGCAACGCAGAGCAAATAAATGGCTTCCAACACGAAAGCCACACAGCCCGCCATCATTCAGGTACAAAGGAACTATAAGAAGAAATATTGATGAAATACGTAATCACACTGGCGCTTACTCTTCTCACTCCGCATCTGCATGCCCAGACGGTACAGCCGCAGTCAGCCAGATACTCCCCCACCACCGTCTCTGCGATTTCGCCGGAGTTTGCGCGGCTGGAACTTGCCGGTGTCGAAGCAGCGCGCCCGGCTTCGTCTTCCAGCAACGACTCCCTCCCAGCCGACGAACTGCCCGATGCTCCCGGATGGTCCGCCGCTCCAGCGGAACTTTCTGCTTCAGCGCAGCCTTTTTCCGGAGAACAACAGTCCGCTCCAGCGGTTGCTCCGCTCTATGCCAACGTCATTCTTCCCGGTCAGACAGTTCAGCCTCTCTCGCCGCGTGACAAAGTCATCTTCGGGCTGCACGACACGCTGAATCCCATCAATCTACTCTCCATTACGGTCTCTGCGGGCTGGTCGCATCTCATCGATTCCGCGCCGCATTATGGTCGAAATGCAACCGCGTTCGGCAAGCGTGAGGGGGCCGCTGCCATCCGCGGCACAGTACAGAATCTGAGCGAAGACATGCTCTTTTCGCCACTCTTTCGCACCGATCCCCGCTATTACATGATGGGGCGCCAACACAATATAGTGGAGCGCGGCCTGTATGCTGCCTCGCGTATTCTTGTCGGCAAGACGGACAGTGGGAGGCGCACCGTGAACGCGGCTCTTTTACTCGGCTATGGAGTGGCCGCCGGTTTGAACAATCTTTACTATCCCGATCGCGATATGGGTGTCAGCGCCACCTTCAGGAGCTATGGCACCTCTCTGGCCGGAGCTGCCGGTGGCATGGTGATCAACGAATTCCTCGATGACGCGCTCCGCATCGTGCATCTGCGCAAATAAAAACTGCCCGTTCAAGATTCTGCTCTGAATGGAGACAACGCCATATTGCGTTGCGAGGGGTCGCTTTTCTTTGGCTTTCTTAAACTTCGAGGGTGCCGGGAGGCTCCGTTCGCTGCGTCTGAATCCCCGTTCGCTGCGAAATGTTGCTGTTGAATAAAGATCAGGTGAGCTTTGCCGGGTTCTCCGGTAGGCTTTCTCAGGCGCAACCCCTGTAACTTTATGGGTTCCCGCTACTTCTGGAGAAGCCTGGGATGAGGTTCAATCATCCAAAGGAACAACCAGACTTGAAGATTTCGGCTGTTCGGGGATGGATTTTTCCGAGTAGCCGTTCACACGGTTCAGGAGAAAGTATGTCCAAGGCATCAAAGCTCGCAGAGAAAGCCCTCACGATTGCAGCGCAGGGCGCGTGGGTTGTGTTCGACAAGCTGAACAGCATCAGCCCCAACCCGTCCTTCACCCCCAAGTGGAGCGATAAGCCCCTGCTCAAGAGCTATCAGAAGGAGAAGCCGCCTCTCGGCTGGCCCCGTACCACCGACTCCCTGTGCCCCCGCTGCGTTCCGGAGATTCGCCAGCAGATCGTCGACGGCAAGCTTCCCCACGAAATCCTTTTGAATGAGAAGGTTGGCGAGATCAAGGCGCAGATCATCGAGCGTGATGGCCAGATTCTCATGGTGAAGGACTGTCCCATCCATGGCCACTTCGAAGACGTCATGTCCATCGACCCGCCGATGATGAAGCACCTGGAAGACGTATTCCCCGGCCGCGACATCCGCGCCCACAACGACGAAAAACTGCACAACCACGGCACTTCGACCGTGACGCACGGTCGCGGTTCGGTTCTCACCATCGACCTTACCAACCGCTGCAACATGATGTGCGACCCCTGCTTCATGGATGCGAACCAGGTGGGCTTCGTCCACGAACTCACGTGGGACGAGATCAAGACCATGCTGGACAATGCGATCCAGATCAAGCCCAAGCGTCAGATGTCGGTGCAGTTCTCGGGCGGCGAGCCGACACTCAGCCCCTACTTCCTCGACGCTGTAGCCTATGCCCGTAAGGTTGGTTATAACTCGGTGCAGGCTGCCACCAACGGCATTGAATTCGCCAAGTCCAAGGAATTTGCCAAGGCCGCTGCGGAAGCCGGTCTGCGCTACGCCTACCTCCAGTTCGACGGTATCGGCAACGCCGCCAACAGCCACCGCAAGGTTGGCAACTCGTTTGACGTGAAGCTACAGGCGATCCACAACCTGCACGAGGCCGGTGTGGACATCGTTCCCGTCACCTGCATCATTAACGGCATCAATAACGAGCAGGTGGGCCGCATCATCCAGTTCGCCCTGGACAACCCCAAGAAGATCAACTTCCTCTCGTTCCAGCCGGTGTCGTTCACGGGCCGTGACGAAGCTGTCTCCGACGAGCGCCGCCACGCACAGCGCTACACGCTGTCGCACCTCGCACACGACATCCGCAACCAGACGGGCCTGGGCGAATCCACCCGCGACTGGTTCCCCATCTCGTTCATGTCCACCTTCTCCGACTGGGCCGATCTGGTTCACGGACCCGAGCACGATTGGGGCCAGCTCTCCTGCGGATGCCACCCGAACTGCGGCATCGGCATGGCGCTCATGATTGACAAGGAAACCAAGGAAGCCGTTCCCGTCACCGCGTTCCTCAACGCCGTGCAACTCGCCAAGGACGTGGCCAAGGTAAACGATGCCGCTCGCGGTAAGTTCCTCTCCATCGTCGGTGTGTCGCTCGCTCT
>Ga0153956_1000779_pt1 | contig 33065 bp, 27 predicted proteins | sample TSFL040MetaG_FD_104704 | JGI IMG/M metagenome (GOLD analysis project Ga0153956, IMG submission 104704) | Attine ant fungus gardens microbial communities from Florida, USA - TSFL040 MetaG | ecosystem: Host-associated > Fungi > Mycelium > Unclassified | place: USA: Florida, Wekiwa Springs... | reverse complement strand
GCCCGGCGCATCCGACAGCTTGTTGGCGACAGCGAAGCCCAAAGCCGCCGAGATCGAGGTCGACGAATGCGCCGCGCCGAACGGGTCGTACTCGCTCTCGCTGCGCTTGGTGAAGCCCGACAGGCCGCCGCCCTGCCGCAGCGTGCGGATCCGATCCCGCCGCCCGGTCAGGATCTTGTGCGGATAGCATTGATGCCCCACGTCCCACACCAGCCGGTCCCGCGGCGTGTCGAACACGTAATGGATCGCCACCGTCAGCTCCACCACGCCCAACCCAGACCCCAGATGACCCCCCGTCACCCCCACCGCCGATATCACCTCAGAACGCAGCTCGTCCGATAACTCGCGGAGACGCGACTCCGGCAGACGGCGCACGTCCGCGGGAAATTCCACCGTGTCCAGCAACGGGGTCTTGAAGTCGGGGGTCGTCAAAGGGCTGCTCTCCTTACCCACTTCCCTAACCCAACACGTATCATTGGCAACATATAGCGGCCCGAACCTTGCGCTACGGCAACGAGGTGTGCCGCGCGTGCAACAGCCTATCTAGGGATCGATCAGCCCTTTTGCAGCGTGATGCCGAACAGCGCACCGCCGACGCGCCCGTCTGCGACATCGATCGTGCCGCCATGCGCGATGACGATCTGGCGCGCGAGATTGAGCCCGACGCCGGTGCCCTCGGCGCGTGTGGTGAAGAACGGGAGGAAGACGTCGCGGCGCAGGCTCTCGGGTACGCCGGGACCGCTGTCTTCCACCTCGATCCGCACCTGCTCGCCGCGCGGCGCGATCGACAAGCGCACCCATTGCTCGCCTTCGCGTGAAGAGGCCGCCTGCGCGGCGTTGCGCAACAGGTTGATCAGCACCTGCGCGAGCAGATCGGGATCGGCGTCGAGCGTCAATCCCTCCGCCACGGCGAGCGTCAGCGGCAACAATGGCCAATCGACGGTGAACAGCCGCTCCAGCTCCTCGGCGAACGGTTTTGCGGTGAAGCGGCGGCGGCGCACCTCGGGCGCGCGGGCGACGGCGCGATAGCTCTCGATGAAATGCCGGAGCCCCTCGGCGCGGCGCGCGAGCGTGGTGATCGCGGCGCGTGCGTCGGCAATGTCGGGCGGATCGTCGCCCAGGAGCACCGCCGCCGTCCCCGCGAGCGAGGTGACCGGCGTGAGCGAATTGAGGATCTCATGCGTCAGCACGCGGACGAGCTGCGTCTGCGCCGCCATCTCGACCGCGTCGAGCGTGCCCTGCATCGGCTCGACCGTGACGACGCGTACGCTGAGGCCCAGCCGTTCGAGCGTGGCGGTGCGCACGATCGCATGCTGCGGGCCGGTGGCGAAATGCAGGATCAGCAATTCCTGCCGTACCGGGCTGTCGGCGGTGAGGCGGCGCGCGAAGGTGGAACCGTAGATCGCATAATCCTCGGGCTGCACGCCCACGTGCAGGACGAACAGCCGCCGCGCGACCTTGTTCGCCGGCATCACGCCGCGTTCGGCATCGATCGTCAGCACCGCGACCGGCATGTCGTCGATCAGGGCCTCGAGATAATGCAGTTCGCGCACCGACTGGTCGCGCTTGGCCTGGAGCTCGCGCATCGCCGCATCGAGCGCCGCGCCCAATTGGCCGAACCCCGCGCCGCCGCGCCCGTCGAACCGCGCCGACATGTCGCCATAGCGGATCGCCTCGACGAAGCGTGCGACTGTCACGTTGGTCCGCTCGACATGCCGCCACAGGCCCGTCGCCGCGCCGACGACCAGCAGCCCGGCGACGATCCGCGCGGCGGCCAGATCGGGCGTCGCCAGCGCGAGGATGAAGGCGACGAGCACCACCAGCAGCGCCGCGATCCACGTCGCCAGCATTAGGGTGAAGCGGCGGTCAAAGGCCATGCTTCTCCATCCGGCGATAGAGCGCGGCGCGCGACAGGCCGAGCTCGGTCGCCGCGGACGAGATGTTGTAGCCGTGTTTCCTGAGCGCTTCCTCGACCAGCCGCCGCTCGACGCGATCGAGGTTGAGGTCGTGCGCCGCTGGCGCGACCACCGCTTCGGGCGCGATCCGCGCGACGCGGCTGTCGAGCGGGAAATCCTCGGGTTCGAGGGGCGCGTCGCCGGCCAGGATCACCGCGCGCTCGATCGCGTGGCGTAGCGCGCGGACGTTGCCCGGCCAGTCGTGCGCGACCAAAGCGGTGCGGGCCGCGGGCGTGATGGCGGGGGCAGGGCGGTTGTAGCGCCTGGCGTAGAGATCGAGGAAATGCGCGATCAGCGCCGGAACGTCCTCGCGCCGTTCGCGCAGCGGCGGCAACTCGATCTCGACTGTGTTGAGGCGGAACAGCAGATCCTGCCGGAAATGGCGGTCGTCGCGCATCGTCTCGGGCGTCATGTTGGTGGCGGCGATCACGCGGATGTCGACCGGGATCGGCCGGTTGGCGCCGACCGGCGTCACCTGGCGCTGCTCGAGCACGGTGAGCAGCTTCGGCTGGAGGTGCAACGGCAGGTTGCCGATCTCGTCGAGAAACAGTGTGCCGCCATCCGTCGCCTGGATGCGGCCGATACGATCGGCGCGGGCATCGGTGAAGGCGCCCTTCACATGGCCGAACAGCTCGGAATCGATCAGTTCGGTGGCGATCGCGCCGAGATCGACCGTCAGCATCGGCTGGTCGGCGCGCAGCGACTGGCGATGCAGGGCACGCGCCACCAGTTCCTTGCCGGTGCCGTTCTCGCCGAGCACCAATACGTTCGCCTGTGTCGGCGCGGCGCGCGCGATCAGCGAGTGGACACGCGCCATCGCCGGGGAGGAGCCGATCAGCGGATTGGTCGCGCCCGGTGCGGGATCGGCGACCGCCGCGACGCGGGCACGCTCGGTCGCGACCGAACGGCGCGAGCGGCGCAAAGCGGCAGCCGTGCGCACCGTCGCGAGCAAGCGCTCGTTCGACCATGGCTTGGAGACGAAATCGGTTGCGCCGCGCTTCATCGCCTCGACCGCGACGTTCACCCCCGCATGCGCGGTAATCATCACCACCACCATTTCGGGATCGAGTGCGAGCAACTTGTCGAGCCACGCGAGGCCCTCGGCCGCGTCGGTCGCGCCGCGCGCGAAATTGGCGTCGAGCAGCATGACGTCGGGCGAGCGCCCGACGAGCGCCGCGATCGCCTGCTCGGGCGCGCGCTCGGTGATGATCTCCGCGAACTGGCCGCGCAACAGCAACCGCGCGGCGACGAGGATGTCCTCGTCGTCGTCGACCACGACGCATAGGTCGAATTCCGGCGCCTTCCCCATCGTCCGCTCCCGTACAATCAGCGTGCGGAAACGGACAATCAAAATCCGTGCCAGTGAGTGGGCCATCAGAAGAAAGCCCGGAAATCCGCCGTTTCAAGCGTTTTGGCACGGGCGATGCTGAGTTGCGGGCATCGGCACTTCCGCCGAGCAGGAGACCCGAAATGCCCCTCACCAAGAGCTTCCACGCGCTGAGCCTGCTGGCCGCTTTGGCCGTCACCCTCTGCCTCACTGCCGTCACCGTGACCACGCCGGCGCATGTTTTCGCGGCGATCGTCGCGTGATGCCGGATGCGTCCGGTTCCGGACGCCCGTGTCCGGAACCGGACAGTGGCAGGGCAAATCCATGACGATCCGTCCCCTCGATACTTTTGGCACGCGCTTTGCGACCGGTTCCGATGCACCGTCGAAGGGAGCAGGAATGAGTGTCGTGCGGATGAAGGATGAAGGCGCAGGTGACCGGCCGGTGAGCGGCAGCGGCATGGACCGCATGGTCGAAGCGCGCGGCTTGACACGGCGCACCAAGATCATCCTCGGCGTCGTGGCGGCGCTGATCGCGGCGATCACCTTCTGGTGGTTCGCGCCGAGCGCCGCGACCGAGAATGTTTCCACCGACCGCCTGACCATTTCCGAGGTCCGTACCGGTCAGTTCGAGGACTTCATTCCGCTCCGCGCCAAGGTGACGCCGCTGCTCACCGTCTATCTCGACGCGGTCGAGGGCGGGCGGGTCGAGAGCATGGCGGTCGAGGATGGCACGATGCTCGCCAAGGGGCAGCTGATCGCGGTCCTGTCCAATTCCGAATTGCAGCTCGATACGCTCCGCGATCAGGCCGATGTCGAGCAGCAGATCAACTCGATGCGCAGCCAGGAGCTCGCGCTCTCGCAGACGCGTCTCGCCGACGAGCGCGCGATCCTCGATGCCAATCTCGCGCTCGCCAAGGCGAAGCGCCAATATGACCTCGAAGCGCCGCTCGCCGCGCGCGGCTTCATCTCGGGCAAGCAGTTCAACGACACCACCGATCAGTACAATTACCAGAAGGCGCAACTCGCCGAGGTGAAGCGCAGCCAGGCGACCAATGCGCGGTTGCAGGGCAGCCAGCTCGCCCAGCAGCGCGCTGCGTCGGATTCGATGACATCGGGCCTCGCCATCGCGCGCGGCAATCTCGATGCGCTCAACTTGCGCGCGCCGGTTGCGGGCGAACTGTCCGGCTTCGATATCCAGGTCGGCCAGTCGCTGCAGCGCGGGGAGCGCATCGCGCAGATCGACAGTCCCGGTCGCAATAAGTTGCAGGCGGGGGTCGATGAATTCTATCTCGGCCGCGTGCAACTCGGCCAGACCGCGACGGTCGATTATAGCGGCAGGAGCTATGCGGCGAAGGTCAGCAAGATCTATCCGCAGGTGAAGGACGGCCAGTTCCAGGTCGATCTCGTCTTCCTGAAGGACGAGCCGCAGAACATCCAGCGCGGCCAGACGCTGCAGGCCAAGCTGACCCTGGGCGATCCCGCGCCGGCGAAGATGCTGCCCAACGGCGCCTTCTACAACACCACCGGCGGCGCCTGGGTGTTCGTGGTCGCGCCGAACGGCAAGACCGCGGAGAAGCGCCAGGTGCGCCTCGGCCGCCGCAACCCCGACCAGATCGAAGTGCTCGACGGGCTCGATGCCGGCGAGCGCGTGATCACCTCCCCCTATACCGGTTTCGAAGACAAGAACCGGCTCGACCTCACGGGCAAGTGAAAGGATTCCCGATGCTTGAGATGCGCGCGCTGTCGCGGACCTACCGCACCGACACGATCGAGACGACCGCGCTCGACGCGATCGACCTGAGTATTGCCGACGGCGAATTCACCGCGATCATGGGGCCCTCGGGCTGCGGGAAATCGACCCTGCTCAACCTGATGGGGATGCTCGATAGTCCGACTAGTGGCTCGTACATCTTCAACGGCACCGAAGTCGCCGGCAAGACCGAAGGCCAGCTCGCCGAGTTCCGCAAGGCGAATATCGGCTTCATCTTCCAGAGCTTCAATCTGATCAACGAGCTGAGCGTGCGCGAGAATGTCGAGCTGGCGCTGCTCTATCACGATGTCTCGGCCAGCGAGCGCAAGCGTCGCACCGAAGAAGTGATGGACCGTGTCGGTATCGCGCATCGCGCGCGGCATCGCCCGAGCCAGCTTTCCGGCGGCCAGCAGCAGCGCGTCGCCGTCGCCCGCGCGCTCGTGGCAGCGCCCAAGCTGATCCTCGCCGACGAGCCGACCGGCAACCTCGACACCAATCACGGCGAGGAAGTGATGCGCATGCTCCAGCAGCTCAATGCGGACGGATCGACGATCGTGATGGTCACGCACTCGCCGGCGCACGCCGATTACGCCAGCCGCGTCGTCAGCATGCTCGACGGCCGCATCCTCCAGGAACGCCGCCGCGCGGCCTGAAGCACGACAGGGAGACCAAGCCAATGTGGCGTAATTATCTCATCGTGGGCCTCCGCGCGCTGGCGAAGAACCGGGCCTATGCCGCGATCAACATCGTGGGGCTCGCGCTGGGCATCGCCGCCTGCCTCATGATCCTGAGCTTCGTGCGCTACGAGTTCAGTTACGACAGCTGGCTGCCCGATTCCGATCAGGTCTTCCAGGTGCAGGATTATTATCATCCCGACGCGCAAGGCACCGAGGAGATGAAGCTCCAGCAGACGAGCTATATCGTCGGCCCGACGTTAAGGAAGGATTTCCCGCAGATCGCCAACGCGGTCTATTTCACCAGCCAACCGATCGTAGTGGTGAAGGACGGCCAGCCGAGCACGGTGCCGGGCGCGCTGTTCGTCGATGGAAACATCTTCGACGTGTTGCATGTGCCGTTCGTGCAGGGAGATCCGGTCCATGCGCTCGACGATCCGCATGCGCTCGCGCTCAGCCAGAAGGCGGCGACGCAATTGTTCGGCTCGGCCAGCGCGATCGGCCAGACCGTCACGCTCGCCAGCGGCGACTATAAGGCCGATTACCGCGTCACCGCGATCTACAAGGATATCCCGAAGAATTCGTCGCTCGCCTTCGGCATGGCGGCGCGGTTCGATCCGGCCACGTTCTGGCACAATTCGCCCGGCGCGGTGACCAGCTGGAGCTGGCAGTCGGGCGGATACTGGGTGCGGCTGAAGCCGGGCGCCGATGTCGCCGCGATCAACAGCCAACTGCCGGCCTGGAAGAAGCGCAACATTCCCGACGAAACCTCAGGCAACGTGCGCAGCAATCCCGGCGACCAGCAGGACTGGAAGCTGGTCAACATCCGCGACGTGCATCTGGGCGAGGCGCAGAACGGTGCACAGACGCCGGGCAACGACAAGCGCGCGATCGTCACCTTCGCGATCATCGCGCTTCTGATCCTCGGCATGGCGTGCGTGAACTTCACCAACCTCGCGACGGCCCGCGCCACGCAGCGCGCGCGCGAGGTGGCGCTGCGCAAGGTGCTGGGCGCGACGCGCAGGCAATTGATCTTCCAGTTCGTGGGGGAATCGATCCTGATCTCGGCGATCGCGACCTTGATCGCGCTGGCGCTGGTCGAACTGGCGCTGCCCGCGGTCAACGCGTTCCTCAACGCGCAGATCCAGATCCGCTATTTCGCGCTCGACGGCCTGTTGCTGCCGGTGATCATCCTGACCTTGCTGGTCGGGCTGGCGGGCGGCATCTATCCCGCGCTCGTCCTGTCGCGCTTCGAGCCGGCGCGCGTGTTGAAGGCCAACAAGTCCTCGGCCGATGCCGAAGGCTCCGGGCGCCTCCGCAACATCCTGGTCGTCGGGCAGTTCGCAGTGTCGATCGGGCTCATTATCTGCACCGGCGTGGTCTACGCGCAGACCGTCTACGCCCGCTCGGTCGATGCGGGATACAAGCGTGACGGGTTGCTCCAGATCGATGGCATCGAGCGGCCAGAAGTGGCTCGCGCCAGCCAGGCAATGATTGCGCAGATCGCGCGCATCCCGGGCGTAGCGGCGGTCGGCCGCACCAACATCGCGGTCAATAACGGTCACAATTCGATGACCGGCGTGCAGATGCCGGAGCGCAGCGACCAGACCATGCTCGGCGTCTATTCGACCGACGATCATTTCTTCGAGGCGATGGGCATGCATCTGATCGCCGGGCGGGCGTTGCAGGGGCAATTGCGCCCTCAGGACGATGCCACCACGCCGACGCCGACGCCCGAAGCGCAGAAAGCGCTGGTCGCGCGCGGCGTCAATATCGTGATCAGCGAAGCGGGCGCGCACCGGCTCGGTTATGCCGACGCGCGTGATGCGATGGGCAAGACGATCATGACCGGCATGGTCGAAGATCAATATGGCATGGTGCCCTCGACGATCGTCGGCGTGGTCAACGACGTGCGCTATCGCTCGGTACGCGATCCGTTGCAGCCGATGTTCTACATCTATGACAGCAGCTATTACACGCAGATGATGGTGCGCTTCGCCGCCGCCGATCCGCGCGCGGTCTATGATCAGGTGCAGGCGATCTGGAAGCACACAGTGCCCGACATCCCGTTCCAGGCGCGTTTCGTCGACGACATCGTGCGCGATCAGTACAAGGCCGACCAGGCGCGGGCCGAACTGTTCGGGGCGTTCGCGATCCTGGCGGTGGTGATCGGCTGTCTCGGCCTGTTCGGGTTGGCTGCCTTCACCGCGGAGCGCCGCACCAAGGAGATCGGCATCCGCAAGGTGCTGGGTGCGAAGACCCGCGACATCGTGCGGCTGCTGGTGTGGCAGTTCAGCCGTCCCGTGCTGATCGCCAATCTGGTCGCCTGGCCGATCGCCTGGTGGATCATGCGCGACTGGTTGAACGGATTCGACCAGCGCATAGCACTAACCCCCGTGCCGTTCCTCGAAGCCGGGCTGCTCGCCCTGCTGATCGCGATCGGCACGATCGCCGCGCACGCCTGGCGGGTGGCCCGGACGAGTCCGGTCAAGGCGCTGCGTTACGAATGACCCGCTTCGCCGCGGCCGGCGCCATCCCTCTGCCGGCCGCGGCGATCCTCTTCCAAAAGTTGGAACACCATTGACCCGCCTCGCGTTGAAGCGGAAAAAGAACATAACATGAACACTATTGTCCCCGATTCGCGTCTTTGGGCATCGGCGGCGCAGCTCGTGAGCGCTGCGGGAGAGGGGGCGTGTATCCCCTGCTTCGGCACGGAAAGGCTGGATCGCGCGGTTGCCGAGCGATTGCCGCGCGCCGCCTTGCACGAAGTCTTCGCGGACAGTGAGGATTCATCGAGCGGCGCCGCGTTCGCCGTCCTGCTCGCGGTGCATGCGCTCGGGCCGGGCGAGGCGCCGATCCTGTGGGTGCGCGAGGCGCGTTCCGCACAGGCGCTGGGGCGGCTGCACGCGACCGGACTGAACGATCTGGGCATCGCACCCGGTCGGCTGATCCATGTCGAGGCGGACGATGCCACCGCGACGCTCCGCGCCGCCGCCGATGCCGCGCGCTGCACCAGCCTGGGCGCGGTGGTGATCGAGCCGTGGGGCAATCCGCCGGTGCTCGATCTCACCGCGACGCGCCGGCTGATGCTGGCGGCGCAGGCGTCGGGCGTGATGGCGGTGCTGCTGCGCGTGGCGGGCCAGCCGGTGCCGAGCGCGGCGATGAGCCGCTGGCGCGTCGCCGCGGCGCCCTCGACGGCGCTGGAAGCCGATGCGCCGGGCCATCCGGCATTCGATGTCTGTCTGCTGCGCCAGCGCGGCGGGATCGCCGGGATCGAGGCCCGGCTGGAGTGGAAGCGTGACGAAGGCAAATTCCGCGAAGCACCGTTATCTGGCGCTGTTCTTCCCCTGGCTGCCGATCGAACGGCTGCGCATCCGTCAACCGCATAGGCTGGCGACGCGGATCGACGCGCCGGTGGTGTTCGTCGAAAGCGTGAAGGGTGCGATGCGGATCATCGCCTGCTGCCAGACTGCCGCCGCGCTCGGCCTCGCGTCCGGCACGACGCTCGCCGATGCACGGGCGCGTGTGCCTGATCTCGAGGCGATCGACCACGCGCCGCATGCCGATCACGACTGGCTTGAGGCGTTGGCAGACGGGTGTGGGCGCTATACGCCGAGCGTAGCGCTCGATCCCCCTGACGGGTTGGTGCTCGATATTGCCGGTTGCACGCACGGGTTTGGCGGCGAGCGCGAACTGGGGGCGGAGATCGAGAGCCAACTGGCGCGGCGCGGGATCGCGGTGCGCTGGGCCTGCGGCGATACGCCCGATGCCGCCCGCGCGCTCGCGCGTTTCCAGACCGCCGCCGCGCCCGACGAGGATGCCGCGATCCGCCGCCTGCCGGTGATCGCGCTCGGGCTGGACGACGAGGATACGGTCGCGCTGAGCCGCGCCGGGCTGAAGACGATCGGCGATATCGCCTGCCGTCCGCTGGCGATGATCGCCGCGCGCTTCGGCGCGGACGCGGTGACCGGCATCCGCCGCATCCTCGGCGAGGAGGAAAGCCCGCTCACCCCGCGCGTGGTGACGCCGCCGCTGCGCGTCGAGCGCCGCTTCGCCGAGCCGGTCGCGCGCACCGAATACGCGCTGGAAGTGCTGGGCGAACTCGCTGCCGAAGCTGTCGTCGTGCTCGAAGAAACGGGCGAGGGCGGTCGCCGCTTCGAGGCGCGCTTCTTCCGCAGCGATGGGCTGGTGCAGCGCTTGGCGGTCGAGACCGGGCAGCCCAGCCGCGACGTGAAGGCGATCCTGCGCCTGTTCCGCGAACGGATCGACAGCCTCTCCGATCCGATCGACCCCGGCTTCGGCTTCGACCTGATCCGTCTCGACGTGCCGATCGCCGAGCCGCTCGATGCGTCGCAGCTGAAGCTTGAGGGCGGTGCGGTCGCCGAGATCGAGGTCGCGGCGCTGATCGACCGGCTCAGCACGCGGCTGGGGCGAGGCAGGGTGCGCCGTTTCGTGCCGCGCGACACGCATATCCCCGAGCAGGCCGAACTGCTCCTGCCCGCGGTCGAGGCGGGCAAGCCGGTGCCGTGGCCCAAGCCCGAAGCCGGCGAGCCGCCGCTGCGTCCGATTCACCTGTTCGATCCGCCGCAGCCGATCCAGGTCACGTCCGAAGTGCCCGACGGCCCGCCGCTTCAATTCCGCTGGCGCCGCACCCTGCACGAGGTGGCGCGCATGGAAGGGCCCGAGCGGATCGCGCCCGAATGGTGGCGGCGGCGCGAAGGGAAGGGGCTGACACGCGATTATTACCGTATCGAGGATGTGCGCGGCCGCCGCTTCTGGATCTTCCGCCACGGTCTGTACGACGAGGTCGAGCAACCCGGCTGGTATGTCCACGGCCTGTTCGCATGAGCTTCGCGGACCTTGTAACCGCAACGAACTATTCGTTCCTGCGCGGCGCCTCGCATCCGAAGGACATGGTGGGACAGGCGTTGGCGCTTGGCCATTCCGGCATCGGTATCGCCGACCGCAATACTGTCGCGGGCGTGGTGCGGGCGCATGTCGCGCTGAAGGAATCCCAAGCGAAATCTCGTGAGGAAACCGGCAGCGAAACGCCTTTCAAGCTCGCCGTCGGCAGCCGCCTCGTCTTCGTCGACGGCACGCCGGACATCGTCGTCTATCCCCGCACGCGCTATGGCTGGGGGCGGCTCACACGGCTGCTGACCTTGGGCAATCGCCGTGCTGAAAAGGGCGGCTGCATTCTGCGCTTCGCCGATCTGCTCGAATTTGCGCAGGACATGGTGCTGATCGTCTTGTCCGAAAGCAGTTTCGATCCGCATGAAGTGGACGAGGCCAAGCATAGCCGCCCCAAGTCCGATGATTCGAGCAATGTCGTGACGCTTGAATTTTCTGATCGTCATCCCGGCCTTGTGCCGGGACCCACGGGGGAACACGCAACTGTCTCGCGATTAGAGCGGTGGGCCCCGGCACAAGGCCGGGGTGACGATAGATTGGAACGGGTGCTTGCGCGTCTTGCTAAGGCACTGCCGGGCGGCATCTGGCTCGGTGTTTCGATGCCGCGTGCTGGTCGCGACGGGCGCAAACTGGCGCGCTTATGCCGGTTGGCGAATGAAGCGCACGTGCCCGTGCTCGCCACCTGCGACGCGCTCTACGCTACGGCCGGGCAACGCCCGTTGCACGACATCGTCACCTGCATCCGCAAAGGCGAAACCGTCGCCGGCGCCGGCCGCCTGCTCGAAGCCAATGGCGAGCGCCATCTCAAGCCCGAAACGGAAATGCGCCGCCTGTTCCGCGATCGCCCGGACGCAGTGGATGAGAGCGAACGGATCCTGTCGCTGATCGACTTCACGCTCGATCAGCTGAAATACGAATACCCCCACGAACCGGTGCCACCGGGGTGGGACCCGCAGGATTGGCTCGAACACCTCGTTTACAAGGAGGCGAACAAGCAACATCCTGACGGGATTCCCGTCAAATTGCAGAAAACCCTCGATGAGGAGTTCGAACTCATCCGGGACCGCAATTACGCTTATTATTTTCTCACCGTGTACGAAGCCGTAAAGTTCGCGCGCGAACAGAAACCCCCTATCCTGTGCCAGGGTCGCGGTTCAGCCGCCAATTCGGCGGTTTGTTACCTGCTAGGCGTCACTTCGGTCGATCCGATGAAATACGATTTGCTGTTCTCGCGCTTCGTCTCCTCGAAGCGCGACGAGCCGCCGGATATCGACGTCGATTTCGAGCATGAGCGGCGCGAGGATGTGATCCAGCACATCTATGAACGTTACGGCCGGCATCGCGCGGCGATTGCGGCGACCGTGATCCACTATCGCGCGCGCAGCACGGTGCGCGAGGTCGGCAAGGCGCTAGGGCTATCCGAGGATGTGACGCAACGGCTGACCAGCACGGTGTGGGGCAGCTATGCCAGCAGCATGGAAGAAGACCGGTTCGCGATGGCGGGGTACAGCCTCGACAATCCAGCGATGGCGCAACTCAAGACCATCGTCGATCAATTGCTCGAATTCCCGCGGCATCTTTCGCAGCATGTCGGCGGATTCGTGCTGACGCAGGATCGGCTCGACGAGACGGTGCCACTGCATAATGCGGCGATGGAGGATCGTACCTTCATCGAATGGGACAAGGACGATATTGATGCGCTTGGCCTGATGAAGGTCGACATCCTCGCGCTCGGGATGCTGACCTGCATCCAGAAATGCTTCGATCTGATGCGCTTGCACGGGCTCGGCGACTACGATCTCAAATCTATCCCGCAGGATGATCCCGAGGTTTACGACATGCTGCGCAAAGGCGACAGCATCGGCGTGTTTCAGATCGAGAGCCGCGCGCAGATCAACATGCTGCCGCGATTGAAACCGAGGAAATTCTACGATCTCGTCATCCAAGTCGCGATCGTGCGCCCCGGCCCGATCGAGGGAGATATGGTCCATCCTTATTTGCGCAGACGTGCCGGAAAGGAAAAACCTGAACTGCCTTCGCCCAAATATGGCGATCCCGGCGAATTGAAGGATGTCCTGGGCAAGACTGAAGGGGTGCCGCTGTTTCAGGAACAGGCGATGAAGCTGGCGATCGTCGCGGCGGGGTTCTCGCCCGACAAGGCGAACGAATTGCGCAAGGCGATGGCGACGTTCCGCAATGCCGGGACGATCGGCAATCTGAAGGCCGACATGATCGAAGGGATGGTGAAACGCGGTTACGAGCGCGATTTCGCCGAACGGTGTTACAAACAGATCGAGGGTTTCGGCAGCTATGGTTTTCCGGAAAGCCACGCCTTGTCGTTCGCAGGCCTCGTCTACGTGTCCTCGTGGATCAAGTATCACCATCCGGCGGTGTTCTGTGCGGCTTTGCTCAATTCGCAGCCGATGGGGTTCTACGCGCCGGCGCAATTGGTCGGCGACGCGCGCAAGCATGGGGTAGAGGTGCGCGAGGTCGATGTGAACGTGAGTGCGTGGGACAACACGATCGAGCCTGTCCTAAACCGTGACCCCGGGCTTGTTCCGGGGGTCACGCATCCCCAATCGACTCCGTCGCTTGTTGCGCAGTGGACCCTGGAACACGTCCGGGGTGACGAAGAAGGAAAGGGTGTCGCGCTGCGGCTGGGGTTCCGTCAGATCGATGGCTTCAAGGAAGACTGGGCAAAGTCGCTCGTTGCCTCCCGTGAGACAGGTCCCTTCGCCAGTGTCGAGGAACTGGCCGCTCGCGCCAATCTCCCGTCCCGGGCCCTCCGCCTCTTGGCCGATGCCGACGCGTTCCGTTCGATCGATCTCGACCGGCGCGGCGCCCTGTGGGAGGCACGGCGCATGCCCGGCGACGTGCTGCCGCTGTTCGCTGCGGCCGAGGCTCGGCAGCTCGGTGCCGAGACAGACGCGCAGCTGCCCGCCATGCCGCTCAGCGAGCATGTCGCGGCGGATTATCAGGTCACGCGGCTGTCGCTCAAAGGCCATCCGATGCAGTTCCTGCGTGAGGGCTTCGAGCGCGAGGGCGTGCTGAGTTCAGCAGAAGCCGGGCGCTTGAGCAAAGGGCGTGTCCGCGTCGCCGGCGTGGTGCTCGTCCGCCAGCGGCCGGGCAAGGGCAATGCGATCTTCGTCACGCTCGAGGACGAGACGGGGATCGTCAACGTGCTGTTCTGGGCGCGCACGTTCGAGGTCTATCGCCGCCAGATCATGGCGGCGCATCTGATGGAGGTGGAAGGCGAGGTGCGGAAGAGCGAGGAGGGCGTGCTCCACATCATCGGCGCGCGTGCGATCGATCGCACCGAGGAACTGAGCAAGCTATCCGAGGATCACGTCACCCGTCCGCCGATGGCCCGGGCCGACGTCTCGCTGGCGCCCGATCATCGCCGCGACGTGGCGCCGCGCGGCAGCCATCCGCGTAACGTCCGCATCCTGCCCAAGAGCCGCGATTTTCACTAGGCCGTCGGCGGTCCGCCGGGCAGGATCACCGTGACGCGCAACCCGCCGAGCGGCGAGCGGCTCGCCTCGATCCGGCCGTGATGCGCCTCGACGATCGCCTGCGCGGTGGCGAGGCCAAGCCCCGAATTGGTCACCGATTCGCCCGGCGCGGTGCTCGAGCGGTAGAAGGGCTCGAACAATTGCTGCGCCAGTTGGATATCGACGCCGGGCGCGCTGTCGTCGATGATCAGCCGCCACGCGCTGCGATTGCCTTCCAGCCCGAGCGCGATGCGGCCGCCCGGCGGGGTGTAGCGCAGGCTGCTGTCGATCAGCGCGGTGAACAATTGCTCGATCCGCTCGCCGTCCCATTTCACCGGCACGGTCGATTGCGGCAATGTGCCCGATTCCAGCGCCACGCCTTGCGCCTTGGCGCGGCGTGACATCGCCCAGATCGCGTTGTGGATCAGCGCGACGGGATCGACGGTCCGGAATGTCACGGGCAGGCGGCCGAGATCGGCCAGCGCCACCGCGTTGAGATCCGCTGCCAGTTCGTGCAGCCGCTTCACGTCCTCGAGCACGTCCTCGAACGCTTCATCACCGGTGATGTGCGGACGGGCGGCGGCGAGCTTCTCGCTCAGCGCCTCGACCGGCTGGCGCAATTCCTCCGAAACCGAAACGAGCCAGGTGCGCCGCGCGCTTTCGAGCCGCTCGAAGCGCCGCGCCACACGCCCGAGGTTGCGCATCGTGCCGCGCGTCTCGGCTGCGCCCGCTTCCTCGAAGACGACGTCGTAATCGCCCTGCGCCACCGCCTTGCTCGTCTTGAACAAGGCGATCTGCGGACCGCTCCAGCGCCGCGCGATGATCCAGCCGCCGACCAGCAGGATCAGCAGTAAAATGCCCGTCGCCATGAGGATGCCCAGGATCTGGTCGCGCGCGAAGGCGTAGCTGCCGAGATCCGGCGTTGGCGCGCGCACCACGCGGACGATCCCGATCCGCGTGCCGTTCAGCATCACCGGCCGCTCGGTGCGGGTGCCGTCCTGGTCGGGCTGGGCACCCGCGATGAAGCCGCCTTGCGGCGTATACAGCGCGACACGATCGAGCAAAGGCGCGGGCGGATCGCCCGGGCGGCTGCTGTCGGCGAACCTTTTCTGCACCGATTGCAGCGCCTGCGGCAACGGGGTGCCGCCTCGCACCTCGCTCGCGGTCAGCGCGGCGAACGCCGCCAGCGCCTGCCGGTCCGTCGCCGCAAGATAAGCATTGCTGTTATTGTTGAGATTCCAGATCAGCACCGTTCCGGGCAGCACGACGGCCAGCAAAGCCTCGCTGGCAAGCAATGCGAAAAGCCCGGAAAACAGCCGCACGTCTTATCCCTCTGCGCAGGAATAGAAATCACGCGCTATCGTGGAATCATCCGTGAGACAATCAAGCATTCTATACTTCGCAGAGTCTCGTCTCTGGACGATTTTTCTGCGCCGAATGAGATTTTCGTGTCGCATTCGTCCAATAGGTACGATCTGTACCTAATCCAGCCGCGAGCGCTCCACCGAATCGAGAATGCGCGCGCCGGCCATGAATACCGCGATCGGGCAAACCGAGAACAGCAGCCAGCCGCCATAGCCCGGATATTGCTGCAAATAGTGCACGCCGCGCTCCACCGCGCCCATCCCGAGCGCATAGATCACCGCGAACGCCTCGAACTTGGTCTTGATGATGAACAGGTTGCGCAGGCGGGTCCACATGGCCGCAATTTAAGCAAGAGGCGGGCCAATGGCGGAAATGCGTGGGTTCGGCTTAAGGCACGTGGTTAAATGTCAATTAACTCGACAGTGCCGACCGCCTCGATCAGCGCCGCGCGCGCGCGCTCGATCGTGCCGATCAGCGCCGGGTCGGCGATCCGCGCGGGATCGATCGTCTCGGGCCAGTATGCCGCGACGACCTCGGCAATGCGGTCGAGCTTCGCGTCATCGACCAGGAAGCGCGGATCGACCGTGGCGGGATCGGCGACGACACGCAGGCGCAGGCAGGCGGGGCCGCCGCCATTGGCCATCGACTGGCGCACATCGACCACTTCGAGCCGTCGGATCGGGCCGTTGCCCGCCGTCATGCGCTGGAGATAGCGCCACACCCGCGGATTCGCCTGCGCCTCGCCCGGCAGGATCAGCGCCATTGCGCCGTCGGGCAGCGACACGAGCTGGGCGTTGAACAGATAGGACTGGATCGCGTCGGCCAGGCTCACCTCGGCCGCGGGTACCTCGATGATCTCGACTTGGGGGAGAGCCGCGCGGAGATTGGCATAGAAGCCGTCCTTGTCGGCAAAGGCCTGTTCGTGCGTGAACAGCACGCGTTCGTTGGCCACGGCGACGACGTCGTTGTGGAACGCGCCGGCGGCGATCGCTTCCTCGGCCTGTTGGACGAACAGAGTGCGCGCCGGATCGAGCCGGTGCGCGCGCGCCACTGCTTCACTCGCTTCGCGATGCTGGCGCGCGGGGAAGGGACCGCCGGATACGCCATAGACGAAGATCTCGACCCCGGGCGCATCATGATCGGCGCAGAGCCGCATGTGATTGGCCGCGCCCTCGTCGCCGAATGGGGCAGGGATCGCTTCATGCACCGCGAAGGCGGGATGCGCGAAGGCCAGGCGCAATTGCGCCAACGTCCCGCGCCATTCGTGGCTGCGATGCGGCATCGTCACCAGATTGGCGACAGTCAGATGACAGCGCCCATCGATGCAATCGGGCGCGGGCGAGACGGTGGCCGCGTTCGCCGCCCACATCGAAGAAGCGGAGAGCGCCTGCGCCTGCAGGTGCGGCGCGGCCTCGGCGTAGCGGGTCGCCAGCGTATCGAGCCACGCGTGATCGGGCCGTATATGCGGCAGCAACATGCCCTGATGCAGCCCGAGCGCGAGGTTCGCGCGCATCTTGGCGATGCCCTGCAGCGCCGCTTCGCGCGGGCGTGAGGCCTTCCCGGCATTACTGGTCGCGGCGAGGTTGCCGGGGCTGAGCCCGGCATAATTGTGGCTCGGGCCGATCAGGCCGTCGAAATTGATTTCGACGATTGCCATCACGCGCGCCCGATATGGAGGATATCGTCGCCCTCGCGCAGGCCGAGCGCATTGGCGGCGGTCACGTCGAGCACCACGCCGCCCTCGCATAAGCGTACCCGCCCGAAGGCGCAGCGGAAATCGCTCAATCGGCCTGCCGCGACCAAAGCCTGATCGCCGCCGTCATTGTCGAACGCGACGACCTTGCTCGTCACGGCCTCGCGGACCGTGCGCACCTTGTCGGTGCGCGCGGTCATGGTCGGGCCGCCGTCGAAGATGTCGACGTAATTCTCGAACGCGAAGTTCTCGTTTTCCAGCATCCGCATCGCCGCGCGGCCGGAAGGGTGGGGCAGGCCGATCGCCGCGCGGGCCGTCTCGGTCAGCATCGCGGTGTAGATCGGATGCTTGGGAAACAGATCGGCGATGAACTGGTGGCCGTGGATCGCATTGAACTGGTCCGCGTCCTGGAAATTCATCCCGAAGAAGCGGCCCGCAAGCCCGTCCCAGAACGGCGATCCGCCCGCCTCGTCGATGATGCCGCGCAGTTCGGCGAGGATGCGGTCGGCGAAGCGTGCGCGATGCTGGCGGATGAAGAGATAACGGCTGCGCGCGAGCAGCAGGCCGAGCCCGCCGGCGCGCTCGCCCGGATGGAGGAACAGTCCGCCCACCTCGCTCGAACCTTCGAGATCGGTGGTCAGCGTCAGCATATCGGCGCGGAAGGTGCGGTCGAGTTCGCGCGATTGCTGGGTCAGCGTGCCGAGACGGTAGGAATAAAAGGGGTAGCGTTGCCCGACCATCGTGAAGATCTGGCAGGTACCGCGCACCTCACCAGTCTGGACATTCTCCAGGATCAGCACGAACACTTCGTCGACCGGCGTGTCCTCGGCGCGTGCGAATCCCGCCGAGCTGCGCGCGAGCTTGGCTTTCAGCGCCTTGCGGTCGGGCGGCAGGTTGGTGAAGCCGCCGCCGGTCAGCTTCGCCATCTCGTAGAGATGCTGCAGATCGGTGTCGCGCGCCGCTCGGATACGAAAGCTCACAATCCCCCCTTTTCGGTAATGCGCAGCATGGTGAGCGCGGAGAGCGCGGCGCGCTCGGGCAGGCTCTCCACGATCAGGAATTCGTCGGCGGAATGGATCGCGCCGCCACGTGCGCCCATCGTATCGACCACCGGCACGCCCGCCGCGGCGATGTTGTTGCCGTCGCACACCCCGCCGGTCGCGCGCCATGCGATATCGAGGCCGAGATCGCCGCCGACCTGCTTCACCAGATCGAACAGCTTAGCCGCTCCGGAGTCGATCGGCTTGGGCGGGCGGTTGAAGCTGCCATGCGTCTCGATCCGCACGTCGTGCGCGGCGGAGACGATCGCGACCGTCTCCGCGATCCACGCCTGCGCACGCGCGATCTCGTCGCGATCGGCGGGGCGGAAATTGACGCGCAACACGGCCAGATCGGGCACCACATTGTTCGGCCCGCCACCCTCGATCCGCGCCGGATTGACCGCGAGGCGCGGGCTCTTCGCTTCGCTCAGCCGCAGCGCGATCGCGGCGGCGGCGACGATCGCGTTGCGCCCGTCTTCCGGATTGCGCCCGGCATGCGCGCTGCGGCCATGCACGACGATGGAGAAATTGCCCGTCCCGCCGCGCGCGCCCGCGAGCGTGCCGTCGGGTAGCGCCGGTTCGTAGGTGAGGGCCGCAACTTTGCCTTTAGCGGCGCGCGCGAGAAGCTTGGCCGAGGAGAAGCTGCCGGTTTCCTCGTCCGAATTAATCACCACTTCATAGCCGATCCGCGGCGCCAGCGGGCTCGCCTCGACCGCCTTCAGCGCGGCAAGCATCACCGCCAGCCCGCCCTTCATGTCGGCGACGCCGGGTCCGTTGAGCGCGCCGTCGTCCTGCCAGCGCAGGCTCTGGAACGGATGATCGGCCGGGTAGACCGTATCCATATGCCCGGTCAGCAGCATCTGCACCGGCGCATCCGGGCGCACCGCGAGATGCAGATGCTTGCCATGGTCCAGAGCGTTGACCTTGCCGTCCGCGCTCACGCTGTCCGCAGGCTCGGGTTCGACCAGCGCGATATCACCCGGCAACGCCGAAAACGCATCGGCCAGCGCACCCACGACCGAACGCAGCCCTTCGAGATTGCGCGTGCCGCTGTTGATCGCCGCCCATCGCTCGACCTGCGCGAGCATCGGCGCGTCGCCGACCGATTCGACTGCGGCCTGTTCGGTACGGGAAAGCGCGGACATGATCCGGCTCTAGCCGTTCGCGCCCGTCCGCTCCACCCCCGATGGTAACGGATGAAACTAGAAGCTGTAGACGAGCGAGGCGCGGCTGGTCGTGTCGGTGCTCACGGAGCCGCCCGGGGGCATGCTCTCATATTGCACGACATAGCTGAACTGCGCTGCAAGCGGGCCGAACAGCTTGGCGTTGAGCGATGAAGTGCTGCTCACCGTGCTGTTGTAATGCTCGATATAGGCATTGGTGTTCTGCGTGATCGAGATCGCGGGCGTCAGCTTCCAGCCGAAATCGACGCTGCCGCGCGCCGCCACGCTCGCCTCTTTCGTGTGGTCGCTGAAATAGGTGTCGCGGAAGGCCGGCCCGAGCTCGAGGTTGAGCGTCAGCTTGGGCTGCTTGATCGCGCTGTAGCCCGCGCCGAGCGAGGCCGAATAGCGATCGTCATAGCCGAGGAAATGATCGCTCTCGTACTGCAGCTGGCCATAGGCGTAGGCGCGCGGCGAGAATTTGTAGTTCGGCTCGTAATCGGCGAGATAATGCTCGCGCGTGATGATGCCTGCGCTCTCCTGGTAATCGGCCTGGAGGTGGACCTTGTTGCGCCACTTCAGCGTCTCGCGCGTCAGGTCGATCCCGGCGTTGAGGCCGGTGTCGTGCGTGTTGCCGGTGGTCATGTATCCGCCGAGCTGCACCTTGCCTTTCCACAGATCGAACAGTCCGACATCCTTGAGCTTCTCGAGCGCGGCTTGCGCGCGTTGCTCGCGCCAGGCGTTGACCGCGGTATCGACCGTCTTGGCGCTGCCCGGCGCGGCGTTCTTGGCGTATTTGGCGATCGTGGTGACGTCGTTGTCGTTGCCGCTCGCCATCGCCGCGTCGAGCATCGCCTTCAGCGGATCGGGTATCGGTGACGTCTGGTCGCTCATGATCATCGCCGTTGGGACGTCCGGCATCTCCGGCGCGGCATTCCCCAGAAGCAGCGGCGCGAGCGGCGCCGTCAGCGCGAGCAGAATCGGGCGATAGGGCATGGCGGCCGCTTAACCGCACAAATGCGGCGAGAAAACGGTTTCGTCTGCGATACGTCGCGAGGAGGGCTCGCTTTGCCGTTACGGAATGTGCGGCGCGAACGCCTCCAGCACCTGTTCGTAGAGCGCCTTCTTGAACGGCACGATCATCACGGGCAGTTCGGCCGGATCGATCCAGCGCCAGGCGCGGAACTCCTGATGCGCGGTCGCGATGTCGATATCGCCGTCTTCACCAAGGAAGCGAAACAGGAACCAGCGCTGCGTCTGGCCGCGATATTTGCCTTTCCACACCTTGCCGATCAGGTCTTCGGGCAGGTCGTAGGTCAATTCCCTGGGCGCGACCGCGACCAGCTCGACCTTGCCGGGCGCGACGCCCGTCTCCTCCCACAGCTCGCGCACCGCTGCCGTCTCGGCATCCTCGCCGGGATCGATCCCGCCCTGCGGCATCTGCCAGGCCTCGAGCGTCGAATCGATGCGTTGCCCGACGAACACCTTGCCGTCGCGATTCATCAGCATCACCCCCGCGCACGGGCGATAGGGCAGAGTGTCGGGATCGACCGGCATGCTCAGGCCGCCGCGGCCTGCGCCATCACGCGCTCGCCTTCGGCCTCGGTGCTCACGTGCTTCAGCGCGGCGAGCGCGGCCGAGACGTCTGCGATCGATGAGGGGATGGCCTTGCGCAAGGTAATGAAGCCGTGGATCTGCCCCTTCGCCTCGCGGAAGATCACCGGCACCCCCGCTTTGGCAAGCGCGGCGGCATAGGCGCGTCCCTGATCGCGGATCGGATCGAGGCTGGCGGTCACCACCACGGCGGGTGGCAGATCGGCGAGATTGCCAGTCAAGGGCGAGGTGCGAACGTGCGTGGCCTCTGCGGCATAGGCCGCGCTGAACCACTCCATGCCGTCCTTGGTCAGCAGATAGCCATCGGCGAATTCGTCGTACGACGGATAGGGCTGGCTCATGTCGGCTGCCGGATAGAATGGCAGCTGCGCGATCACCGGCACCTTGGCGGGCATGTCACGCAAAGCCATCGCGGTGACGATCGTCAGGTTGCCGCCCGCGCTGTCGCCGCACAGCACCAGGCTGGTCACGCTGCGACCGAGATCGGCCGGGCTCTCCGCCACCCAGCGCGCCGCCGCCTCGCAATCGTCGGGCGCGGCGGGCCAGGGCGCCTCGGGCGCGAGGCGATAATCGACCGCGATCAGCGGCAGGTCGAGGACGCGCGCCATCTCGGCGCAGAAGCTGGCATGCGTGTCGAGATCGCCGATTACGAAGCCGCCGCCGTGGAAGAACACGATCGCCGGACCCGGCTCGCGGCTGGCGCGTGCATCGAACAGGCGCGCCCGTATGCCGCCCGCCGGTCCAGGAATTTTCAGGTCGAGCAGCGTTGCCAGCTCGCCGGCAGGCAGATCGGCGATGTCCTTCATCGCCACCATCTGCGCCCGCGCGCCTTCGGGCGGCAACTCGTGCATCTTCGGCCCCGGCAGGCTGTTCAGGAACTGCAGGAACATGCGGACATCGGGGCGGACGAAGGGTTCGGTCATCGAGTCTCTCTCCAGCAGGCGCATGGCCGTTTGGAACATCAGGTATGCCAGAAGGCCGCCGCCGTCCACTGTTTGGGCGATGGCATTTATCCATCTTCGCGAGGCGGGTATCCCCGGCGGCGTATCATCCGGTTCAGTCGAGCATGGATGCGGCCGCTGCCACGACGCGGTCGCGCCCCTCCTGCTTCGCGCGATAGAGCGCGGTGTCGGCCATCGCGATCAGTGCTTCGGGCGCGCCGTCATCGGCCGGGAATATATGGCCGATGCCGAGGCTGACGGTCAGTATCCCTGAGCCTGCGGGAGAGGAGAGGTTCAGCCGTGCGACCGCGCCGCGCATCGCCTCGGCCAGCGCCTGCGCCTCGTTTGGCACGGTCGCGGGCAGGATGGCGGCGAACTCCTCGCCGCCATAGCGCGCGATCAGATCGCCGCCGCGCCGGACGCAGCCCTGAAGCGCCTTGCCCACCGCGCGCAGCCGTTCGTCGCCCACGGGGTGGCCGAACGTGTCGTTGAGCAGCTTGAAATGATCGATGTCGATCATCACCAGCGCCAGTGCGTCGCCGCTGCGCCGGGCGCGCGCCCATTCCCGGCGCAGCGTCTCGTCGAACTGCCGCCGGTTGGCGAGGCCGGTGAGCGCATCGATCCGCGCCAATTCGTCCAGCCGGTCCTGCATCCGGAAGCTCTCTGTCTGCACGAAGACGTTGCGCAGCCCGGTGCCCAGCGTCGCCGTGGCGAAGCCTGCGATCGCCAGCATCGGGGCGCCGGCGATCAGCGAGGCGGAGACGACGAGCAGGCTGATCGCCAGCATCAGCGGGCTGGCCGAGCGGACGAGGTTGTTCGCCTTTTGCGACGTCGCGAGCCACGTCTCCCGCATCGGCAGGCGCGACAGAGCGAGGATCGCCAGCAGCAGGAAAGGGGCGTCGATGACAAGGTCCGTCATGCCGCCGTAATCGGCATCGGACTGGAAGTGATTGATATAGCCGGCGCTCGCCATATAGGCGAAGGCGAACAGCGTCAGCACGCCGAAGAACGTGCGCTGCCGCGCCGTGCCGCTCGTGGCGAAGCGGATCAGTGCGAAGGCGCCGACGAAGAGGTTCTCGATATCGAACATCAGCCGTAGGTTCACCGTGCCCGCCGCCGCCGTGCCGGTGAGCGTCGAAAAGGACAGGGTGTGCGCCGCGAACAGCAGGCCGAGCATCAGGGCCATCGCCGCGTCGAGCAGCCGTACGTGCCATGCCTCATTGTCCGGGCTTGCCGCGGCGAAGATCAGCGGCACGCCGTACAGCACGAACAGCAGCATCCCGATTGCGCCCTCCTCCCCGTCAGGCCCGATCAGCAGCGCGCTCGCCATCGTCGCGGCCATGCCGAGCGACCAGAAGGCCATTGCGAGGGCCGCCGCGCTCCAGCCCTCCGGGCCGTCCGGCGAGCGCCCCCGCCGGACGCAGGCCGCGCTCGCCAGCGCGGGGGTCAATGTGAGGAAGATCAAGGAAAACGCGGTCGCGTGCTCGGGGAAGAGAAGGGGGAACGCGGCATGGAGTGCCAGATAGGCCAACGCGCAAATGACGGCGATATGCGGCGAAATGCTGCGCACGGGCGAGTGCTCCGGCGTTCCGCCGGCCTCTTGCGCATCGTGCGGCGCCGGTGCTGGTGCGTGGATCATGCGAGGCCTTGCGGGAAAATCTAGGCAAAACCAGTTATCAAAGCGTAGCCATATGGTGGCCGTCTGCCCCATTTTTGCCGCATCGCCCGCAATCGCCGCGTTAAAAGAACCGTTTGCACGCGCCCCCGATCATTCTACGTTGGTCCAACAGAGCGACGCCCGTTAGAGAGCGCCCGAATAGACCGCAGGACTACACATAAATGGCGACCGCCGTTCACGAAGTGACGCCTGAGGAGGCGTCGGCCCATCCACCCGCGGAATCGATCGTGGTGCGCTTCGCCGGGGACTCCGGCGACGGCATGCAGCTGACCGGCGGGCAGTTCACGCTTTCCACCGCTTTGGCGGGCAACGATCTCGCGACCTTCCCCGATTTTCCGGCGGAGATCCGCGCGCCGCAGGGGACGCTGTTCGGCGTCTCCGCCTTCCAGATCAATTTCGGATCGGATGCGATCGACACGGCAGGCGACGCCTATGACGTGCTGGTCGCGATGAACCCGGCCGCGCTCAAGACCAATGTCGGCGATCTGAAGCCCGGCGGGCTGATCATTGCCGACGAAGGCGAGTTCACCGATCGCAACCTTGCCAAGGCCAAGTATGACGCCGATCCGCTGAAGGACGGCAGCCTCGCCAAGTGGCAACTGATGGCGTTCAACATCTCGCAGCTCACGCTCGATGCCGTGAAGCCGTTTGGGCTCGGCAACAAGGAAGCGCTGCGCTGCAAGAACATGTGGACTCTGGGGCTGGCGCTCTGGATGTTCGATCGTGACCGCGCGCCGCTGGTCGATTGGCTCAAGGCCAAGTTCGCCAAGGCGCCGACGCTCGCGGAAGCCAATATCGCCGCGCTCAACGCCGGCCATGCCTATGGCGAGACGGCCGAGATTTCCGGGGGTGGGCTTGGGGACCACGGGCTCCAGCAGCATCATGTGCCCGCCGCGCCTGCCGAGCCGGGGCTGTACCGCACGATCACCGGCGCGGAATCGATCAGCCTGGGTCTCGTCGCGGGCTCGCAGCTCGCGGGCGTGCCGATGTTCTTCGGCGGCTATCCGATCACGCCGGCCTCGGCGATCCTGCATCACCTGAGCCGCCTCAAGGAGTTCGGCGTCACCACGTTCCAGGCGGAGGACGAGATCGCCGCGGTCGCCGCCGCGATCGGCGCGTCCTACGCCGGGCAGCTCGGCATCACATCGTCGTCGGGCCCCGGCATCGCGCTGAAGGGGGAGGCGATCGGGCTTGCGATCATGACCGAATTGCCGCTGGTGGTGGTCAATTCGCAGCGCGGCGGGCCGTCCACCGGACTTCCCACCAAGACTGAGCAATCCGATCTCTATCAAGCGGTGTACGGCAGAAATGGCGACGCGCCGATGCCGGTGATCGCCGCGCGCTCGGCCGCCGATTGCTTCGACGTCGCGATCGAGGCGGTGCGGATCGCCACGCAGTACATGACGCCGGTGATGCTCTTGACCGACGGCTATATCGCCAATGCCGCCGAGCCTTGGAAAGTGCCCGACGTCTCGACTTATGCGCCGTTCCCGGTGCAATTCCTCGAGAGCGTGCCGGAGGGCGGGTTCGAGCCCTATGGCCGCGACAACAAGCTCGCGCGGCCGTGGGTGAAGCCCGGCACGCCAGGCCTGCTCCATCGCATCGGCGGGATCGAGAAGCAGCAGGGCACCGGCAATATCGATTACGCGCCCGCCAACCACCAGGCGATGACCGATACGCGCCGCGACAAGGTGCTGGGGATCGACGTGCCTGACCAGCAGGTCGAGATCGGCAACACTTCGGGCAAGCTCGCCGTGGTCGGCTGGGGCTCGACTTTCGGGCCGATCCATCAGGCGGTGCGCCGCGCACGCCGCAAGGGGCTGGACGTCAGCCACATCCACATCCGCCACATCTGGCCGATGCCGAAGAATCTCGGTGACCTGCTTAAGAGTTACGAGAAGATCCTCGTGCCTGAGATGAACACGGGCCAGCTCAAGACTGTACTACGCGACCAGTTCCTGGTCGACGCCAAACCGCTCAACAAGGTAAGCGGCCAACCTTTTCGCATCGTTGAGGTCGAAGCGGCCATTGAGGCGATGCTATGATATTTCCGCGCCGCACGGCCGAGGATCGTTACTACAGTCAGCTGTCTAATGGGCGAGATGCGCTTGCGGCGATCAAAGCGAAACGGGAGCAACTGTGGAATTTGAGAACGAGTATAGCACCCGTTCCTGCGAAGGATGGTCTGCGCTTTGATCCAGTACATGCGAGGTTGTATCTCGAACGACGTATTCTGGACATCCTTACTCGTAGAGTTGAGGATTCTGATAATGTATATTTCGGTCGGCAAATTCGACGAGCCATTGCGGTCGCATTGGTACGAGCCGATCGTGTAATCGAGAAATATTCCGCGAAATAAGGCGATAGAAATGAACGAGATGACCACTGTCGCCAAAGGCTCGCCCAAGGATTGGGAGACCGATCAGGAAGTTCGCTGGTGCCCGGGTTGCGGTGATTATGCGATCCTGAAGGCGGTGCAGCGCACCATGCCCGAGATCGGCGCGACGCCGGAGAACACGGTGTTCGTCAGCGGCATCGGCTGCTCGTCGCGCTTTCCCTATTATATGGAAACCTACGGCTTCCACACCATCCACGGCCGCGCGCCGGCGGTGGCGACGGGGGTGAAGCTCGCCAATCCCGACCTCGACGTGTGGATCATCACCGGCGACGGCGATGCGCTGTCGATCGGCGGCAACCACACGATGCACCTGATTCGCCGCAACCTCGATTGCCAGGTGCTGCTGTTCAACAACGAGATCTATGGCCTCACCAAGGGGCAATATTCGCCGACCAGCCGCGTCGGCACGCGCAGCCCCTCCACGCCGTTCGGCTCGGTCGACCGGCCCGCCACGCCGTGCGCCTATGCGCTCGGATCGGGCGCGCGCTTCATCGCGCGGGCGATCGATGTGCACAAGAACCTGCCCGCGGTGCTGAAGGCGGCGCACGCGCACAAGGGCACCGGGTTCGTGGAAATCTTCCAGAATTGCATCGTCTATAATGACGACGTGTTCGCGCCGTTCACGGAAAAAGCCAATGCCGGCAACCAGATGTGGGTCGAGCATGGCAAGCCGCTCCTGTTCGACGGCGGGGAGAAGGGCCTGACGCTCGATCGCGAGGCGCTGACGCTCAAGGTGGTCGATGTGATCGAGGGCGATTGGCAAGGGGCGGACGTGATCGTCCACAACCAGACCAACCGCGCGGTCGCGCACATGCTGGTCGAGATGCCATTCGGCCCGTTCCCGATGGCGCTGGGCGTGCTCTACGACGATCCCGCGCCGACTTTCGAAAGCGCGGTCGTCGCGCAGAACAAGCAGGCGGCGGAGGGCAAGAAAGCCGACCTGCAGGGCCTGCTCTCCAAGGGCCAGACCTGGATGGTCGACAAGGAACCGCGGGCGGAGTGAAGGGGACTCGCACGAAGCCACGAAGGCACGAAGGGGGCTGATGGAGGAGATCGAGAGGCCCGCGCGGATTGCCGTGGATTGCGGCTTCAGGCCGCATGAGGCGCTCGGGCCGGGATTGCTCGAATCGGTTTACGAGGCGTGCCTGTATCGAAGCCTCGCTATGCGAGGCTTGGGCGTCGAGCGGAAGGCGGTTCCGATACGTTTCGGCGACCTGACGTTCGAGGAGGGGTTCCGGGCCGATCTGCTCCGCCCCGGAGGTGCCGCCAGGCGATTCGCGCGATTGTCTTTGCGTTTCCGACCGCGTTAGGGAGGCGGCGTGAACCGGGGGCTGCAACGATGAGCGTGTTCGATCGCGTGCTCGATCGCATCGATCGCGGGCTGGATGCCGGCACGATCGAGGCAACCTTGCCCGACGGCCGCCGGCGCAAGCTGGGCGGGCGCGGCGAGGGGCCGGTGGCGATCGTCGCGCTCAACAGCTGGCACGCGCTCCGGCGGCTGATCACGGGCGGTTCGATCGGCTGGTACGAAGCCTGGTCGCGCGGCGAATGGTCGAGCCCCGATCCTGTGCCGCTGTTCGATCTGTTCATGCGCAACCGCAACACGCTGGGCGAGGCGGGCCGCTCGCGCGGCTGGGCGCGCCTGCTCCAGCGCTTCGTCCATTGGACCCACCGCAACAGCCGCAGCGGCGCGCGCGACAACATCCACGCGCATTATGATCTCGGCAACGATTTTTACCGCGAATGGCTCGATCCGAGCATGAGCTATTCAAGCGCGCTGTTCGCCGAACCGATCGCCGATGCCGAGCCGCTCGAGACCGCGCAGGACCGCAAGCTCGCCGCGATCCTCGAACGCACCGGCACCAAGGCGGGCGAGATCATCCTCGAAATCGGCTGCGGCTGGGGCTCGTTCGCCGAGAAGGCGGCGCGGGCGGGGCGGCGGCTGCACGGCATCACCATCTCCACCGAGCAGAAGACGGCGGTCGATGCGCGCATCGCCGAGGCGGGACTGACCGGTGTCGATGTCTCGCTGGTCGATTACCGCGATGTCGAGGGCCATTACGACGCGGTTGCCAGCATCGAGATGGTCGAGGCGGTGGGCGAGCAATACTGGCCCGACTACCTCGCGGCGATCGCCCGTGCGCTGAAGGCCGGGGGCAAGGCGGCGATCCAGTTCATTGCGATCGACGATGCAATCTACGAAGCGTATTCGCGCAACGTCGATTTCATACAGCGTTATATCTTCCCCGGCGGCATGCTGCTCTCAGAACAGCGCTTCCGGGCGATTGCTGAAAAGTGCGGGCTGGCATGGACCGACCGCAAGGGTTTCGGGCTGCATTATGCCGAGACACTGAAGCGCTGGCGGCAGCGGTTCGAGGCGGCGGTGGCGGAAGGACGCCTGCCGCCACGGTTCGACCGCAAGTTCATCGACTTGTGGCGCTATTATCTGATGTATTGTGAGGGTGGATTCCGCGGCGGCGGGATCGACGTTGCGCAGATCACGCTGGTGAAGAGCTAGGCTTCGACCCGCTCGAAGCGATTGGTCTCAAATCCCTCCGTGCACAGGCCGACGATGCGGTTGGCGACCACTTCGGGCGCCTTCACGGAGGCCGGATCCTCGCCGGGATAGGCGCGGGCGCGCATGTCGGTGCGGGTGGCGCCGGGATCGACGATCGCGGTGCGGACCTTGCTGATCGCCTCCATCTCGTCGCCATAGGCGCCGAGCAGGGTCTCGAACGCGGCCTTCGACGCGCCGTACATGCCCCAATAGGCCCGCGGCTTGCGGCCGACGCTGGAGGTGAGGCCGATTACCCGGGCGTTGGCCGAGCGGCGCAGCATCGGATCGAACGCCGCGACCATTGCCGCCTGCGCGCTGACGTTGAGGGTCAGTACGCGCGCCAGTTCCTTGGGATCGATCGCCGGCACCGCCGCCAGCTCGCCGAGCATCGCGGCGTTGAGCACGAGGATGTCGAGCGCCTGCCAGCGCTCGCCGACTGCCGCCGCCAGCCGGGCGATGCTGTCGGTCTCGACCAGGTCGAGCGGCGCGATCGTCGCGCTGCCGCCGGCGGCGAAGATCGCTTCCTCGACCGCTTCCAGACCCTTGGGGTTGCGCGCGGTGATCACGACATGCGCACCGGCCGCGGCGAGCGCTTTCGCGGTGGCGGCGCCAATCCCGCGGCTGGCGCCGGTCACGAGGGCGATCTGATCGGCGAGGGGGCCAGCTGGCATCAATTAACTCCGTTCGCCCTGAGCCTGTCGAAGGGCGGTGTACCGGGCGGTTAGAAGAAAGAACGGTGCTTCGACAAGCTCAGCACGAACGGGTTTATTGATCGGCTCAGTTCAGATCACCCGTTCCGCCAGCAATGCGAACTGATCCACCTGCGCCACGTCGTCCTGGTCGGTCAAAGTGGTGGGATAATCGCCGGTGAAGCAGGCGTCGCAATGGCTCGGGCGGATGTCGGCGCGGCCGTGCTCGCCCATCGCCTTGTAGAGCCCGTCGATCGAGACGAAGGCCAGGCTGTCGGCATGGATGTGCGTGTTCATCTGCCCGACGTCCATGTTCGCGGCGAGCAGCTTGGCGCGCTCGGGCGTATCGACGCCGTAGAAGCAGCTGTGCCGCGTCGGCGGGCTGGCGATGCGCATGTGCACCTCGGCCGCACCGGCCTCGCGCATCATCTGCACGATCTTGAGGCTCGTCGTGCCGCGCACGATCGAATCGTCGATCAGCACGATGCGTTTGCCTTCGATCAGCTTGCGGTTGGCATTGTGCTTCAGCTTCACGCCGAGGTGGCGGACTTCCTGGCTCGGCTGGATGAAGGTGCGGCCGACATAATGCGAGCGGATGATGCCGAGCTCGAACGGAATGCCCGATTGCTGGGCATAGCCGATCGCCGCGGGCACGCCCGAATCGGGCACCGGAATGACGAGATCGGCCTCGACCGGCGCCTCGATCGCCAGTTGCGCGCCGATCGCCTTGCGCACGTCGTACACCGAGCGATCCTCGGAGATCGAATCGGGCCGCGAGAAATAGACATATTCGAAGATGCACGGCCGCGGCGCGACGCGCCCGAACGGGTGGTGCGAGCTGATCTCGGTGCCCTTGACGATCACCAGCTCGCCCGGCTCGACCGAGCGCTCGAAGGTCGCGCCGACCACGTCGAGCGCCACCGTTTCCGAGGCGAAGATATAGGCGTCGCCCAATTTGCCCATCACCAAAGGCCGGATGCCGAGCGGATCGCGGCAGGCGATCATGCCCTCCGGCGTCATCACGATCAGCGAATAGGCGCCCTCCACCTGCTTCAGCGCGTCGATGAAGCGGTCGATCAGCGAGCGATAGCTCGAAGTGGCGACGAGGTGGATGATCGTCTCGGTATCGCTGGTCGACTGGAAGATCGAGCCGCGCCGCACGAGATCGCGCCGCAGCCGCATCGCGTTCGAGATGTTGCCGTTATGCGCGATCGCGAACCCGCCCGAGGACAGGTCGGCGTAGAGCGGCTGCACGTTACGCAGTGCCGTCTCGCCGGTCGTCGAATAGCGGACATGGCCGCAGGCGACCGAGCCGGGCAGGCTGCGAATCACCTCGTCGCGGTCGAAATTGCCCGCGACGTGGCCCATCGCGCGGTGGGTGTGGAAATCGGCGCCGTCGAAGCTGGTGATGCCGGCCGCCTCCTGACCGCGGTGCTGCAAGGCGTGCAGCCCCAGGGCGACGAGCGCGGAGGCGCTGTCGCTGCCGGAAACACCGAAAATGCCACACTCCTCGCGCAGCTTGTCGTCTTCGAACGGATTCGTTGTGATCATGGCGCCCTTCGGGGGTAGCGTCGCGCGCCATATAGGGCGTCCGTCGCGGTTTGTCGCCTGTTTGTCACACTTGGCGGGAGCGATTGGTCGCATCGGCCGTTTTTGGCGGTATCCATGAAGGAGGCGAACATGGCCAAGGACCACGGACCGCAGATCAAGGACGACAAGCTCTACGAGGATCTGCGCAAGGACGGCGCATCGAAGGAGAAGGCGGCGCGAATCGCCAATGCCAAGGCGGGCGGTACGCTGCATCACGACAGCACGCACCTGGAGAACCGCACCAAGGACGAGCTGTACGACGAGGCGAAGGAGATCGGCATCGAGGGCCGGTCGAAGATGGACAAGAAGGAACTGGAAAAAGCGATTCGCAGCGGGAAGTGAGGCGCGGGTCCCGCTCACCACATGTTCTCCCGCGAAAGCGGGAGTCCAGGACCACGAGCGCTGCGCTCCGGGTTCTGGATTCCCGCTTTCGCGGGAAAACGGAGCGGGGCGAAGGTCGGCGACAAAACGGGTGCGGCGGAGACTCGCAAATCCGCCCCGAAAGTTCCGAAAGTTCCGGGAAAACGACAATTAGCCCGCTCCCTCAGCGCAAATAATAGCGATCGTAGCGGCTCGCCGGCTCGCCATAGCAGGCGGCGAAGAGCAGCCGGTTGTCGAGCACGCGACGATGCCCGACCAGCCGGCCGTTGCGCGTGATCGGCACCAGCCGCCCCTCGCGCCCGATCCGCATCGCCTCGTCATGCGCGCGGATCCGCCCTTCCTCCAGCGCCGCGTCCCAAGCCCGTGCGAACCCTTCCGCGCCCGGCCGCTTGCGCAGGCGGTTGGCGCTCTGCGGCGTCATGCCGATCGTCCGCGCTGCCGCCGACACGCCGCCATGCGAGGCGAGCAAAGCGATGAACCGCGCCTGCCGCGCGGGCGTCCAGCCGTCATGGCGCGTGGAGGTGGAGGGGACGGGAGTGAAGACGAGGGGATCGTCATCGTCAGGGAGCGTCGAATCGGTCATCGACGAGTCTATGGCCGAAGGCGGGGTCTGTAGGACAGGGGAAAATGCTACAATAATTGTGACGCTATAAACGGCAGGTGCCTGTATCGCGCTGGTCGCTAACGCTATACCGTTTGTCGCGCTTGCTGTCAGTCGCCCTCAATCACCTAAGAGCGAAGGGCGGACGCAGAAGGTGTGTTTCACAACTGGGCACTTGGTTGCACTTTTTCCCGATCTTATTGGCACGTCATGAACAACCAGCGCGGTCCAAGTCTGCCACCTCGCATCGTCCATCTTCTTGGAGGATTGCGCGCTGTGGACGCAAGGGACGGCAAGGTTCATCTACAACTTGCGCACAATCGACAGCTCGGTCATCTCGCTGCGCCAGAGAAATATGGCGAACTCTATAAATCTCTGATTTCATTGGGGCTAACGCCTGTCGGCGTTGAATTTGTGTACGGCACCGCAAACGGCGGATTGGCTCCACCTGATTGGGAGTGCGCCGCTCCCCAAGGCGGATTTATGGCCCTCTCCGAAGGTCTTGCGTGGGATAATATAAGGACTGCTGCGCTTTCGGATGGCAACCGTTTGGTAGCCGACATTGCCTCCCGCTCAAAAACGTATTTGCAACTGCTATCGATCCGAATTCTGCAATTGAGCGACGCCTATAACCAGACAATCCGTGCAGCACGCGATGCTCGGCCGGGCCATTTCTTCAGCAACCGCTTCCTGCCTTTCATAGATGCGGCATTGCACGCCTTTGTGGCCGACGCGGCCTGCTTTCGCGACGTGATCGTCGAAACTGTCTGGCGACTAGTGTTGAAAGAAGATGCGAGCGTTACAACGCTTGCGACCTTTCTAAGGAAGGCGAAAACAAACCCTCATCCTTGTGCGACGGCGATCGTGGCAATGGGTCAGCCGGGTGGTTGGCTCAAAACCTTCAGTGATCTCCGTAATGAGGTTACCCACGTTGCACCAGTGGGTCGATCGCAGACGTTTCACATGTGCTATGCTAGGGCAATGCCCTGCGGAGATGGACAAATCACTCTGCTTCATTACCCATTGCTGGCGGAGGACGGTAGCGTTCGGCGATCCGGAGAAGACGAATTTCTAGACTTTAAGGATGAGGCAAAAGTCAAAAGCCGCATCGAAGAATATCGCGCTTAGAGACTGTTATGAACTGCGTATCAAAGGCATAGCCTGTTTGCACATGATAGTGGCGAAGGCGACGAGATGGAGGCCTGCCAAGGTCTTGGCATAGCGTTCGTAATCCTTGACGAGCCTGCG
>Ga0153956_1000778_pt1 | contig 33069 bp, 38 predicted proteins | sample TSFL040MetaG_FD_104704 | JGI IMG/M metagenome (GOLD analysis project Ga0153956, IMG submission 104704) | Attine ant fungus gardens microbial communities from Florida, USA - TSFL040 MetaG | ecosystem: Host-associated > Fungi > Mycelium > Unclassified | place: USA: Florida, Wekiwa Springs... | reverse complement strand
TTGATGGGAGAAGGTGCCCGAAGGGCGGATGAGGGTGGGGCCACACGCACCATCAGTGCCGCTTTGCCCACAATGTCATTCCCGCGCAGGCGGGAATCCAGTGCGAAGTCCTCGGCTGTCCGACACCCTTGTCTGGATTCCCGCCTGCGCGGGAATGACATTGTGGACCGACAGCAAACTCACCGTCGGTTTGCTGCCGCCCTCACCGCCAATCCCTCAACGCCCTCAATCCGCTAACGCCCAACTACCCCCACCAAACCCACCGTCACTCCGCACCCCTTCCCACCCGGCCTATACTTCCCCTCATCCACCCGCCCGGACGGAGTCGACGGGACCGATGCGGGTGGACAGACAGGGGTCTGGGGGTCTCGCCCCGGATCGGGGTCGGCGCTGGAGAGGACTGCGGTCCGCCATGCCCGGCCTGAAAAGCCTGTCGGGCCCGAGGTTCTGGGGCTTCACTAAAATACATACCAGAGGCCCACGGGCCTCGGGCCCTCCGTCCACCCTCACAAACCGCGCCGGCGGACGCTTCCGCTCGTCCGCAAACCGTGGAGCACCTAGCATTTGCATCGGCCCAACCCCCGCGATAGAAGGCCTTTCCTGACAGTTTCATGGCGGCAGATGCCGCCCTTTTGTTGTGACGAGCCAGCCATGCAAAGCGTGAACGACATCCGGTCCTCCTTCCTCGGCTTTTTCGAGAAGAACGGGCACACCGCGGTCGCCTCTTCCCCGCTCGTGCCGCGCAACGACCCGACGCTGATGTTCACCAATGCCGGCATGGTGCAGTTCAAGAACGTCTTCACCGGCCTCGAAAAGCGCGACTATGTGCGCGCCACCACCTCGCAGAAATGCGTGCGCGCCGGCGGCAAGCACAACGATCTCGACAATGTCGGCTTCACCGCGCGCCACCACACCTTCTTCGAGATGCTCGGCAATTTCTCCTTCGGCGACTACTTCAAGGAGCACGCCATCGAGCTCGCCTGGACCCTGCTCACCAAGGAGTGGGGCCTCAGCAAGGACAAGCTGACCGCGACCATCTACCAGGACGACGACGAGGCGATGGCCTTGTGGAAGAAGATCGCGGGCCTCCCCGAGGGCCGCATCGTCCGGCTCGGCGCCAAGTCGAACTTCTGGCAGATGGGTGACACCGGCCCGTGCGGTCCGTGCTCGGAAATCTTCTATGATCACGGCGACAAATACTGGGGCGGCCCCCCTGGCTCGCCCGAGGAGGACGGCGACCGCTTCGTCGAGATCTGGAACCTCGTGTTCATGCAGTACGAGCAGTTCGCCGACGGCTCGCGTACCAGCCTGCCGAAACCATCGGTCGATACCGGCTCGGGCCTCGAGCGTGTCGCCGCGGTCATGCAGGGCACGAACAACAATTACGAAATCGACCTCTTCCGCGCGCTGATCGACGCGACGGCGCAGGTCACCGGCACGGCTCTGCACGATCTCAACGACGACGGCAAGCTGGCCTCGCTGCGCGTCATCGCCGACCATCTGCGCTCGATGAGCTTCCTCATCGCCGAGGGCGTGCTGCCGTCCAACGAGGGCCGCGGTTATGTGCTGCGCCGCATCATGCGCCGCGCCATGCGCCACGCGACGCTGCTCGGCGCCACCGACCCGGTGATCCACAGGATCGTGCCGACGCTGGTCAGGGAGATGGGCCAGGCCTATCCGGAACTCGTGCGCGGCGAAGCCATGATCGAAGAGGCCGTGCGCCTCGAGGAGCAGCGCTTCCTCAAGACGCTCAGCCGCGGCCTGCAACTGCTCGACGAGGCGACCGCCGGCTTCAGGCAGGGCGACATGCTGGACGGCAACACCGCCTTCAGGCTCTACGACACTTACGGCTTCCCGCTCGATCTCACGCAGGATGCGCTGCGCACCCGCGGCATCAATGTCGAGCTGTCGGGCTTCGAGGACGCCATGGCCAAACAGCGCGCCGAGGCGCGCAAGAGCTGGGCCGGCTCGGGCGAAGTCGGCGAGGACAAAATCTGGTTCGCGGTCGCCGACAAGGTCGGCCCCACAGAATTCCTCGGCTACGAATACGAGGCTGCCGAAGGCGTCGTCACCGCGCTCGTCAAGGGCGGCCAGCTCGTCGACGAGTTGAAGGCCGGCGACGAGGGCTACGTCGTCCTCAACCAGACGCCGTTCTACGGCGAAAGCGGCGGCCAGGTCGGCGATACCGGCACGCTCTCGGGCGAGGGCAACGCCGCCGACGTGCTCGACACCGTCAAGAACAGCGGCGTCTTCGGCCACAAGGTGAAGGTCACGGCCGGCGCGTTCAGGGTCGGCACGCCGCTGGCGCTGATCGTCGATCACGATCGCCGCTCCGCCATCCGCGCCAACCACTCGGCGACCCATCTGCTGCACGAAGCGCTGCGGCTGGTGCTCGGCGATCACGTGGCGCAGCGCGGCTCGCTGGTCTCGCCCGACCGGCTGCGCTTCGATTTCGTCCACACCAAGCCGATCACCCAGCAGGAGCTGCAGCAGGTCGAAGAGATCGCCAACGACATCGTGCTGCAGAACACGCCGGTCGAAACCCGCCTGATGAGCGTCGATGACGCCAAGCAGTCCGGGGCCCGCGCGCTGTTCGGCGAAAAATACGGTGACGAGGTGCGCGTCGTCTCGATGGGCGATCCCACCGGCAATGCACTCGGCTGGTCCGTGGAGCTTTGCGGCGGCACCCATGTGCGCCGCACCGGCGACATCGGGCTGATCACGGTGCTGGGCGACAGCGGCGTCGCCTCGGGCGTCCGCCGCATCGAGGCGCTGACCGCCAAGGGCGCCCGCCACCATGCGCGCACCAATGCCAACCTCGTGCAGAGCACGGCCGATGTGCTGCGCACCTCGCCGGCCGAAATCCTGACCCGCCTCGAAGCGCTGCAGGACAACCTCAAGAAGGCCGAGCGCTCGCTGAGTGAAGCGCAGAAAAAGCTTGCGCTCGGTGGCTCGGCCGGCGCCGCGGCGCCCGCAGCCGAAACCGTCAACGGCACCGCCTTCGTCGGCCGTGCCGTCGAGGGGGTAATGGCCAAGGATCTGCGCGGCCTCGTGGATCTCGAGAAAAAGAAGCTCGGCTCCGGCGTCGTCGCGCTCGTCCTCAAGGGCGAGGACGGCAAGGGCACCGTCGCGGTCGGCGTCACCGACGACCTGACCGCAAAGTTCTCGGCCGCCGAGCTGATCAGACACGCGACCGCCGCGCTCGGCGGGCAGGGCGGTGGCGGCCGGCCCGACATGGCGCAGGGCGGCGGCCCCGATGGCGCAAAGGCGTTGGAAGCGATCGCTGCGATCCGTGGAGTTCTCTAACCCTCGTTGGTGGCCTCGGTCGCCCCCGCGATCGGCGCCTCCAGCACGGCGTCGGTCGCCCGCTCCGGCCGGGTGGATTCCCGCAGCAGCGACGGCCCGGCGCCGCTCGGCGACAGCCGCGAGAAGAAGCGGATGCGCGTCTCGTCGCTGAGCACGTTGAAGATGCCCGCGACCACGATCACGATCAGCCCGACATAGGCGAAGTGGTCGGGGAATTCGCGATAGAACAGCGCTCCGAACAAAATCGCCCAGAAGATCTGGCTGTACTGCACCGGCGCCACCATGCTCGCCGGCGCCCGCCGTGTGGCGGCAATGAACAGCAGGTTCCCGCTGCCGCCCAGCGCCCCGATGGTCAGCAGCAGCGCGATCTGCCGGAAATCCAGTGGGTGTATGTTACCAGTGGCAATCATCAGCGCGCCGTTGACCACGAGGATATAGACCGTCGCGATCCCGATGAGGCTGGTCCGCGTCTCCTCCTTGGCGATGTGCCGCAGCACCGAGGTCGTCACCGCGCCGCACACCGCCGCCGCTACTGCCGCGAGGTGCCCCCAATGCAGTTCGCGGAACCCCGGCCGCACCACGATCAGCACGCCGAGAAAGCTCGCCCCGAGCAGGATCCAGCGCGGCAGGCTGACCTTTTCGCCCAAGAGGCGCACCGAGATGAACACGATGAACACCGGCGCGAGGAACGCCAGCGAGTACGCCTCCGCCAGCGGGATCGAAACGAACGCGTAGATGATGCACAGATTGCCGATCATGCCGCTCAGCCCGCGCAAATTGAGCAGGAACGGATGCTTCAGCTTCCAGAAGTAGAGCCAGCTTTCACCCTTGGGCGTCGTGGCAATCGCCGGGATCAGCGACAGCAGCGTCGAGAAGAATGCGATCTCGTACACCGACAGGCCGCTGCCCAATCCTTTGGTGATCGCATCGCAGCACGAATAAAGCGCGTAGGCGCTCAAGGCAAAAAGGACGCCGGACGGCATCGATGCGAACCCGGGACGGAGACTCGAAGGAGCGCCTCTAGCTATACGGCGGCAGCGATGTTCCGTCGATGCCCGACATGTCAGCTTTTTGCCTTTAATATTGGCGCGACCGCAGCGATTTCATTGGTCCAGATGTAGCCATCGAAGCCGGCCGGGACTTGTGCTGCCAGCTCCGGCATATCGATGCCCGAGGTGCCCGCGTCGCCCTGCGCGAACGGCCCGATGAGGATGATCTTGGTGCCGGCGGCGTCCATCCGCGCGAGGAACCGGTTGGGCCAGCCCCACAGCCACCCGGCATAATTGATCGGCACCATCAGCACCGTGTCGCGGCAGGGCGCCGGCATCAGCCCGGTCCAGCCATAGGCCTCGTATTGCAGCAGGCACGCCATGAGCCCCTTCTTCGACCATGCGTTGAGGTCGGGCAGCTTGGCCTTGGCTTCGAGCGTCGGCCCGTCGCCGCCATAAGCGCCCCACACGGCATCCTTCCATTCGGGATGTGCCACGACGAACGCGCCCAGCATGTCGCCCTCGCGCGTCTCGTTGGATTTGAAATTGATGATGAAATGCTTGTCCGGCATCGCCGCCAGCACCTCGTCGAGCGCCGGCAGCATGCCCACCCCGGTGCCGCGCAGCGGGAACGTCTTGCCGCCGTCCGCCGTGTAGCCATAGCCGACGTCGAGCGTCTTGAGATAAGCGAGGTCGTGGCTGCGCGTCTCGCCGGTGCCTTCCGTCCGGCAGTCGAGCGTCCAGTCGTGGAACACGGCAAAGCGCCCGTCGGTCGTCGGATGCACGTCGAGCTCCACCACATCGGCGCCCGCCGCGAACGCGCCCTCCATCGCCGGCAGCGTGTTCTCGATCTCGGGCACGATCGGTGCACGGATGCGGGTCGCCGTGCAGGTGTCGTTCTGCACCCCCGCCATATCGAAAGTCTGGTGCATGCCGCGATGCGCGATGAGCTTCAGCCCGCCCGGCGGCGCCGGGGCCAGCCAAGACGCATTCCACAGATAAATGGCCCCGACGACGACCACGAGACCGATGAGAATCCTGCGCAACATGCTGTCCCCCCAATGCCACGGCAAGGTGCAGTCATCTGTGGCGATTACTTGGCGCGCGCCAGGTTATTGCGCGGACCGTGCTCCGGCTTGGTGCCTTTGGCCATTGCCGTCTCCCTTCAGCGGCTGGGCAGGGTCATCGGCCTCATGCAAGGGCCGATGACCATCGTTCGTCAAGCGTTCGGAATGCGCCCGGCGAGCTGACGCGCGATCATCCAGCCCGGATATTCCGGGGGCAGGGCGCTCACCTTGTCGAGCGTTTCGAGTTCCTCCGGCGTGAACGTCACCCCGGTCGCCGCGATATTGTCGTCGAGCTGCTTGGTGTCCTTGGCGCCGATGATCACCGACATCACGAACGGCCGCTGCAGCACCCAGGCGAGCGCCACGCGCGCCACCGAAATGCCCTTCTTGTCGGCGATCTGTTGCATCGCCTCGATGCAGTCGTAGGCGCGCTCCTTGTCGACCGGCGGGAAGTCGAACACGACGCGGCGCGATCCCTCCGGCCCGCTGCCCTCGCGCGTGTACTTGCCCGACAGGAACCCGCCCGCGAGCGGCGACCACACCATCAGCCCGATCTTTTCCGATGCGATCATCGGCACGATCTCGCGCTCGAGGTCGCGTCCGGCGATCGAGTAATAGGACTGGATCGTGTTGAACCGCGCCCAGTGCCGCTCGTCGGCCAGCGTGTTCGCCTTGGCGACGCGCCACGCCGCCCAGTTGGAAACGCCGATGTAGCGGACATGGCCGCCGCGCACGAGATCCTCGAGCGCCCGCATCGTCTCTTCGACCGGAGTGAGTTCGTCCTGCGAGTGTACCTGGTAGAGATCGATATAGTCGGTGCCGAGCCGTTTGAGGCTGTCCTTGACCTGGGTCATGATGTGGCCGCGCGACGAGCCGCGGTCGTTGGGCCCTTTGCCGACGACGCCGTTGAACTTGGTCGCGAGCACGTAGTCCGAGCGCTTCCGGCCCGAATTGACCAGCGCCTTGCCGGTGATCTCTTCCGACAGGCCTTCGGAATAGACATTGGCCGTGTCGATGAAGTTGACGCCCTGGTCGAACGAGCGCGCGACGATCGCGTCGCACGCCGCCTGGTCGAGTTCGCCGATGTTCTTCCACATCGTTCCCTGGCCACCAAAAGTCATCGTGCCGAGACAGATCTCGGAAACCAAAAGCCCGGTGCCGCCCAGCGTTTTGTAGCGCATCCGTAAAATCCTTCATTTATAGGGAGATGCAGCAGCCCGTAGCCGCCACCCCACCATGCTGACTCCACCCCACCGTCACGGTCAAGCCCACGGCAACTGAAGCCGCAGTCAGCACGTTTTCCCTCCCCCGCGAGGGGAGGGAAGCAGAGCTAGAGCCGCAGGCTCGTAGCGGCGCTGGGTGGGGGGACTCTCAGTCGGCATTGAGCATGGGGCGGGGTCCCCCTACCCCGGCTTGCTAGGCTCGCTGCGCTCACCAAGCAACGCCGCCCTCCCCGCGCGGGGGAGGGAAACCTGCGCCCACTGCGCAAACAAAAGGGCCCGGATCGCTCCGGGCCCCTCATCCGCTAAAACAGCGTTCTTACGCCGCCATGGCCTTCTTCAGATTCGCGTCGATCGCATCGAGGAACCCGATGGTCGACAGCCACTGCTGGTCCGGCCCGACGAGCAGGCTCAGATCCTTGGTCATCTTGCCTTCCTCGATGGTCGCCACAGTGACCTGCTCCAGCGTATCGGCAAACTTCGCCAGTTCCGCATTGTTGTCGAGCTTGGCGCGATGGGCGAGCCCGCGCGTCCACGCAAAGATCGAGGCGGTGGAGTTGGTCGAGGTCTCCTTGCCCTGCTGATGCTGGCGATAGTGGCGCGTCACCGTGCCGTGCGCGGCCTCGGCCTCGACGATCTTGCCGTCGGGCGTCATCAGCACCGAGGTCATGAGGCCGAGCGAGCCGAAGCCCTGCGCCACGATGTCGGACTGCACGTCGCCGTCGTAGTTCTTGCACGCCCACACATAGCCGCCCGACCACTTCAGCGCCGAGGCCACCATGTCGTCGATCAGGCGATGCTCGTACCAGATCTTCAGCTCGTCGAACTTGGCCTTGTAGTCCTGCTCGAAAATCTCCTGGAAGATGTCCTTGAAGCGGCCGTCATAGGTTTTCAGAATGGTGTTCTTGGTGCTGAGGTAGCACGGCACCTTGCGGTTGATCGCGTAGTTGAACGAGGCATGGGCAAAGTCTCGAATGGAATCATCGAGGTTGTACATCCCCATCGCGATACCGGCGCCGGGCGACTGGAACACCTCGTGCTCGATGACCTGGCCGTCCTCGCCGGTGAACTTGATCGACAGCGTGCCCTTGCCCGGGAAGCGGAAATCGGTGGCGCGGTACTGGTCGCCATAGGCGTGGCGGCCGATGATGATCGGCTGCGTCCAGCCCGGCACCAGCCGCGGCACGTTCGAGCAGATGATCGGCTCGCGGAAGATCACGCCGCCCAGGATGTTGCGGATCGTGCCGTTGGGCGACTTCCACATCTTCTTGAGCTTGAACTCTTCGACGCGTGCCTCGTCCGGCGTGATCGTCGCGCACTTGATGCCGACGCCGTGCTTCTTGATGGCGTTGGCGGCGTCCACCGTCACCTGGTCGTTGGTGGCGTCGCGGTTCTGGATCGACAGATCGTAATACTCGATCGGAATGTCGAGGTAGGGCGTGATCAGCTTGTCCTTGATCGCCTGCCAGATGATGCGGGTCATCTCGTCGCCGTCGAGGTCGACGACCGGATTGGCGACTTTGATCTTGGACATGCTGTGCTCCTTGGGCGAATTTTCGGCGTCGCTATAGCACGAAACCGCCCGCCGAGAAGGCCGACGATGGGCTGACGATGGTCGCAGTCGGGTCCTCCACTGTGCGCAGCACGGGGGAGGTGGCACGCGATAGCGTGGCGCAGGGGCCGGGCTGGACTCGATGCCGGCAATCAGGCCGCCATCCCCCATCTTGACACCGTGTACATACACACTATCTCCTTGTGCACATGATCGACGATTTCGACGACTGCATGGTTGGCAACACCCGCATGGCGGCCCGCGCCGTCACCCGGCGCTACGACGCCTACCTCAAGCCCCACGGCCTCAGCGCCACGCAGTTTTCGCTGCTCGGCGGCCTGCGCGAAACGCCCGGCGCGACGGTCAGCCAGGTGGCCGAGGCGCGCGGTTTCGATCGGACCACGCTGACCCGCAACCTCGACCGTCTCGAAGCCATGGGCCTCGTCACCTCGCGGCAGGCGCCGCACGGAAATGGCCGCATTTCGCAACTAACCGGCAAGGGCGAATCTCTCATCGCCGACCTGCTGCCGCTCTGGCGGCAGGCGCAAGCCGACACCATCAAGCAACTGGGCCGCCCCGGTTTTGACGAAAGTCTCGCCGTCCTCAAGCGGCTCGCCTCGATCCAACAAGGAACTCAAAGCAAATGACCGACACCGACCCGATCGTCATCACCGGCATGGGCGTCGTCTCGCCGCTGGGCGTGGGCGTCGATGCCAACTGGCAGGCCCTGATGGACGCCAGGAGCGGGATCGTGCCCAACGACCGTTTCGACGTCACAGATTTCGCCTGCAAGATCGCGGGGCTGGTGCCCGGCAAGGATGCGCCCAACGGCTTTGATCCCACGGCCTATATCGATCCCAAGGACATCAAGAAGATGGACCTGTTCATCCAGTACGGGCTGGGCGCCGCGGCGCAGGCGCTGGAGCAGTCGGGCTGGGTGGCGGATACCCCGGAAAAGCAGGCGGTCACCGCCACCATCATCGGCTCGGGCGTCGGCGGCTCGCCGGTCATGGCCGAGGCCACCAAAACCATCATCGAGCGCGGCCCGCGCCGGCTCTCGCCCTTCACCGTGCCGAGCTTCCTTGCCAATCTGGCCGCCGGCTGGATTTCGATCAAATACGGCTTCAAGGGCCCCATCGGCGCGCCGGTAACCGCCTGCGCTGCCTCCGCCCAGGCCATCGGCGACGGCATGCGCCTCATCCGCACCGGCGAAGCCGATGTCGTCGTCTGCGGCGGCGCCGAAGGCTCGGTCGATCCGATCTCGATCGGCGGCTTTGCTGCGAGCCGCGCCCTCGACACCTCGCACAACGACACCCCCACCGAGGCCTCGCGCCCGTTCGACAAGGGCCACTCCGGCTTCGTCCTCGCAGAAGGCGCCGCCGTCGTGGTCATCGAGCGGCTGAGCCATGCGAAGGCCCGCGGCGCGACCCCGCTGGCGATTGCCGGCGGCTACGGCACCTCGGCCGACGCCTACCATCTGACCTCCGGCTCGCCCGACGGCGCCGGTGCGCAGGTGGCGATGAACCAGGCCATCCGTATGGCCGGGCTGAAGCCTGACGATATCGGCTACGTCAACGCTCACGCGACCTCCACCGAAGTTGGCGACAATGCCGAAATCAACGGCATCCGTGCCGTCTTCGGTGATCGCGGCAAGTCGCTGGCGGTCAGCTCCACCAAATCGGCCACCGGCCACATGCTGGGCGCCGCGGGCGCCATCGAGGCTGTGTTCTCGATCCTCGCGCTCCACAAGCAGATGCTGCCGCCGACGCTCAACCTCGCCGACCCCGAAGAGGTGGCCGCCCAGTTCGACCTCGTGCCGAACGCGGCAAGACCCAAGGCGCTGCAGCACGTGCTCAGCAACTCCTTCGGCTTCGGCGGCGTCAACGCCTCGCTGGTGTTTTCGGCGATCTGACCGAGAGCGGGGATCAGTCTGCTTCGGCGGCGAAGGCGTTGGCCGGCCCGGTCAGCAGCCCGCCTTCGACCGGCAGGGTGATCCCCGTAATCCACGACGCTTCGTCCGAGGCGAGGAACGCGGTGGCGGCAGCAATGTCGCCCGGCTCGCCGACCCGGCGCAGCGGGTACATTCGGGCGATGCGCGCCAGGTCCTCGTCGCGGCCGTCCCAGTTGCGGGTGCGGATCGTGCCGGGCGTCACCAGGTTTGAAGCGCACGCCCTTGCGGCCATAGCGGGCCGCGAGGTTGCGCAGCACGATCTCGAGCCCGGCCTTGGCGGCCGAGTAGGGGTAGCCGCTGATCGCCGCGCTGCCATTGACCGAACCGATGGCGACCACGCTGCCCTTGCCGGACGCAATGAGGCTCGGCAGCGCCGATCGGATGCAGCGCACCACGCCGGTAAGATTGACGTCGATCTTGCGCTCCCACACCTCGTCGCCGATCTCCTCGAACGCCTGCGGCTCGTCCCAGTCGCCGCCGGCAGTGGTCACCAGCACGTCGAGCCCGCCGAGCCGCCCGATGGCCCCGGCGAGCGCCGCCCCGACTGAATCGGCACTGGTTACGTCCGCAGGCGCGGCGAACCCAGTGCCTCCGGCGGCCACGATCTCGCCCGCCACCGCCTCGGCCGCCGCCGCGTCGATGTCGGACACCGCCACCGCGCCGCCTTCGGCCGCGAGCCGCTGCGCAATCGCCCGCCCGATGCCGTGTCCGCCACCGGTGACGAACACCGCCTTGCTCTCAAACCGCACCCGCGTCTCCCTTGCGCGCCTTCACACGCTTGCGCGGCGCCTTGGCCTCGATCGGCAGCGCGGCAACCCAGCGCTCCGCCGTCCGCACCCAGTCTTCCAGCGCGTCATCGTCCTCGATGGCGTCCGGCTCGACCCAGACGAACCCGGTCATCTGCCGCCCGCCATGGATCATCGGCGTCGCCCCCGGCCGCGCCAGCGCCTCTTCGTGATGTTCGCGGCCGACGCTGAGCAGGATGCGGCCATCCTTCTTGCAGCCGACGAGGATGTGGTTGTTGAGCAGGAACGTCAGCCCGCCGAACATCGTCTTTTCGGTGATGCGCGGATCGCCCTCGAGCAGCATGCGCACGCGGTCGGTCAGGTGGTCCATGGTCGAGTTGGAGCTCATTTGGCGGGCAGCGTCCGGACGTAAGCGAGGCAGTAATCGATCCAGCTCTTGAGGCTCGCATCGTCGGGCAGGGCGGCCGTCCCGACCGCGAGAAACCCCGTCATCACCCGCGGCCCCATATGCATCGGCTCCGCTCCCGGCCGCGCCAGCGCCTCATCCAGCCGTTCCGGATCGATCCGCACCAGCAGCATGCCCTTGGCGGTCGTCCCGATCAGCATGTTGCCGTCGAGCATGAACCCGATCCCCCCGAACATCGCCTTCTCGACGACAGCGAGCTTCGTCTTTTGCAGCAGCGGCCGCAGCCGCGCCGCCATGGCATCCGATGCCGCGCTCACATCATCGCTCCCTCGTCCCGATACGTCTCATGCCGCGGCAGATGGTCGGCGACCACGTCCCAGCCGCGGTGGCTGCGCGCGAAGATGAGCTGGTTGGGCGCGTACCACTCCGCCGTCGCCGCGCCGAACAGCCCCACCGGCAGCATCAGCACCTCCGGCGCCCGGCTGGAGCGGGCGACGACCGGCGTGCCGCACTGCGGGCAGAACGAGCGCGTCAGCACCGCGCCCGAATTGGCCGGCCGGGCGAACGAGCGCACCTCGCCGGCGATGCTGACGTCGGCCGGTCGCGCCAGCAGGATCGCCGAGTGCCCGGTGCCGGTCGCGCGCTGGCAGTCCTCGCACGAGCACATGAACATCGACAGCACCTTGCCCGCAAAGCGCACGCTCACCGCGCCGCAGGCGCATGCGGCGCTGAGGTCGACGATCGGGCGGGGCAGGGGACGCTCCATCCGCAAAGGCTGCACCGACTAAGGACGCGCCGCAAGGCGGTTGATTCAGTTGTCGGGCGGCGATAGGTCCGGATCGCCATGAGCCACGTCCCGCTGCCGATCACGACGCTCTATGCGCCCAGCTACCCGATCGAGACCGATCGGCTGCTGCTGCGCCCGTTCAATCGCGGCGACGTCGACGCGGTCTATTCCTACCGCAGCCGTCTGGACGTGTCGGAATATCTGTTCGACTACCCCATGAGCCATGATGAATGCGCCGAGGCGGTGCGGACCCGCGCCGGCCAGATCGCCTTCGGCGGCGAAGGCGACAAGATTCTCCTCGCGGTCGAGCGCAAGGACGACGTTCGACTCATCGGCGAGGTGTCTCTGATCTGGCGCAGCGTCGCCGATCAGCAGGCCGAGATCGGCTATATCCTCCACCCCGACGCGCATGGGCGGGGCTTTGCCACCGAGGCGGCGCTGGCCCTGCTCGGCTTCGGCTTCGACCGCGTCGGCCTCCACCGCATCTATGGGCGCTGCGACGCCCGCAATGCCGCCTCCGCCGCCGTCATGCTGCGTCTCGGCATGCGGCAGGAAGCCCATTTCCGCGAGCACACCCACGTCAAGGGCAAGTGGGACGAGGAACTGATCTGCGCACTGCTCGACCGCGAATGGCACGCTCGCCCGACGCGCTGAGCGACGCTTTTGTGACGTTCACGCAAATTCGTTTCCGGCCGCGGCAGGAACCGGCCGAAAAACGCGACGTTAACAAGTCATGCTTGGCGCAAGCGGAGGGCGCCTTGAGATGACTTCCACAGTGACATTGAAAACCCCACGGCTGATTTTACGCCCCTTCGAGAAAGCGGATCTCGAAGAGGTTCTCGGCTACTACTCGCTGCCCGACGTGCAGCGCTATCTCGAATGGAAAGCCCGCGACGACGGCGAAGCCAAGACCGCCTTCGAAGCTCTGCGCAAGCAGACGCGGCTCACCCGGCCCGGCGACATCCTCACTCTCGCCATCGTCCGCAAGGCCGACGGCAAGGTGCTCGGACACGTCTCGGTCAAATGGACCGACGCCACCGCCTCGCAGGGCGAACTGCGGTTTGCCATCGCCCCGACCTTCCGTCGCGAAGGCTACGGCACCGAGGCGGTGAGCGCCATGATCACCTATGCCTTCGACCACCATAAGCTCCATCGCATCTTCGCCCGTACCGCCGGCCGCAACGAAGCCTCGGCCCGCCTGCTCAAGGGCCTCGGCATGCGGCTCGAAGCCCATTATCGTGAGCACGCGCTGTTTCAGGGCGAGTGGGACGAGGAACTGCATTTCGCCATGCTCGACCGCGAATGGCTGCGCGGCACCAAGGTCCGCGAGATCACCCGCCACAAGGTCGCATAGACGATGCTTGATCTTGCTGCGGCTTAGGCCGTATCCACCCGGCCATGGCCGGTACCGACAAGTCGCAGACCTTCAGCTTTCGCCCCAGCCCGGCGGTGATCCTGTGTGAGCCCCAATTGGGCGAAAACATCGGCACCACGGCTCGGGCCATGGCCAATTTCGGGCTGTGGGACCTGCGGCTCGTCAACCCGCGCGACGGCTGGCCCAATGAAAAGGCCATCGCGGCCGCGTCGCGCGCCGACCACGTCATCGAGCGGGTGCAGGTGTTCGAGACCACCGAGGCCGCCATCGCCGATCTGTCGCTGGTCTATGCCACCACTGCCCGCCGCCGCGACCTGCAAAAGCCGGTCTTCGGCCCCGAAGAGGGCGCCCAGCGCGTCATCGCCCACATCGACACCGGCGCGAAAGCCGGTATCCTCTTCGGCCGCGAGCGCTGGGGCCTCTACAACGAGGAGGTGGCGCTCTCCGACGCCATCGTTACCCTGCCGGTCGAAGCCGCCTTCGCCTCGCTCAATATCGCGCAGGCTGTCCTCATCATCGCGTACGAGTGGCGCCGCCAGACCGATCTCGGCCAAAAACTGCTGTTCGGCGAAACCGTCGCCGACCCCGCCACCAAGAACCAGCTCGTCGGTCTCTTCGAGCATCTCGAAGATGCCCTCGATCGCGCCGGCTTCTTCACCGCGCCCGACAAGCGGCCGACCGTCATCAACAATATCCGCACCATGCTGAGCCGCGGCACCTTCTCGGCCCAGGAGGTCCGCACGCTGCGCGGCATCATTTCCTCGCTCGACCGCAAGCACGAGCGCCCCAAGCCCAACCGCCCCAACACCGGGCAGGGCGACGAGCCGGCCTGAGCCGGCCCGCCGAGCCGGCTGCTACTTGAAATAATATCCGGCCTCGATGTCCTCGATCAGCCCGGGACCGGTCGGCGTCCAGCCCAGTTCCGCCCGCGTCTTGACGCTCGACACGCGGCAGTCGATCGCCGCGAAGTTCGCGAACCAGCCGAAATGCTCGGCCGCCTTGTCCGGCGCGACGCTGATCAGCGGCAGCTTCGGTGGCCACCCGGTCGCCGGGCATGAACGCCGCGCCCGACGTGACCACCAGCGGCCGGCCCGAGCCCTTGCCGCCTGAGTCCCGAATTCGAGGCCGTCTGGGCGCTCAACGAGGTGCGCAGCAGCTATGGCGAGGTGGCCAAGACCCTGCGCCATCCGCTCGCCGGCGAAATCACCATGGAATACTCGACCCTCGCCGTCGACGGGCGGCCCGACCTCGACCTCGTGATCTACAATCCCGCCACCGCCGCGGATGCGGCACTGGTGCGCGCGCTGGTCGACGCCGCGCCAGCGGATGCCGCGCGCGCCGCCTGAGTTTGACTGCCGCTGGCGGGCATGCCACACGCTCCGCCACAATGTCGTCAGAATCCAGCGCGGCCGAGCCGCAGGTCTCACCGCGGGCGTTCGCGTATCGCGACTATCGCTTCTTCTGGGCCGCCACGGCGCTCATCAGCTTTGCCGCCCAGATCATGGGCATCACGGTCGGCCTCGAGGTCTATCTGCTGACCAAGAACCCGTTCGACCTCGGGCTGGTCGGGCTGTCGACGTTCGCTCCGGCACTGGTGCTCGTCCTCGTCACCGGCCTCGTCGCGGACCGCTTCAATCGCCGCGTGATCATAGCCATCTGCAGCGGCATCGAATTGCTCTGCGCTCTGGCGCTCGTTACCTACACTGCGTTCGGTCCCACCGAAGTATGGCCGGTGTTCCTCATCCTCGTGTGCATCGGCACCGCCCGCGCTTTCGCCAACCCCGCCGCGTCGTCGCTCGCGCCCAACGTCGTGCCGGCCCCGGCGCTGGCGAGCGCCATCGCGCTCAATGCCTCGGCGTGGCAGATCGCCAACATCTTCGGCCCGGTGGTCGGCGGCGTGCTGGCAAGCATTTCGGTGCAGTTGGCGTTCGGCACCGCCGCGGCGTTTTCGGCGCTGGCCGTCTGCAGCGTGCTGATGATCGCCGCACCCAGGCAGAAGATTTCCAACCAGGCGACCAGCATCGACACCCTGCTCGCGGGCGTCCGCTACATCTGGCACGAAAAGGTCGTGCTCGGCGCCATCTCGCTCGATCTGTTCGCCGTGCTGCTCGGTGGCGCGACCGCGCTGATGCCGGTCTTCGCGCTCGATGTGCTCCACGTCGGCGCCACCGGCCTCGGCTTCATGCGCGCCGCGCCCGGCATCGGCGCCATCCCGACGGCGCTATGGCTGGCGCGCAATCCGGTGCGCGACCATGCCGGCCACATCCTCTTCATCTTCGTCGCGCTGTTCGGCTTCTTCACGCTGGTTTTCGGCCTGTCGCAGTGGATCTGGCTGACCTTCCCCATGCTGGTGCTGATGGGCGCCTGCGACATGGTCTCGGTCTCGATCCGCGAAACCCTCATGCAGCTCTGGACGCCCGACGAGGTTCGCGGCCGTGTCAATGCCGTGAACTCCGTCTTCATCGGCGCCTCCAACGAGCTCGGCGAGTTCCGCGCCGGCACCATGGCCGCCTTCATCGGCGCCATCTCCGCCGTCGCCCTCGGTGGCGCGGCGACGATGGCCGTCTCCGCCATCTGGAGCCAGGCCTTCCCCGGCCTGCGCAAGGCACGGCGCCTCGACCGGCGCGAAGCTTAGCCTTGCTGCAAGCATATCTTGCGAGCAGGCCGCCGCTATCATAGATTGATAGCGTGAACAGCAAGCAGCGGAAAACCCTCGCCGCCGTCTTTCGCGATCCTGCCTCAGGCACGATCGAGTGGGCCGCAATCGAGAGCCTGCTGCTCGCCGTCGGGTGCGAAGTGGTGGAAGGCAGCGGCTCGCGCGTCCGCTTCGTGTTCGATGGCAGGATCGCGAGCTTCCATCGCCCGCATCCTGAAAAGGAAGCCAGGCGCTATCAGGTTCGCGATGCGCGGCAGTTCCTGATCGACATTGGAGTGAAGCCATGACGGCAATGACTTGGCGCGGCTACGGTGCCCGCATCGAATTCGATGGCGAAGACGAGATTTTCACTGGCCGGGTAGCCGGGATTCGCGACGTCGTGGGCTTTCACGCCGATACCGTCGAGGGGCTGAAGATCGCCTTTCATGAGGCGGTCGACGACTATCTCATGACCTGCGAAAAGCTCGGCAAGTCGCCGCAGAAGCCGTATTCCGGCAATCTCATGCTGCGCGTCGACCCCGAGGTGCATTCCCGTGCGGCGATGGCCGCCGAACTGGCCGGCAAAAGCCTCAACCAGTGGAGCGAGGAAGTGCTGGCGAAGGCCGCCCATAAGCGCTCCGCCTAGCCTCCCGCGCTTGACTTCCCGGGGTTTTGCCTCTATCCGACCCCAACTTTCCGGTTCACCGAACCGGCAAGCGCACCCGGGATTGTCTGATTTATCAGAGATCTGTCGGCTCTTTCCGCAAGGAAGGGCAGAGGAGGGCGCAATCACTTTCGACGATCTATGAAAGGATTCCGATGTCGAAGCGCGATTCAGTCAAGCACAAGATCGACCGCCGCCTGGGTGAAAACCTCTGGGGCCGTCCGAAATCCCCGCTCAATGCGCGTGCCTATGGCCCCGGCCAGCACGGCCAGCGCCGCAAGGGCAAGACCTCCGATTACGGCCTGCAGCTCCGCGCCAAGCAGAAGCTCAAGGGCTATTACGGCTCGATCACCGAAAAGGCGTTCAAGCGCCTCTATACCGAAGCCGCCCGCATCAAGGGTGACACCGGCGAGCGCCTGATCGGCCTGCTCGAGAGCCGTCTCGACGCCATCGTCTATCGCGCCAAATTCGTGCCGACCGTGTTCGCCGCCCGCCAGTTCGTCAGCCACGGCCACGTGATGGTGAACGGCAAGCGCGTCAACATCCCGTCCTACTCGGTCAAGCCCGGCGACAAGGTCGAAATCCGCGAACGCTCCAGGCAACTCGGCATCGTCCTCGAAGCCGCCCAGCTCGCCGAGCGCGACGTGCCCGAATATATCGAGGTCGATCACGGCAAGGGCACCGCGACCTATGTCCGCGTTCCGGCCCTCGCCGACGTGCCGTACCCGGTCCAGATGGAACCGAACCTCGTCGTCGAGTTCTACTCGCGCTGATCCGGTTCACACCGCCGAAATCGAAAGGGCCGCCCAAATGGGCGGCCCTTTTGTTTGATCCCTCAGTCAGGACTCCTCTCCCGCGTGCGGGGGAAGGTGGCGCCGCAGGCGACAGAAGGGGGCGGCCCCGCGCACCGAGCTAGCTTCCCGCCCTTATTCCTGCACCACCGTCGGCGTCACTCCAGCCGCCACCGTCTCCGTCGCCAGGTACCGCGGGTCGTCATAGTCGTTGGCGTCGACCCTCGTCGCCTCGGGGATCTGCCGTTCGAAGCCGCGCAGGCGCTGGTAGATCGAGATCAGGTTGATGATCGTGGTCCACGAGTTCATCAGGAAGCTGAAGGAATCGGCCACCTGGCCGAAGGCGTTGAGCACCTGGTTGAAGATGCCGAACGTAATCGCCCCGGCCACGATCGTCGGCCCCATCGCGATGTAGGGGAAGAACTGCGAGGCGTTGATGAACGCGTACCGGGCGACGTTGAAGTAGGTGTAGTGGAAATAGATGCGGAAGTAGTTGCGCTGCACGTTGCGGAACAGCTCGCGGACGGTGATCGGCTGCGCGCGATCGGCGTGATCCTCGCCGAACACCAGTTCCTTGCGGAAGGCGGCCTCGACGCGCTGGTTCGCGAAGTTGAGGCCCGGCAGCCGGATGCCGACGACGGCGAACAGCACGGTGCCGGCCACCGCCTGGAACAGCGCCAGCCAGACGAGGCTCCCCTCGACATGCCCCAGCACGGGCAGGTCGATGATGTGCGTCGACAGCGACCACAGGATCGGCAGGAAGACGATCAGCGTCATGAACGACGAAACGATATTGAGGCCGATCCCCTCGACGATCGAGGAGAAGTTCTGCGTGTCCTCCTGGATGCGCTGGGCGGCGCCTTCGATGGTCCGCACCTGCGGCCAGTTGGCCATGTAGTAGAACGACATCGCCCGCCGCCAGCGGAATAGATAGTGCGAATTGAGGAACGAATTGAGGACCAGAACGAGGACGTTGACCACGAACACTACGGCAACCGTGTAGATCTGGCCGAAGAACTGGTCGAGCGTGACGGTGCCCTTCTTGGATGGGTCCAGCGCCGTCTGGATCAGATCGTAGAAGCTGCCGAACCAGTCGTTGAGCCAGGCGCTGACCTGCACGTTGAAGTACACCACCTCGATGATGGTGACGGACCCGACGATGCTCCACCACTGCCAGCGGCGGTTGTCGTTGAACAGCAGCCACGGCACGCAGAACAGATAGCCGGCCACGATCACGTATTCGTAGAGCCACACCCGATGCGTGTCGAAGAACGGCGGAGGCGCGCCCTCGACGGTCGGCAGCGCCAGCCATGGCCCAAGGCTGAGATAATGCTCGAGCCACGCGCCGCCGGTGAACCAGAGGGTCATGGCCACCGCCGTCCAGCCTATGGCGGAGACGAAGAAGGTCTGCGGGTTGGGGAAGAACGAGCGAAACACGCGGGCGTCTCCAGACACATGGTTAAGTTCATGTAACTGACAGAAACGAGACTCATCAAGGCGACTGCGCCGCCCTTGCCGCGATGTAATCTCGACGCTTCGGGCTTTCGCGCCGCGCGGCGAGGGGGTATCAGCACCGCCATGAACCAGATCGTTGCCACCGCCGTCATCGAGGAAGCCGCCGAGGACCTGTCCGGCGCTCCCGCCATGCTGCGCGCCGCGCCGCGCTCGGTGGAATTCAACAAGCTGCGCAAGCGTCTCGTCCGCCTTACCCGCGAGGCCATCGACAAATTCGGCATGGTGCAGCCCGGCGCGCGCTGGCTGGTGGCGCTCTCGGGCGGCAAGGACAGCTACGGCCTTCTCGCCATCCTGCTCGAGCTCAAATGGCGCGGCCTGCTGCCGGTCGATCTGCTCGCCTGCAATCTCGACCAGGGCCAGCCGAACTTCCCCAAGCACATCCTGCCCGAATTCTTCGCCGCCAACGGCATCGCCCATCGCATCGAGTACCAGGACACCTATTCGATCGTCACCGACAAGCTGCCCGCCGGCGCCACCTATTGCTCGCTCTGCTCCCGCCTCCGGCGCGGCCACCTCTACCGCATCGCGCGCGAGGAGGGGTGCTCGGCCCTCGTCCTCGGCCATCACCGCGAGGACAGCCTCGAAACCTTCCTCATGAACCTCTTCCACGGCGGCAAGCTCGCCGCCATGCCGCCAAAGCTGCTGAACGACGAGGGCGACGTCGAAGTCCTCCGCCCGCTGATCTACTGCGCCGAGCCGGACCTCGCGAAGTTCGCCGAGCACATGGCGTTCCCCATCATCCCCTGCGATCTCTGCGGCAGCCAGGACGGCCTCGAGCGCAACGCCATGAAGGCCATGCTCGACGATCTCGAAAAGCGCATGCCCGGCCGCAAGGACATCATGATCCGCGCCCTCGGCAATATCCGCCCGAGCCACATGCTCGACCCAAAACTCTTCGACTTCCTCTCGCTTAACCGCGCTGCGGACTAATCCGCCCCGGGCTTGATCCAAACCGGCAACCACGCCAAACTTGACTCATTAGGTCATGGGCGGGGAGGAACGCTTTGGACCAACAGGACTATTGGCTCATCGCCGACCGCGACATCGAGATTCAGAATCCGGTCACCGACCGGAAACTCCGGCTGCTCGACGACTATTGCGACATCCGCGACGGCCTCCGCGTGCTCGACGTCGGCTGCGGCAAAGCCTGGGTGCTGCGCCAATGGGCCGAGCGCTTCGCCATCGACGGAACCGGCCTCGAGACCAACCGCAAATTCATCGATTTCGCGAAGCGGAAGGCTCCGGCCAAGGGCAAGCTGACCTTCATCGAAGGCCCCGCCGACCGCTTCGAGCCGCAGCCGGCGAGCTACGACGTGGTGATGTGCCTCGGCGCCGTCTTCACGCTGGGCGGCTTCGTGCAGGCGGTGGACTGGATGGCCGCGGCGACCAGGCCCGGCGGCGCGCTGGTCATCGGCGACGTGACGCTCCGCCACCGGCCCGAGGTCTATTACCACCAGCACCTGCCGCTCGATGCGGTCGAGTCGCTGGCTGTCGTCCAGCGCCATGGCGCCGAGGTCTCGGCGATGATCTCGGCCTCCGAGGCCGATTACGAGCGCTACGTCTCGCACCACCGGCATTCGGCGTTGCGCTGGGCCCGTGACAACCCGGATCACCCCGACCGCGACGATGTCCTCGACAAGAGCAATGCCGACTGGACCGAATACCTCCGCACCATCCGCCCGCTGATGGGCTGGACGATCTTCGTCGGCATCAAGACCTGATCAGTCGACCAGCATCGGTTCGGCCGATTTCTCGTATTCCTTGCCCACGCCGAACAGCCGGCCCCGCTCGGCGATCAGCGCGCAGGCCAGCACCAGCAGCCCGACGATCAGCCAGCCGGAGGCGTTGGGCGTCAGCGTGCCGTTGAACTGCTGGCCCAAGATCGTGCCGAGCACCGCGCCGCCCACCGTCTGGAAAAATCCGAACACCGCCGCCGCCGTGCCCGCCACCTGTCCCAGCGGTTCCATCGCCAGCGAGTTCATGTTGGACGACGACGAGCCGAAAAAGATCTGGATGATCGAGAGCAGCACGAAGAACGTCCAGAACGGCACCGGCCCCATGAGGCTGAGCCCCAGCATGATCAGTGCGCACGCGATATAGATGAAGATCGCGAAATGGCTGAGCCGTCGCTGCCCGAAGCGGTGCACCAGTTGCGAATTGGCGAAGTTCGACACCGCCATCAGCCCGGCGACGCTGGCGAACGCCACCGGAAACAGCGGCCCCAGATTGTAGATGTCGACGAAGATCTGCTGCGACGAGATGATGAAGCCCATGTTTGCCGCAAACAGGAACATGCCGGCAAAGCCGTAAAAGATCGCCGTGCGGTTGGCGAACACCAGCCGGAAGCCGTCGGTGATCACGCTGAGCTTCAGCGGCCGCCGATACTCGGGGTGCAGCGTCTCCGGCATGCGGAACCACGCCCACACGAGGATCACCGCCGCGAGCCCCGTCATGAACAGGAAGATTTCGTGCCAGGTCCCCACCAGCAGGATCAGTTGCCCGATCCCCGGCGCGATGATCGGCAGCACCATGAACACCATGAACGTCAGCGACATCACTGCCGCCATCTCGCGGCCCGAGAACCGGTCGCGGATCACCGAGGTCGAGATCACCCGCGTCGCCGCCGCGCCGATCCCCTGGCCGACGCGGATCAGCAGCAGGATGGCAAAGCTCGGCGCGAACGTCGCCGCGAACGCGCACGCGATATAGATGATCATGCCGACGAACAGCGGCGCCCGGCGCCCGAACCGGTCGGTGATCGGCCCGAACACCAGTTGCGCCACGCCGAACCCGACCATATAGGCCGAGATCACCAATTGCCGCTCGTTCTCGTTGCCGACGCCGAGCGCCTGGCCCATCGCGGGCAAAGCGGGCAGCATCACGTCGATGGCGAGCGAGTTGAGCGCCATCAGCGCCGCGCACAGCCCAATGAATTCGACGCGGGACAATTCCCGCGTGCCGAGCGCTCGTGCGCCAAGTGCTTGATGGGTCATCGGTAATCCGGGAGCCGGGGGAAATGGCTCCATTCACGCGGCAAAATGAACCGCACTCGGCTGTATTTCAAGCGCTCGAGGCGCCCAATTGATCGCAAAGGCAGATCGGCCGTCCGGAGCGTTTTCAGGAAAAGTTGCAGACTTTTCCGGTTCGAAAACGTGACAACAGGAGCTCTATGGCGGCCGACTATATGGCGTCTTGAGCTCAGGCGGGCTGCTTGACCGCGATACCCTTGTCGGTCAGGTGGCTCTGCAATTCGCCGGCCTGGAACATCTCCGTGACGATGTCGGCGCCGCCGACGAACTCGCCCTTGACGTAGAGCTGCGGAATGGTCGGCCAGTTGGCATAGGCCTTGATGCCCTCGCGCAGTTCCTGGTTTTCGAGCACGTTGGCGCTCTGGTAGTCGACGCCGAGGTAATCGAGAATCTGCACCACGCGGCCCGAGAAGCCGCACATCGGGAAATCCGGCGTGCCCTTCATGAACAGGAACACGTCGTTGGATTTGACCTTGTCGTCGATGAAAGCGTTGATGTCGCTCATGCCATGCCTTTCGCGGCCAGTGCGGCCGATTTCCTGACTAGATAAGCCCGCTTTCCGGCAATGTCGAGGCATTCATCGGGCAGTGACGATACATGGGTCCGCGAACTCTCAGTCGGCAATCCTCCCCTGCGACGCAGTCGCGGGGGAGGGGGACCAGCGAAGCTGGTGGAGGGGCGAGCCGGACTCGATGCGTGTGGCCGCCCCCATCCGTCGCTTCGCGCCAACTTCCCCCGCTATCGCAGGGGAAGGGTCCCGACTGCCCCGCCACCGTTCGCCGCGATCTCCTCTATCGCCTTAAGCACAGCCACCGGCCGATCCATCACCTCGCGATCCGAGAATCTCAAAACGCGAATCCCCTGCAGCTCCAGCCACTTCGTCCGCCGCAGATCATGTTCCATCTGCTCCAGCTCGTCGTGGACTGGTCCATCGACTTCCACACAAAGCCGGACGGCCGGGCAGTAAAAATCGAGGATATACGGTCCGATCGGATGCTGCCGGCGAAACCGCAAGCCGCGCTGGTTCCGGCGGAGCAGAGCCCAAATGCGCTTCAGGCGCCATCATTGCCCGGCGCAAAACACGCGCCCGTTTGAGGGTCAGGATCGGCGAACGCATCTGATCTCCTCCTTGCGCGCCAACTGGACGCTCAGTCGTCGATCCTCCCCTGTGCGCAGCACGGGGAGGGGGACCGCCCAAGGCGGTGGAGGGGGCGGGTCTGGACTCGGTGGGCCTGGCTGCCCCCATCCGGCGCTCCGCGCTTCCTTCCCCCGCTATCGCAGGGGAAGGAAGAGAAGGTGCTCTTACTCCGGCACCGCCGTCTGGATCGCCAGCGAGTGCAGCGTCGTCCCCATATCGGCCCCGAACGCCGCGTTGACCAACTGATGCTGCTGCACCCGCGACTTCCCGCGGAACGCCTCCGACGTGATCTTCGCCCGCCAGTGATTGTCGTCGCCCGCCAGGTCGTCGAGCTCGATCTTGGCGTCGGGCAGGGCGGCCTTGATGCGTTTCTGGATCTCGGATGCGCTCATGGGCATGGGGTCAACTCCGCCTGGAGCGTTTTCGGGAAAAGTTGCAGACTTTTCCGGTTCGAAAACGCGACAAAACACTGCCTCAGATATGGCACGCCCCCCTCACGGCTTCAACGGAACCGCCCGCGCAATCCCCTCGCGCGTACCCGGCCGTTCTGAGCAAATTAACCACGCGCGTTTACTTTCCGATAAGCAATCGTTTGCGCTCGACGCCCGGCCGGTGTTCCCTCAGGACTTCATCGTCTTGAGAGGTTTCAGTTATGAAGGCTCGGTCGAGAAAAACACTGCCGGTCAAAAGCCTTGAAGAGGTGCTGGCCAATATCGAATCCGACATGGCCGCCGTCGTCGCCGCGCTTGCCAGCGAGCGCCGCATCGAACGCGCCAGCCGTCGCGGCCGGGCCGTGGCCCGGCGCCAACCCGCCCACGCCGCCTGAGTTCCCCCAACATGCACCAGCCACTGCTCGATCTCGCCGACGCGGCAATCGTCGCCTCGTTCGCCGCCGCGACGCTCACCCTCATCGTCTATGTCTGGCGCAGCGAGCGTCGGCCGGAACGCCGTCCCAGCCGGGCGGTGCGCTAGGGCGCTACGCCGCGACTTCCCCCGCCATGTAGCCGGGGAACCACGCCTCATGCGCGGCCTTGAGGTCGGCGACGGGCAGGGGACGTGCGTCGCCCAGCGTCAGCGCCGTGCCGCCGGTGTTGCCGATCCACGGCACGAACACGCCGGCATAGGGATAGATTTCGTCGAAGAACTGGTCGAGGAAATCGCGCCTTATGGTCACGAGGTAGCGTCCCTGGTCCTCGCCGAAAAACTGCGGGATCGGATCGCCGCCCTGGAGCTGGTTGACCGTGGCCCCGATCCCCGACGCCATCGCCATCTCCGCAAGCCCCACCGCCAGTCCGCCATCCGACAGATCGTGCACCGCGGTCGCGCGGCCGTCGCGGATCAGGATGCGCACGAGATCGCCGGCGCGCTTTTCCGCCGCGAGGTCCACCGGCGGCGGCGGTCCGTCCTTGCGGTCGAACAGGTCGCGCAGATAGATCGACTGGCCCAGATGCGTGCCCCACCAGTCGGGCGCACCCACCAGCAGGATCGGCTCGTCCGCCGCGGCAAAGCCGATGCGCGCCGACCGCTTCCAGTCGGGGATGAGCCCCACGCCGCCAATGGTCGGCGTCGGCAGGATGCCGCGGCCATTGGTTTCGTTGTAGAGCGACACGTTCCCCGAAACGATCGGGAAATCCAGCGCCCGGCAGGCCTCGCCGATGCCGCGCACCGCCTCGACCAGTTGCCCCATGATCTCGGGGCGCTCCGGGTTGCCGAAATTGAGGTTGTCGGTGGCGGCGATCGGCTCGGCGCCCACCGCCGTCAGATTGCGCCAGCATTCCGCCACCGCCTGCTTGCCGCCCTCGAACGGATCGGCCTCGCAATAGCGCGGCGTCACGTCCGACGAAAAGGCGAGGGCTTTGCTGGAATGGCCTTCCACCCGGATCACCCCGGCGTCGCCGCCCGGCCGCTGCAGCGAATTGCCCTGGATCCATGTGTCGTACTGCTCGTACACCCAGCGCCGCGAGCTCAGCGCCGGCGAACCGACGAGCTTCAGCAGCGCATCGGCGACGTCCATCTGTGGAATATCGTTCGCCTCGAGCGGTGTCTGCGGCACCGGCCGCGCCCATGGCCGGTCATATTCCGGCGCCTCGTCGCCCAGCTCCTTGATCGGCAGGTTCGCAACTTCCTCGCCCTGCCACATCACCCGGAAGCGCAGATCGTCCGTGGTGATGCCGACCGTCGCGAAATCGAGCTCCCACTTTTCGAACACCGCGCGCGCTTGCGGCTCCTTTTCCGGGTGCAGCACCATGAGCATGCGCTCCTGGCTTTCCGACAGCATCATCTCATAGGGCGTCATCGCGGCTTCGCGCACCGGCACCTTGTCGAGGTCGAGCTCGATGCCGAGGTCGCCCTTGGCGCCCATCTCCACCGCCGAGCAGGTGAGGCCCGCCGCCCCCATGTCCTGAATGGCGATCACCGCGCCCGTCGCCATCAGCTCGAGGCACGCTTCCAGCAGCCGCTTTTCGGTGAACGGATCGCCCACCTGCACTGTCGGCCGCTTCTGCTCGATGTCGTCGCCGAACTCGGCCGACGCCATCGTCGCGCCGCCCACGCCGTCGCGCCCGGTCTTGGCGCCGAGATAGACCACCGGCAGACCGACGCCCTCGGCCTTCGAGTAGAAAATCTTGTCGGTGTCGGCGAGGCCCGCCGCGAACGCGTTGACGAGGTTGTTGCCATTGTAGCGCGCATCGAACTCGACTTCGCCGCCCACCGTCGGCACGCCGAACGAATTGGCATAGCCGCCGACCCCGGCGACGACACCCGAAACCAGGTGCCGCGTCTTTTCGTGCTCCGGCGCGCCGAACCGCAGCGCATTCATCGCCGCCACCGGCCGCGCGCCCATCGTGAACACGTCGCGCAAGATGCCGCCAACACCGGTGGCCGCGCCCTGATACGGCTCGATGAACGACGGATGGTTGTGCGATTCCATCTTGAAGACGATGGCCTGCCCATCGCCGATATCGACCACGCCGGCATTTTCGCCCGGTCCCTGGATCACGCGCGGCCCGGTCGTCGGTAGCGTGCGCAGCCACTTCTTCGATGATTTGTACGAGCAGTGCTCGTTCCACATCGCCGAGAAAATCCCGAGCTCGGTGTAAGTCGGAATGCGCCCGATCAGGCTCAGGATCTTCTGGTACTCGTCCGGCTTGAGGCCGTGGTCGGCGACGAGCTGCGGGGTGATCTCGCGATTGTTGTCGTAAGCCATGGGCCCTCATAACCGACGCCGCGCCGCCCGAACAGGGCGAAGCGGGCAGTGTGAACAGCTCAGCCGAGCGGCAGTTTCGTCCGCTTGAGCAGCATGTCGATCCCGATCGCAGCCGCGCACAACACCGTCAGCGCCACCAGCACCGCGAGCACGTTGAGCGCCACCATGCCGTAGCCGATCCGGTCCGCCTCGAGGATGGCGTAGGGATATTCGCCCACCGTCGCGCCGCGGATCAGCACATAGACCAGATAGATCGTCGGCGGCAGCAGCATCGCCGGAATGTCGGCGAACTTCAGGCTCCCGTGCCGCACGAACAGCAGCCACCACACGAGATAGATGATCGGCGTCACGTAATGCAGCGCCACGTCGGCCACGAGATTGTAGCCCTGCGGGTCCCACGTCTCGGCGAGGATCAAATGATAAAACCCCATCACCAGCGCGATGGCCGCCGCCATCATGCCGCGCGTCACCGGCTGGTGAAACCAGCCGAGCCACCGCCGCGGCCAGAGCTCGGCCGCATAGATCAGCACCAGCATGAAATTGGTGAGGATCGTGAAGAAGCTGAAATAGAACACCAGCGCGCCCGCGACGCTGTCGCCATCGTTGAGCCGCAGCGGCAGCGTCAGGCTCAGTTGCAGGATCAGCGCCGCTGCCCCGACGATGAACCCGATCCAGGTCGCCGCCTGCCTCATGCCGTCCTGCTCCGGCGCCCGAGCAGCCCGTCGACGAATGTCAGCGCGCAATCGAAGATCGCGACCAGCACCACCAGCACCGCCACCCCCGCCAGCACCCCCACATAGCCCTGCGGCCCAGCCCCCGGCGGCCCCCAGGTCGGGTCGAGGATCGTATAGGGATATTCCCCCGCAAGCGGCCCGCGCACGAGGATGTACACCACGTACAAAATCCCCGGCGCCAGCTCCGCCGGCACGTCGCGATAGCGCAGCATGCCGTGGCCGTTGAATACCAGCCACCACAGGAGGAACAGCATCGGCGTCGCCGTGTGCAGCAACTGGTTGGACAGCACGATCGGCCCCGTGAGGTCCGCCAGCCCCGGCGCCAGCATGATGTGGTAGAACCCCATCACCAGCGCGATGATCCCGGCCATGCTGGCCCGCGCCGCCGGATGCCGCGTCCACCCCAGCCACCGCCACCCGGTCACATCGCCGAGATAGAACAGGATCAGCGCGCCATTGCTGAGATTGGTCAGGAACGTCCAGTAATAGACCACCATGTTGGGCAGCGACCGCGCCACCGGGTTGAGCGGCCCCGCCACCATCGTTCCGGCGATGACGTGGAAATCGAGCGCCAGCCCCACCGCTCCGACAATGATGGCCAGAGCGGCATACCACGACTTCAAAGCCATCATGAACCCGCCTAGGCGACCTGCAACAGGCCCGAGAATAGGGCACGGCCGTCGATGCCGCCATGCGCGCTTTCGATCAAGTTTTCCGGGTGCGGCATCAGCCCCAGCACGTTCTTTTGCGCGTTGAACACGCCCGCGATGTCGTTGACCGAGCCGTTCGGGTTCGTCCCCTCGGCATAGCGGAACGCCACCTGCCCATTGTCCTCGATGGCCTTCAGCGTCGCCGGATCGGCGAAATAATTGCCGTCATGGTGCGCCACCGGCGTCGTGATCACCTGGCCTGCCGCATAGCCGCGCGTGAACGCCGTATCCGCCGCCTCGACCCGGAGCCGCACCTCGCGGCAGACGAACCGCAGCGATGCGTTCCGCATCAATACGCCCGGCAGCAGCCCCGCCTCGGTGAGGATCTGGAAGCCGTTGCAGACCCCGAGCACATGCACGCCGCGCGCCGCCTGCTCGCGGATCGCCTGCATGATCGGCGAGCGCGCCGCAATCGCCCCGGCCCGCAGATAGTCGCCATACGAAAATCCGCCCGGAATGACGATCAGGTCGACCGCGGGCAGGGCGCTCTCCTGATGCCAGACCACCGCCGGCGCCACCCCGCCGATCGCGGTCAGCGCCGCAATCATGTCCCGATCGCGATTGAGCCCAGGAAAAACGACGACTGCTGCTTTCATGCGCTGAGCTTGTCGTGAGTCTGGAGCTAAAACGCAAGCCGACACCACAGAAGGTCAGCCATTCATCCACCGAGTGTTTGGAGCAACCTCACTCCGCCGGCACCGCCTGCGCCACATACCCGCGCGAGCCCTTGGTTCCGCGCAGATGCGCCCATGCCGGCCGCTCGAACAGGAATTTCGCCCGCCCGCTCCACTGCACCAGCCCGTAAAGCCCGACCGAGAACCCGATCGACAACACGATCACGAGGAAGCTCGACAGCGTCACGTCGTGGATCAGCCCGAGCTTCCCCAGCCCGATCCGCGCAAACGACATCGGCAGCACGAACACGAGGTAGACCACGATGGAGTGCTCCCCCAGCCAGCGCAGCCAGCCGAGTATCCTGAACCCCGAGATCAGCCCCGCCGTCACGCACAGCGCCGTCGCGCCGGCAATCGCCAGCAGCAGCCGCACGCCCGGCAGCCCGCCATAGCCGAGCCGGATTTCCGTCGGCAGCACCGCAAAGCCCGGCGAAAACACCAGCGCCGCGTTGACCACCGCATAGATCGCGAGCCCCACCAGCGCCAGCCGCTTGTTGGCGATGGCGAAATCCACCAGCCGGAACATCAGCGGCGCAAGGATGTAGCCCGAGTAGAAGTAGACGAAATACGCGCAGAACTGGTCGATCAGGTACGACCCGGTATGCACCTGCGACATCTGGAACGCCGCCCCGATCAGCCACACCGCCCATTTCGGCGCACGCAGATCATAGAGCAGCTTGGTCGCCGCGCTGAACGCTGCCAAGAGATAGATGAACCACAGCACGCCATACGGCTCGACGATCGCCCACGCGATATCCTGCAACGCCTCGACCGGCGACGCGCTCATGATGCCGATCTTGAGCACCAGATGGATCACCGCCCACAGCGCGTAAAAGTAGAAATAGTGGATCACCCGCCGGTCGGCATACGCCTTCCATGTGCGCGACAGCACCTGGTCGAGGAACAGCCCCGAGATCAGGAAGAACTCCGGCATCCGGAACGGCGTCGCAAACCCGATGACGTAGTGGAAGAACCCGACGCCCTCGGCGTCCTGTCCCACGTTGAACACCGAATACATCATCACCACGAGGATGATGGAAATCCCCTTGGCCGTATCGACCCAGTTGAGCCGCGAATTCTGACCTGACATGCCGCAAACTCCAGGTTGGAGCCTGCGGAATAAGCCACCCGCGCCCTTAACGCTCGCCCAACCTGCGCTCACGCTTAACCGGACTGCTTAATGCCTAAAACTGTCGGCAAACTCCGGTCGCGATGGGCCACGATCGTGCCACATCCCCACCTCTCCCTCCGGGGGAGAGGTCGGCGCGCAGCGGCGGGTGAGGGGCTTCGAGCCGGCCGAAGGCAAAATCATGCCAGTGGCATGATTTTAGGTGAGAAGGCCATGAGGGCTACGCCCGAATGGCCCGGCCACCGCACGACAGCGAGCATTAATTCGGAGAGCTTACAGCCCCGTCGGCACCGACGCGTACGCCGCGAACATCACGCCCAGCGCGAGGAAAAACAGGACGGAGAGCGAGAAGGTCTTGAGCATCTTGGGGCCGGGTGACTGATGGACAGCGCGTTACGCGAGCGCGCCGTGGGTTATATGACCGAGGTCTTAATGCGCCATTGCAACGGTTTGGTTAAACCTTTCGTAACGCTGTGCGCCGCCTCGGCCCGTGCTATGCGGCGCGCCCGCTGAACGCCGGCTGAACGTCAGCGCCGCGCCGCCATCTCGATGCGGTTGGCCGCCTCGATATAGCCGCCCCCCGCCTTGAGGCTGTCCCCCAGCCGCGCCGCGGCCGCCGCATAGGCGTCGCGCTTGCCCGACACCTCCGCCACCGCCGCCTTCAGCGCCGCCGCCGGCACCGGCTTGCCCCATGCCTCGCCGTCGAGCACGATGCCGGCGCCCGATGCGGCCATCGACTGCGCATTGCGCAACTGCTCGAACTGCTGCGGCACCGCCACCATCGGAACGCCGCTCCACAGGCTCTCATGCATCGAGTTGAGCCCGGCATGCGTCAAAAACACATGCGTGCGCTCGAGGATGCGCAATTGCGGCACCGCCTCGGCGACGATGAAATTGCCCGGCAGCCCCGCGAACTGCGTCAGGTCGGTGCCGCGCCCCACCGACAGCAGCACCTGCCCGTCATAGTCGGCGAACGCTTCCCCGACGCGCCGGAAGAACGCGGTATTGCCGTGATGCAGCGTTCCCAGCGACACATAGAGCAGGGGCCGGCCGTCCAGCCGGTCGAAATCGAACGCCTCCGAGCGCGTCGCCGGCTCGATCGAGGACCCCACGAACACGAATTTCAGATTGTCGACCGATCTGGTCCTGGGATGCACCGCCTTGCTGGTCAGCATCAGCGTCGCCTTCGTGCCCTGCCGCGGAATGATCGGCATCCGCCACGGCAGGTTGAACGGGCCCTGCAGCGTCATCGCCAGCCACGCCCACAGGAACCCCGGCAAATGCTTGAGGATGCTGACGAAATTGCGCAGCACTTGCGGGAAGTCGGTCACCTCGGCGAGCACTTCCGAGGTGAACGTCGTCGAGATGCACACCGACGGCACCCTCAGCTTCGTCGCCAGCATCTCGCCCCACAGCGCCACCCCGTCGAACACGATGAGGTCGGGCGGGCTGGCCCGCAGGGCTTTCGCCGACGACGCCAGCAGCGGCGCGGTCGCCAGAAAGATCATCTGCAGCCACGCGATCAGGTCGCCATCCTTGAGCGTGCGCGAAAAATCCTCGAGCTGGATCACGCCGTCCGGATAGGCGGCAAAGTCCGCCCCGGTCGGCCGGATCAGCTTTTCGAAGCTCGCATCGTTGAACACGGTGACGCGGTGGCCGCGCTGCACCAATTCCCGCGCGATCGGCAGCACCGGGTTGAGGTGGCCGTAAGCGGGGACGCTGAGGATGACGATGTCGGCCAAGCTGGCTCCGGCGAAAAAATCAGCCCGGTATGCTGGCGTAGGCGGCGACAAACAAGCCCAGAGTGAGCAGGAAGAGGACGGAAAGCGAAAGAGTTTTGAGCATGACCGGCTGACGGGAAGGCGCCTGAGACTGCACTGCTCTAGCGGATTCGTGCTGCGCCGCCACAACCATCGGCATTTGAATGAAATCTATCCGCCGCTGCGGCTTTTCTGTCGCACTGGTCCGCGGCGGGTGTCGATTTTCGGGTCTGCCAATCGACCAGTCGAGTCAAACCAGGGGAGAGAACCCATGAAATTCATGTGCCTGATCTATTTCGAACCCGGCGCCTTCGACGGCGTCAGCGAAGCCGAAATGACCAAGCTGACCGACGACACCATCGTCGAGGACAACGACCTCCGCCGCAGCGGCCACCTGATCCTCGGCCAGCCGCTGCTCGGTCCCGAAACCGCGATCACCCTCCGCGGCGGCAAACGCGGCCTCACCCGCACCGACGGCCCCTTCCTCGAAACCAAGGAATGGCTCGGCGGCTTCACCCTGATCGAAGCCCGCGACATGGCCGAAGCCATCGCCCTGACCGAGACCAGCGCCCTGATGAAATACTGCAGCGTAGAAATCCGCCCCACCCTCGAACAAACCCACAGCGAAACCGGGCAGGCAAGGCCGGCCGCGAAGGAATAGCCGCGCCGCTAGGCCCGCAGTCACCGCTGTTTTCCCTCCCCCGCGAGGGGCTTCGAGCCGGCCGGAGGCAAAATCACGCCGGTGGCGTGATTTTAGGTGAGAAGGCCATGAGACCTACGGTCGAATGGCTTGGGCGGCGTTGCTTGGTGAGCGCAGCGAGCCTGGCAAGCCGGGGTGGGGGGACTCTCCCCGCACTCAATCCCGCCTCGTCGCCGCCAATACCATCCGCACCACACCGTCGACATTGTGCAGGACGTCTTCATTGGAAACCCGGATAACCCGATAGCCACTGGCCCGCATGAACGCATCGCGCGCCGCGTCATACGCCGCATCGTCATGCGTCCAGCCATCGATCTCGAGCACCAATCGCGGGTGGTGACAGGCGAAGTCCGCATAGTAGCGGCCGAGCGGCGCCTGCCGCCGAAAGTGCAACCCCAACGGCTTCAGCGTCCGAAGCGCATCCCACATCACCGCCTCCGAAGGCGGCATGACCTTGCGCAGATGCCGGGCGCGCTCGATGCTCATGAGCCGATGCTAACAGCGTCGGATGCGAAGGTCATGAGACTTAACTTCCAGGAGAAGTGCCGCTGCAAACAATGCGGCAGTCACCACCGTTTTCCCTCCCCCGCGGGGGGCTTCGAGCCGGCCGCAGGCAAAATCACGCCGGTGGCGTGATTTTAGGTGAGAAGGCCATGAGACCTACGGTCGAATGGCTTGGGCGGCGTTGCTTATGAGCGCAGCGAATTAGCAAGCCGGGGTGGGGGGACTCTCCCCACGCTCAACGCCGACTGAGACTCCCCCCACCCAGCGCCGCTAGGCCTCCGGCCAAGCTCTGCTACCCTCCCCGCACGGGGGAGGGAAACCGTGCCGACTGCAGCCACGAAACGAGCCGGAACTCGCTCTCAGCACCGTAAGCGACAGTCACCCCTGTTTTCCCTCCCCCGCGAGGGGAGGGCGGCGCGCTTATGAGCGCAGCGAGTTAGCAAGCCGGGGTGGGGGGACTCTCCACATACTCGCCAGCGGCG
>Ga0153956_1000777_pt1 | contig 33090 bp, 29 predicted proteins | sample TSFL040MetaG_FD_104704 | JGI IMG/M metagenome (GOLD analysis project Ga0153956, IMG submission 104704) | Attine ant fungus gardens microbial communities from Florida, USA - TSFL040 MetaG | ecosystem: Host-associated > Fungi > Mycelium > Unclassified | place: USA: Florida, Wekiwa Springs... | reverse complement strand
CGCCGCGCAGGGCTCGATGCTGAATACGCCGAACACCTGGGGCTGGTATCTGGCCGGGCTCGTGTTCAAGTGGGTCAAGCAGCAGGGGGGCGTCGCCGCGATGGCGGAACGCAATCGCGCCAAGGCCGAGTTGCTGTACGGCTACATCGACGGATCGGATTACTACAGGAATCCGGTTGAGAAGTCCGTGCGCTCGTGGATGAACGTGCCTTTCACGTTGCCGCGCGAAGAGTTGGACGCACCGTTCCTGAAGGAATCCGAGAAGGCCGGCCTGCTCGCGCTGAAGGGCCACCGCGCGGTCGGCGGCATGCGCGCGTCGATCTACAACGCGATGCCGCTAGCGGGCGTGCAGGCGCTGGTGGATTTCATGCGCGATTTCGCAAGGCGCAACGGCTGAACGGGACGCTCAACCATTCCGCCATTCCGGCGCAGGCCGGGATCCATCTTTCAGCGTTCAACCGTAAGTGGATCCCGGCCTGCGCCGATGACGGCCCTGAAGGATGAATTCGATGTTCAAGATCCAGACGCTCAACAACATCTCGCGCAACGGTCTCGACCGCCTGCCGGCGAACCTGTACGGCACCGCCAACGACGTCGCCGATCCGGACGCGGTGCTGGTGCGCTCGGCCGACATGCACAAGACGCCGATCGCGGCCAGCGTCAAGGCGATCGCGCGCGCGGGCGCCGGCACCAACAATATCCCGGTCGCGGAGCTTTCCGCGCGCGGCGTGCCGGTATTCAACGCGCCGGGCGCGAATGCGAACGCGGTCAAAGAGCTGGTCGTGGCCGGCATGTTGCTGGCCGCGCGCAACATCGCCGATGCGCTCGGCTTCGTGCGCGGGCTCGAGGCCTCGGATGAGCTGCACCACAAGGTCGAGGCGGAGAAAAAGCGCTTCGTCGGCTCCGAGCTGTCGGGCAAGACGCTCGGCGTAGTCGGCCTCGGCGCGATCGGCGTCAAGGTCGCCAACGCGGCCTACGCGCTCGGCATGCGCGTGGTCGGCTTCGATCCGCACATGACCGTCGACGGGGCGTGGCAGCTGTCGTCCGAAGTCGCCAAGGCCGGTTCGCTCAATGAATTGTTCGCGGCGTCGGACTACCTGACGTTCCATGTCCCGCTCAACGACAAGACGCGTGGCGTGTTCGGCGCGCAGGCGCTGGCACATGTCCGTCCCGGCCTCGTGCTGCTGAACTTCGCGCGCGAAGGCATCGTCGACGCGGCTGCGCTGCGCAGCGGACTCGCCGACGGGCGCATCGGCCACTACGTGTCCGATTTCCCGGAAGCCGACCTGCTGGCGAATCCGCGCGTGATCGCGCTGCCGCACCTGGGCGCGTCGACCGGCGAAGCCGAGGAGAACTGCGCGGTGATGGTGGTCGACCAGCTGCGCGACTTCCTCGAGAACGGCAACGTGCGCAATTCCGTGAACTTCCCGGAGACGCGCATGGCGCGCACGGGCCATGCGCGCATCTGCATCGCCAACAGCAACCGGCCGAACATGATCGGCCAGCTCTCGCACGTGCTCGGCGAAGCCGGCGTCAACATCGCGCAGATGCACAACGCTTCGCGCGGCGACCTGGCCTACAGCCTGATCGATGCCGATTCCCCGGTGCCGGACACGCTCGCGGCGGCGATCGCCGCGATCGACGGCATCCTCTCCGTGCGCGTGATCGGAAATCGCGATGAATGACGAGAAGGAAAGCGGCGCCTCCGCGCCGAACCTGGCCGAGGTGCGCACGCGCATCGACGGCATCGACCGCCAGATCCAGGCGCTGATCGCCGAGCGCGCGAACTTCGCGCACCAGGTCGGGCAGGCCAAGGGCAAGCTGGCCGCCGCGGTCGACTACTACCGGCCCGAACGCGAGGCGCAGGTGCTGCGCATGGTGGTCGACCGCAACGAAGGCCCGCTCAGCGACGAGCTGCTGGTGCACGTGTTCCGCGAGATCATGTCCGCCTGCCTCGCGCAGCAGGAGCCGCTGAAGATCGGCTACCTCGGCCCGGAAGGCACGTTCAGCCAGCAGGCCGTGCACAAGCATTTCGGCCGCTCGGCGCACGGTTTGCCGATGGCGAGCATCGAGGAGGTGTTCCAGGAAGTCGAGGCCGGCAACGCCGACTTCGGCGTGGTGCCGGTCGAGAATTCGGGGCAGGGCACGATCCAGGTCACGCTGGACATGTTCCTGACCTCGAACCTGAAGATCTGCGGCGAAGTGGAATTGCGCGTGCACCAGTACCTGCTGTCGCGCTCGGGGCGCATCGAGGACATCGAGCGCATCTATTCGCATCCCCAGTCGTTCGCGCAGACGCAGGCGTGGCTGCGCGGCAACCTGCCGAAGGTCGAGAAGATCCCGGTGTCGAGCAACGCCGAGGGCGCGCGCCGCGCGCGCAATGCGGAAGACGCGGCGGCGATCGCAGGCGAGTCGGCGGGCCTCGTGTACGGTCTCAAGAAGGTCATCATGGGCTCGATCGAGGACCACGCCGACAACACCACGCGCTTCCTCGTGCTCGGCCGGCAACTGTTCCCGCCATCCGGCCACGACCGTACCTCGGTGCTCGTGTTCATCAGGGACCAGCCCGGCGCGCTGTTCAACGTGCTCAGCCCGTTCGCGCGGCACGGCATCAGCATGAACCGTATCGAATCGCGCCCCTCGCACCAGGCGAAATGGGAATACGGTTTCTTCATCGATCTCGCCGGGCATGTCGAGGATGAGGCGATGAAGCTCGCGCTGGCCGAACTCGACGCGCACGCCGCGCAGATCAAGGTGCTCGGCTCGTACCCGGTCGCCGTGCCGTGAGTGCGCGGCCCGACGATTCGTTCGACGCAGCGAAACTCGCCAATCCCGCGATCGCGGCGCTGCGCGCCTACGATCCCGGCCACGACCTGCCCGCGCTGCGGCAACGCTTCGGCGTGCGGATCGCCGAACTCGGCTCGAACGAGAATCCGCTCGGGCCGAGCCCCCGCGCGCTGGATGCGATGCATGCGGCGCTGGCCGACAGCTTCCGGTATCCCGATCCCCGCGGCGCTTCGTTGAAAGCGGCATTGTCGCGGCACCTTGGCGTCGACGTGGCGCGGATCGCGCTCGGCAACGGTTCGCACGAGCTGCTGATGATGCTCGCCCAGTGCTTCGCCGATGCGCAGCATTCGGTCGTGTTCTCGCAATACGGTTTCGCGGTGTTCCCGATCGCGACGGCCGCGGCCGGCGCGCGGCCGGTCCGCGTGCCGGCGCTGCCGCACGATCATTCGACCGCGCCGCTCGGCCACGACCTCGCTGCGATCGCCGCCGCCGTGCGTGGCGACACGCGCCTGGTCTACCTCGCCAATCCGAACAACCCGACCGGCACCTGGTTCGACGACGCGGCGCTCGAAGCGTTTCTCGCGCGCGTGCCGCGTGACGTGCTGGTCGTCGTCGACGAGGCCTATCACGAATACGTCGACGCGCCGGGCCTGACGACCGCTCTGCGTTTCGCGGCGGACCACCCGAACCTGGTCGTCGCGCGCACGTTCTCGAAAGCGTATGCGCTGGCCGGATTGCGCGTCGGCTACCTGGTCGCGCATCCGGGCGTCGTCGCCGTGCTCGAGCGCCTGCGCGAGTCGTTCAACGTCAACGGCATCGCGCTCGCCGGCGCGGAAGCCGCTCTGGCCGATCGCGAGCATCTGGCACGCGTTCGTGCCTTCAACGCCGGCGAACGGCGCTGGCTTGCCGATGCGCTCGCTGCGCGCGGCTACGCCAGCTTGCCGTCGCAGACGAATTTCCTCTTGCTCGATCTCGGTCGCGACGCGGCGGAGCTGGAGAATCACTGGTTCCAGCACGGCGTGATCGTGCGCCCTATGGGCGGCTACGGACTGCCGCAGGCACTGCGGATCAGCGTCGGCAGCCGCGTCGAGAATCAGCGGCTGCTGGACGCGTCGCCATGAGCATCGACTGGACCAGCCAATCCGCTGGGCCGCTGCGAGGCGAGATCGGCATCCCCGGCGACAAGTCCATCTCGCATCGCGCGATCATGCTGGCCGCGCTCGCGCAGGGCACCTCGTCGATCGACGGTTTCCTGGAAGGCGAGGACACCCGCGCGACCGCGGCGATCTTCGGCGCGATGGGCGTGCGCATCGAGACGCCGTCGGCGTCGCGGCGCATCGTGCACGGCGTCGGCGTGCACGGCCTGGTACCGCCCGCGGCGGCGCTCGACTGCGGCAATTCCGGTACCGGCATGCGCCTGCTGGCCGGGTTGCTTGCGGGGCAGCGTTTCGACAGCGTCCTGGTCGGCGACGAATCGTTGTCGCGCCGTCCGATGCGACGCGTGATCGAGCCATTGGCCGCGATGGGCGCGCGAATCGACGCCGATGCCGGCGGCGTGCCGCCGCTGCGCATCGGTGGCGGCGCCGCCTTGCATGGCGTCGCCTGCTCGCCGCCGATCGCGAGCGCGCAGGTGAAGTCGGCCGTGCTGCTGGCCGGCCTGTACGCGGACGGCGAAACCGTAGTGCGCGAGGTCCATCCGACGCGCGACTACACCGAACGCATGCTCGCCGCGTTCGGCTGGCCGATCGAATTCGAGCCGGGCAGGGCGCGTCTGTCCGGCGGACATCGCCTGCGCGCGACCGACGTCGTGGTGCCGGCGGATTTCTCGTCGGCCGCGTTCTTCCTCGTCGCGGCGACGCTGGTACCCGAGTCCCGCGTGCTGCTGCGCGCGGTCGGGCTCAATCCGCGCCGCACGGGATTGCTGTCGGCGTTGCGCCTGATGGGTGCCGACATCCGCGAGCACGACGCGCGCGAGCAGGGCGGCGAACGCGTGGCCGATCTCGAAGTGCGCCATGCGCGCCTGCACGGCATCGAGGTCCCGGTCGAACTCGTGCCGGACATGATCGACGAGTTCCCCATCCTGTTCGTCGCCGCGGCGGCGGCGGCGGGCATCACGACGATCCATGGCGCCGCCGAGCTGCGCGTGAAGGAGTCGGATCGCATCGCGGTGATGGCGAAGGGACTGGCTCGACTGGGTGTTCGCGTGGAAGAACTCCCGGACGGCGCCGTGATCCACGGCGGCGCCTTGGGAGGCGCCGCCGTGGACAGCGCCGGCGACCATCGATGTGCGATGAGTTTCGCGGTGGCGGGGCTGATCGCCCTCGATCCGGTGCGGATTTCCGATTGCGCGAATGTCGCGACCTCGTTTCCCGACTTCGTCGAGTTGGCCAACGGCATCGGGTTTGCCGTGAAATCTGCATCCTGACAATCGATGCGCGCACGTGCGCGGCAAGGGGCCCAAGCCGCGTCGGCGACGGTTTCGTTGCCCCGAACTGCGCCGAGATCGCGTTCGATTCGCCGATCCGGCGCCGGTACGCGAAAGCGATGCACCGAATGCCTGCGTGATCGACGCGACTGCGGCTAGAATCGCGCCGCTCCCGCCGTCAGGAAATTCCATGCTCAAGGTCGCATCGCCGATTCCGGTCCTCACCATCGATGGTCCTTCGGGGTCCGGCAAGGGTACGATCAGCCGCGCGGTCGCCGACGCATTGGAATGGCATCTGCTCGATTCGGGAGCGATCTACCGAGCGGTCGGCTATGCGGCGAGCATGGCCGGCATCGACCTTTCGGACGCGGCGGCGGTCACGCGCTGCGCCGAAACCACCAGGATCGGCTTTCGCGATCCCAAGGACGGCGGCGAGACGCGGGTGATCGTCAACGGCCACGATGCCACCGACGAAATCCGCACCGAAACCTGTGGTGCCGCGGCCTCCGCGATCGCCGCGATTCCCGCCGTGCGCGCGGCGCTGTTCGAGAAACAGCGCTCGTTCCGCAAGGCGCCCGGCCTGGTCGCCGACGGGCGCGACATGGGCACCGTGGTTTTCACCGACGCCACGCACAAGATCTTCCTCACCGCGAGCGCCGAGGAGCGGGCCAGGAGGCGCTATAAGCAGTTGAAGGAAAAGGGGTTGACTGTTACACTCTCATCCCTTTTGCGCGAGATTGAGGCGCGCGACGAGCGCGACGCGACCCGCAAGGTCGCGCCGCTGAAGCCGGCGGCGGGAGCCACGATCATCGACTCGACCGGAATTCCGGTGGCTGCGGTGGTCGAGCGCGTCCTGTCCGTCGTGCGTCCGGCCTGAGCCTCCGCAACGAGAATTGCCCGTCAGGGCGAAGGCCCGGCACCGATGCCGGAAACGCAACGATGCGGCGTATTTCGCATCCATCGAAGGTGGGTCGTCGATCCCGATTCCCAGTCAGCCGACGCTGATCGGCCCCTGCGGACGGCGACCTGTTTCATCACTGGAAATCAACATGACCGAAAGTTTCGCTGAACTGTTCGAACAGAGCCAATCGCTGGCCAAGCTGCGCAATGGCGCGATCGTTTCCGGCGTCGTCGTCGAGATCCGCTCCGACGTCGTCGTCGTCCATGCCGGCTTGAAGTCCGAAGGCATTATCCCGATCGAGCAGTTCAAGAACGAACAGGGCGAGCTCGAAATCAACGTCGGCGATACCGTCAAGGTGGCGCTGGACGCGATCGAGAACGGCTTCGGCGAGACCATGCTCTCGCGCGAGAAGGCCAAGCGTTCGCTGGTATGGGACGAGCTCGAGGAAGCGCAGACCGCCAATGCCGCCATCACCGGCCGCATCTCCGGCAAGGTCAAGGGCGGCTTCACCGTCGACATCAAGGACGTCCGCGCGTTCCTGCCGGGCTCGCTGGTCGACGTGCGCCCGGTGCGCGACCCGTCCTACCTCGAGGGCAAGGAACTCGAGTTCAAGATCATCAAGCTCGACCGCAAGCGCAACAACGTGGTCGTGTCGCGTCGCGCGGTCGTCGAGAGCGAGTTCAGCGCCGAGCGCGAGCAACTGCTCGACAAGCTGACCGAAGGCGCGGTCGTCAAGGGCGTCGTCAAGAACCTCACCGACTACGGCGCGTTCGTCGACCTCGGCGGCATCGACGGCCTGCTGCACATCACCGACATGGCGTGGAAGCGCGTGCGCCATCCGAGCGAAGTCGTCAACGTCGGCGACGAGCTGGACGTGCGCGTGCTCAAGTTCGACCGCGAGCGCAACCGCGTCTCGCTCGGCCTCAAGCAGCTCGGCGAGGATCCGTGGGTCGCGATCGCGCGTCGTTATCCGACCAACACGCGCATCCTCGGCAAGGTTTCCAACGTCACCGACTACGGCTGCTTCGTCGAGCTGGAGCCGGGCGTGGAAGGCCTCGTGCACGTGTCCGAGATGGATTGGACCAACAAGAACGTCAACCCTGCCAAGGTCGTGCAGGTGGGTGACGAAGTCGAAGTCATGGTGCTCGACGTGGATGAAGAGCGTCGCCGCATCTCGCTCGGCATGAAGCAGACCAGCGCCAATCCGTGGGAAGCGTTCGCCGCGATCCACAAGAAGAACGACAAGGTCGCGGGCACGATCAAGTCGATCACCGACTTCGGCATCTTCGTCGGCCTGGACGGCGGCATCGACGGCCTCGTGCACCTGTCCGACATCTCGTGGCAGACCACCGGCGAGGACCTCGTCCGCAACTTCAAGAAGGGCGACGAGATCGAGGCGGTCGTGCTGGCGGTCGATCCGGAGCGCGAGCGCATCTCGCTCGGCATCAAGCAGCTCGAGCAGGATCCGTTCGGCCAGTTCATGGCGGCGCATCCGCGCGGCAGCATCCTCACCGGCACGGTGCGCGAAGTCGACGCCAAGGGCGCGACGATCGACATCGGCGACGGCGTCGAGGGCTACCTGCGTGCGAACGACATCGCCAAGGAACGCGTGGACGATGCGACCCAGTACCTCAAGGTCGGCGACACGGTCGAAGCGAAGTTCACCGGCATGGATCGCAAGGGCCGCAGCCTGCAGCTCTCGATCCGCGCGAAGGACGAGGACGAGCTGCAGAGCACGCTGGAGGAATACCAGAGCGCTTCCGGCGGCACGACCAAGCTCGGTGCGCTGCTGAAGGAACAGCTGAACCGCTGATGCGATACCGCGGCGCGCGGCCGTTCCGCGCGCCGCACGCAACCCGCGCGCACCGGCGACGGTGCGCGTTTTTTTGAACCGAGAAAGCGACCATCCCAACCGCGATGACCAAGTCGGAGCTGATCGAGTCCCTGGCCGCACGGCAGAAGCATCTTGCCGCGAACGATGTCGAACTCGCCGTCAAGAGCGTGCTCGAGCAGATGAGCCAGTCGCTTTCGACCGGCGAACGCATCGAGATCCGCGGCTTCGGCAGTTTCTCGCTGCACTATCGTCCGCCGCGCATGGGACGCAACCCGAAGACCGGCGATTCGGTCGCGCTGCCGGGCGAGCACGTGCCGCACTTCAAGCCGGGCAAGGAATTGCGCGAGCGCGTCAACGGCAAGGACGTCGACACGGCGCTGGAAGAAATCGCCTGATCTTCGAGCGGCCGGCGCGCCCGACGTGCCGGCCATCCTCGAAATGCCGGCGCAGCGGCACCCGAACTCGATATCATGCGCCGGCCCGCACAGCGCCTGCCGACTATGCGTCTGATCCTGATCGTCCTGACCTTGCTCGTGATCGCCATCGGCGCGCTGTTCGGCGCGCTCAACGCCGGGCGTATCGCACTCGACTTCTATTTCTTCCAGACCGAAGTGCCGACCGGGGCTGCGTTGCTCGCCGCATTGCTGCTCGGCTGGCTCCTCGGCGGACTCGTCGCATGGCTGGGACAGGTGCCGCGCCTGCGTCGCGACTTGCGCGCCGCTCGTCGCCAGTTGCGCGACGCGAGCGGGGCACCCCGGACCCGCGACGACGCATGAACCTGCTCTCCCTGCTGTTCCTGCTGCTGCCGATCGCGGCGTTCTCCGGCTGGGTGCTCGGCCGGCGCCGCAGCGAGCGCACTTCCGGCGCTCGCGTCAGCGAGTTGTCGACCAGCTACTTCCGCGGCCTCAACTACCTGCTCAACGAGCAGCAGGACAAGGCGATCGAGGTGTTCCTCAAGCTCGCCGAGATCAACCGCGACACGGTCGAGACGCACCTTGCGCTCGGCAACCTGTTCCGCCGCCGCGGCGAGGTCGACCGCGCGATCCGGGTGCATCAGCACCTCATCGCGCGCCCGAACCTCAGCCAGGACGAGAAGACCGTCGCCTTGCTCGAACTCGGCGAGGACTACATGCGCGCCGGCCTGCTCGATCGCGCCGAGACGCTGTTCACCGATCTCGTCGCGATGGACGCGCTGGCGCCGCCGGCGCTGCGCCACCTGATCGGCATCTACCAGCACGAGCGCGACTGGACCAAGGCGATCGAGCACGCGCAGCAGTTGGAGCGCGCCACCGGCGAGTCGCAAGGCGCGATCATCGCGCAGTTCCATTGCGAACTGGCGGAGCATGCGCGGGCGCAGGGTGCGCGCGAGGAAGCGCGCAGGCACGTCGCGGATGCCTTCGAGGCGGAGCCCGAGTGCGTTCGCGCAAGCATGATCCAGGGCCACATCGAATCCGCCTCCGGCGACCTCGACGCGGCGATCCGCGCATTCGAGCGGGTCGCCGAGCTCGATATCGACTACATCCCTGAGATCCTTTCGCCACTGCTGGATTGCTACGCTCGCGCGCAGCGCATGCAGCGCGCCGAGGAATTCCTGGTCGACATCACGGAACGCCATCAGGGCGTGTCGCCCGTGCTGGCGCTGGCAAAGCTCTATGCGACGACACGCGGCGAACACGTGGCGGTCGATTTCCTCAACCGCATCCTGCGCGAGCGGCCCTCGGTGCGTGCGCTGATGGCGCTGATCGACGTGAACCTGCGCACCGCCACCGGCGAGGCGCGCGACAACTTCCTGATCCTGCGCGACCTCACCCGCAAGCTGGTCGAGGGCAAGGCGATGTACCGCTGCAACCAGTGCGGTTTCGGCGCCAAGGCGCACCATTGGCAGTGCCCGAGCTGCAAGAGCTGGGGCTCGGTGCGGCCCATCCACGGCGTCGTGGGCGAGTAGGGCGCTCGTGGACGCGTCACGCGGGCTCGTCGTGATCGTGCCGCTCGTCGCCTGCGCATCGTCTGCCGCGCTGACGGCGTGGTCGATCCGCTACGCGCATCGCCGCGCATTGATCGACCATCCCGGCCAGCGCCGCTCGCATCGCGTGCCGACCCCGCGCGGCGGCGGAATCGGCATCGTCGCGACCGTGCTCGCCGGCCTGCTCGTCGCCGCGGCGACGGGAACGGCGGCGTCCACGCCGGTACTGGCCGTCGCCGCCGCGATCGCGCTTGTCGGGGCGGTCGGCTGGATCGACGATCACGGCGGCCTCGCCGCGCGCTGGCGCTTCGCCGCGCACCTGCTGGCGGCCCTGTCGCTGTTCGCTCCTGCCGTGCTTCCGCAACCGTCGGACTTCTTCGGCGCGATCGACGTGCGCGACACATGGCCGCTGCTCGCGGTCGCCGCGACGTTCGCCTGCCTGCTCGTGGTCTGGTCGATCAACCTGCACAATTTCATGGATGGAATCGACGGCCTGCTCGCCATGCAGGCGATCTTCGTATTCGTCGTCGCGGCCGCGGCCTTCCTCGCGGCGGGACGTGGCGCCGCCGGCATCGGCGCATTGGCCTGCATGGGAGCCACGGCGGGTTTCCTGCCGTTCAACTTCCCGCGTGCGCGCATCTTCATGGGCGATGTCGGCAGCGGCGTGCTCGGCCTGCTCGTCGGCATTGCCGTGCTCGGCCTTCTCGCGACGCCGCGCATCGCGCCGGCGACCGGCGCGATCGCGTGTTCGGCCTTCGTCGCCGACGCGACCTGCACGTTGCTTTCGCGCATGCTGCGCGGCCGGCGTTGGTATAGTGCGCATCGCGAACACCTGTACCAGTGGCTGGTACGCAGCGGGTTCTCGCACGCGCGCGTCGTCGCGCTCTACACGGGCTGGAATGTGCTGATCGCGTTGCCTGTCATCCTCTGGATCAATCGCCCGCCCGATTCCGCGGCCGGCATTCCATCGCGCGACGGGATCGGCGCCGCGGCCGTGCTCTACGTCGCGGCCGTGCTTGCGTGGTGGCTCGGCAAGCGCTGGTGCCTGCATGCGGCCATGCGGAGGAAGCATGCTTCGTAAGGCCATCGCCGGCATCCATCCGCGTCTCGCTGTCGTCGCGCACGACATGGTGATGGTGTGGCTGGCGTGGACCGCAGTCAGCATGATGCGCTGGTCGCTGGCCCCCAATCCCTCGCCGGTATCCCTGTTCGACACGGAGGTCTGGCTGGTGCTCGCGGCGCAGGGCCTGATCTTCTGGTGGACCGGCCTGTACCGCGGCTTGTGGCGCTTCGCCAGCACGCCGGACATCTGGAACATCTTCCGGGCCTGCCTGCTCGGCGCTTTCGCGGTCGCGATCACGCTGTTCGTCTACAACCGCCTCGTCACGGTGCCGCGCACGGTGCTGCTGGTGTACCCGCTGATGCTCGCCGTGCTGCTCGGGGTGCCGCGCCTGGCTTACCGCTACTGGAAGGACAGCCGGCTCGATTTCGTCACGCGCACGCCGAGCGAACGCATCCTCGTGCTCGGCGCGGGCAAGGCCGGCGAGGCGCTGGTGCGCGACCTGCGCCGCGAGAACCGCTACGCCCCGGTCGGCTTCCTCGACGACAACCCGCAACTGCGCGGCTCGCGCCTGCACGGCATCCCGGTACTCGGCACGCTCGACCAACTGCCGCAGCTCGCGCGCGAAACCGCCGCGGAAATGCTGGTCATCGCGATGCCGGCAGCGACCAAGGCGCAGATGCGCCGGGCCGTCGACCTGTGCGAGGAATGCAACCTGCCGTTCCGCACGGTGCCGCGGCTGGAAGACGTCGTCGCGGGTCGGTCCAGCTTCAACGAACTCAAGGAAGTCGCGATCGAGGACCTGCTCGGCCGCGAGCAGGTGCAGCTCGACTGGACCGCGATCCGCACGCGGCTCGCCGGCAAGCGCGTGCTGGTCAGCGGCGGCGGCGGTTCGATCGGTTCGGAACTCTGCCGCCAGGTCGCGCGGCTCGGCGCCGAATCGCTGATGGTGCTGGAACTGTCCGAATTCAACCTCTACAAGATCGAGCAGGAGATCAAGCGCGACTATCCCGACCTGTTGTTCGACGCGTGGCTCGGCGACTGCGGCGACCCGATGACCTGCGCGCGCGTGTTCGCGCATGCGCGGCCGCAGGTCGTGTTCCATGCGGCCGCCTACAAGCACGTGCCGCTACTGCAGGGGCAGGTGCGCGAGGCGTTCCGCAACAACGTGCTCGGTACCAAGACGATGGCCGAGGCAGCCGACGCGCACGGTGCCGACAGCTTCGTGCTGATCTCCACCGACAAGGCGGTCAATCCGACCAGCGTGATGGGCGCGTGCAAGCGCGTCGCCGAACTGTTCTGCCAGAACTTCGCGCAGCAGTCGCACACGCGCTTCATCACGGTGCGTTTCGGCAACGTGCTCGATTCGGCCGGCTCGGTCGTGCCGCGCTTCCGCGAGCAGATCCGCGCCGGCGGCCCGGTCACGGTCACGCATCCGGAGATCACGCGGTACTTCATGACGATTCCCGAGGCCTGCCAGCTGATCCTGCAGGCCTCGGTGCTCGGCAACGGCGGCGAGATCTTCGCGCTCGACATGGGCGAGCCGGTGAAGATCCGCGACCTTGCCGAGCAGATGATCCGCCTTGCCGGCAAGCACGAAGGCGGCGAGATCCCGATCGTCTACACCGGCCTGCGCCCCGGCGAGAAATTGTTCGAGGAACTGTTCCATCCGCAGGAGAAATACAGCGACACCGCGCACGCGAAGATCTTCCTCGCGCAGCCGCGCAGCATGGCCTGGGCCTTGCTGACGACGCAGCTCCGCCAGGGCGAGCTCGCCGTGCGCGATTTCGACGAAGACATGCTGCGACGCATCCTCGACCAGTTGCTGCCGGAGTTCGCCGCGAACGGCGTTCCGCAGGACGGCAACGTCGTCGCGTTCGGGGCAAGATGAGTTTTTGCGGTCGATCCGCGATCGCGCGGATCTGGAAAATCCGGCCGTCGTCGAGGGAATTTTTCGCGATCGATCCCTGGTCGCTTCTAGCCAAGAGGCGGCCATCCAGGGCCGCGCTTTCAAATTGAGAAGACTACAAGGACATCGCATGAGCCAGCGTTTGCGCAAGGTCGTTTTCCCGGTCGCCGGCCTCGGTACGCGTTTCCTGCCGGCGACCAAGGTCGTTGCCAAGGAGATGCTGCCGGTGCTGGATCGCCCGCTGATCCAGTACGCGGTCGACGAGGCCGTCGATGCCGGCGCCGATACGCTGGTGTTCGTGACCAACCGCTACAAGCATGCGATCGCCGACTACTTCGACAAGGCCTACGAGCTCGAGGCCAAGCTCGCGCAGTCCGGCAAGAACGACCTGCTCGCGATGGTGCAGGGCACCTTGCCCAAGCACGTGCGTTGCGTGTTCGTCACGCAGCCGGAAGCGCTCGGCCTCGGCCATGCGGTGCTCTGCGCGAAGCCGGTCGTGGGCAACGAACCGTTCGGCGTCGTGCTGCCGGACGACCTGATCTGGAACGGCAAGCGCGCCGGCGCGTTGCGCCAGATGTCGGAACTTTCCATGCGCGAAAACGGCGCCGGCGTCATCGCGGTCGAGGAAGTGGCGCGCGAACAGACCGACAAGTACGGCATCGTGGACGCGACGCCGTTGTCCGACCGCGCGGCCAAGATCAACCTCGTCGTCGAGAAGCCCAAGCCCGACGTCGCGCCGTCGAACCTCGCGATCGTCGGCCGCTACGTGCTGCCGGGACGCATCTTCGAATTGCTGGAAACCACCAAGCCGGGCGCCGGCGGCGAAATCCAGCTGACCGACGCGATCGAGGCATTGCTTGGCGAGCGCTCCGTGCTGGCTTATCGCTTCGAAGGCACGCGCTTCGATTGCGGCAACAAGCTAGGCCTGGTCAAAGCGACCCTGGCGATGGCGTTGGAAGATCCGGCGCTGGCCGAAGCGACGCGCGGATTCATGATGGAAGGGCTGGGAACCGAGGACTGAGCGTCGAGGGTCGATCGGAACGCCCCGAAAAATGGACCTGAGCTGGATCCTCAACCACCTCGGCGAAGACCGCGAACGCTATTTCGGCGCGGTCGCGCCGCCGATCGTGCAGTCGTCGATCTTCGCGTTTCCCACGGTCGAAGCGATGCGCGCGGGATTCCGCGACGAATTCGGCCAGCACGTCTATACGCGCGGCAACAATCCGACGGTCGACATCCTGCGCCGGAAGGTCGCGGCGCTCGAGGGTGCCGAGGATTGCCTGATGTTCGGCAGCGGTGCGGCTGCGGTGTCGGCCGGCGTGATCGCCTGCGTCGCAGGCGGCGATCACGTCGTCTGCGTGGCCAGGCCCTACAGCTGGACGCGCGCGGTGCTGAAGGACCTGCTCGGCCGTTTCGGCGTGTCGACGACGTTCGCCGACGGTACCGACATCGCAAACTTCGAGTCGGCGCTGACCGACCGCACGCGCCTGATCGTGCTCGAAAGCCCGAACTCGATGACGTTCGAGCAGCAGGATCTCGCCGCCGTCGCCGCGCTGGCGAAAGCGCATGGCATCCGCACCCTGGTCGACAACAGCTACGCGACACCGCTGAACCAGTCGCCGCTCGCGCTCGGCGTCGATCTCGTCGCGCATTCGGCGACGAAATATCTCAATGGCCACAGCGACGTCGTCGCCGGAGCGCTGTGCGGCAGCGAGGCGCTGCTGCGCGAGGTGTTCCGCGGCCCGTACATGACGCTCGGGGCGATCCTCGCACCGCACGATGCGTGGCTGATGATCCGCGGCCTGCGTACCTTGCCGATCCGCATGGAGCGCATCGCTTCGACCAGCGCGAAGGTGCTCGCGTTTCTCCAGGCGCACCCGCGCGTGCGCCGCGTGCACTCGCCGCATGCGCACGCGAATCCGCAGCTCGGCCTGACCGAGCGCCAGTTGCGCGGTGCCAGCGGCCTGCTGACGATCGAACTCGACGCGCCCGACGTCGCCGCGGTGGAGCGTTTCTGCGATGCGCTCGAACGCTTCCTGATGACGGTGTCGTGGGGTGGCTACGAATCGCTCGCGTTCCCGGTGTGCGCGGTATTCCCGGCGAGCGCGGCGTTGCGTCCGGCGTCAGGATTGCCGCTGAGCCTGGTGCGCCTTTCGATCGGACTGGAAGACGCCGACGTGCTGATCGCCGACCTGGAGCAGGCGTTCGCACGCATCTGACGCGCGCGAACGCCGGACTCGCGGCAGTTCAATGGCCGATCGCGAAAAGCCGCCAACTCAGCATGCCGGCACCGATCGCCACGGCGATCAACGCCATTGCCGCGACATTGAACAGACGTCCGAGCCGCAGCGCGGCCTCGTCGCGCCGGATGGCCGTATCGCGCAGCACGCGCGTCCGCGCGAGCGGCCAGCGGCGCTCCTCGACGACGCGTCGGGCGAGACGCGCCGCGTAGCCGGCGAGCAGCAGCAGGCACAGGCCGCCGCCAGCCAGCGCAACAGCGATCCAGCGGCGCAGCAGCACGACCAGTTGAGCGGTCGGCATGCCCTCGGCTAGTCGCAGCAGCCAGTGCTGGAACGCGAACACGATCGCCACGGCCGCCAGTGTCGCCACGGTCAGAACGACCGCGGTCACGCGACGCTGGCTCGGATCGGCGTGCTGGATGTCGGTGTCCATGCGGTTTCCCCGAAAGCGACCGCACTATAACGAACGCTTCGGGCGCGCAGCGCGCCGCCCGTCGCCGAATCGCCGCGCCGGTCGCGGCTGTTATCCTTCGCCGATGAATCGACTGCTTGTTGCACTGCTGCTTTCCCTGTCGCTGCCGGCATGCCAGACCGTCCGCCCTTCCGAGGCGCCGCGTCGCGTCGTTCCGACGGCGCCGTCCTCGGCCGTGCTCGAAGGCGATTTCGACAACCATGAACAGGTCTGGAGCGCGCGCGAGGCCGGAGCCGCCGACGCGGCTCCGCACGTCCTCGTTTCGCTCGCGCCAACCGCACGCGATGACTGGTCTCTCTGGCGCATCCGCGTCGATTCCACGCCCGCGATGGATGCGACATGGGCCGTGCGTCGCATCGCGGCCGACAAGGGGGCCGTGACGCTGCTGCCGCACCGCGCCCTCGTTGCGGCGCCGGGGACCGGCGAAGCGTTCGATCCGCGGCAATGGACGCCGCTCGATGCATGCGCGTTGCGCGGAACAACCACGGCATCCGCCATTCAAGCCACGGCGGACATCGCCGCGTGCGCGACGATTGCGCCGGGCATCGGCGCGCAGGCGGCGTTGCTGCCGTTGGCGGTCGAACGCGAGGGCGAATGGCTGCACGTGCGCCTGTACGCGGACCAGGCGCGCGGTGCGCAGGCGCGCTCGGACGCGCGCAGGGTGCAGATGTTCGGCGGCTGGGCGGCGATCAACGGCTCCGGTCCCGATGCCGGCGCGGACAGCAGCGACTGGCACATGAACCGCAACCTGCGCATCGGCAGCGAGGGCGGTCGCGTCGCGCTGGCCTGGCGCGACGGCAAGCCATCCGGTTATTCGCTGGGGCTCGAACGCCTGACCTATCGCGACGGCGGCGTGCCGGTGCTGAAGTTGTCGGTCATCGACGATGGCAGCGGCCGCACGCTCGCCTACGCATGGGCCAATCCCGAAGCGACGCGGATCGGCATCAACCTCGGTTGGGTCCAAGTCGGGTTGGATCGCGACGCGACGACGGTCGTCGAGAAGGAAAAAGCGAAATGAGCGAACCGACGATCGAATGGAGTGACTTCGAGAAGGTGCTGATCGTCGCCGGCACCGTGAAGCGTGTCGAACCGTTTCCGGAGGCGCGCAAGCCGGCGTGGAAGTTCTGGGTCGATTTCGGTCCGTACGGCGAGAAGAAGACCAGCGCGCAGGTCACGAGCCTGTACGCGCCCGAGGATCTCGTCGGTCGCCAGATCGTCGGCGTGATCAATTTCCCGCCGAAGCAGATCGGCCCGTTCGTGTCGGAGTTCCTGCTCACCGGCTTCCCGACCGACGACGGCGTCGTCGTGACCGCGATCGAGCGGCCGGTGCCGAACGGGACGCGGATGGCGTAGGCCGGACGCGCGTTGCGCGGCCGGCCTGCAGGCCGGGAGTCAAAGCGCTTCGAAAACGCCGGCCGCGCCCATGCCGGTGCCGATGCACATCGTTACCATGCCGTACTTCTGCTTGCGGCGGCGCAGGCCGTGCAGCAGCGTCGCCGCGCGGACCGCGCCGGTCGCGCCGAGCGGGTGGCCGAGCGCGATCGCGCCGCCGAGCGGGTTGACCTTCGACGCGTCGAGGCCGACGTCGCGGATCACCGCCAGCGCCTGCGCGGCGAACGCTTCGTTGAGCTCGATCCAGTCGAGCTGCTCCTTCTTGAGTCCCGCCACGTCGAGCGCCTTCGGGATCGCCGCGATCGGGCCGATGCCCATGATCTCGGGTTTCACGCCGGCGACGGCGAAGCCGACGAAGCGCGCGATCGGGGTCAGGCCGTAGGCCTTGACCGCGTGTTCGCTGGCGAGCAGCACCGCGCCGGCGCCGTCGGACATCTGCGAGGAGTTGCCGGCGGTCACGCTGCCGCCCATGCGGAACACGGGTTTCAGCTTGGCGAGGCCGTCGAGGCTGGTGTCCTTGCGCGGGCCTTCGTCGACGGAAATCGTGCGCGTGTCGTTGCGGATCGAATGCGTGGCCAGATCGGGGTAATGATCGTCGAGCGCGAACGGCGCGATCTCGTCGGCGAACGCGCCGGCGGCGATCGCGGCCAGCGCCTTCTGGTGCGAGGCCAGCGCGAACGCGTCCTGGTCCTCGCGGCTGACCTTCCACTGCTCGGCGACCTTCTCGGCGGTGATGCCCATGCCGTAGGCGATCGCGACGTTGTCGTCGGCGAACGCGGCCGGGTTCATCGCGATCTTGTGGCCCATCATGGGCACCATGCTCATCGACTCGGTGCCGCCGGCGAGCATCAGGTCGGCTTCGCCGAGGCGGATGCGGTCGGCGGCCATCGCGATCGCCTGCAGGCCGGACGAGCAGAAGCGGTTGATGGTGACGCCGGGCACGGTGTCGGGCAGGCCGGCGAGCAATACGCCGATGCGCGCGACGTTCATGCCTTGCTCGGCCTCGGGCATTGCGCAGCCGATGATGGCGTCGCCGATGCGCGCCGGGTCGATGCCCGGCGCTTTCGCGATGGCCGCGCGCAGCACGTGCGCGAGCAGGTCGTCGGGGCGGGTGTTGCGGAACACGCCGCGCGGCGCCTTGCCGACCGGCGTGCGCACGGCGGAGACGATGTAGGCGTCCTGGATTTGCTTGCTCATGGATGGATTCCTCGTCGTCTCAATTGCGGAGCGGCTTGCCGGTGGTCAGCGTGTGCGCGATGCGCTCCTGCGTCTTCGGCATCTGCGCGAGTTCGAAGAAGTGCTTGCGCTCGAGGTCGAGCAGCCATGCCTCGTCGACCTGCGAGCCGCGTTCGATCGCGCCGCCGCAGATCACGTCGCCGATGCGCGTCGCGACCGCGTTGTCGTGCTCGGAGATGAAGCGGCCCTCGAGCATGTTGACCAGGGCCATCTTCAAGGTCGCCAGTCCGACGTCGCCGGCGACGGTGACGTTGTTCGTCGGCAGCGGCGGCCGCCAGCCGCTTTCGGCCATCGCCTCGGCGACCTTTTTCGCGACGTGGAGCAGTTCGAAGCCGTTGAACACGACGACGTCGTCCGGGCGCAGCAGGCCGAGCTGCTTGGCTTCGAACGCGCTGCCGGAGGTTTTCGCCTGCGTGACCGTCTCGAACATGCGCTTGATCTCGGGGAACACGTCGCCGTCCGCCGCGCGCTGCGAGGCGCGGACCGCGATCTCCTTGAGGCCGCCGCCGGCCGGCAGCAGGCCGACGCCGGCTTCGACCAGGCCGATGTAGCTTTCGAGCGCGGCGACCGTGCGCGCGCTGTGCATCTGGAACTCGCAACCGCCGCCGAGCGCAAGCCCGCGTACCGCTGCGACGACCGGGACGAGCGAATACTTGATCCGCATGCTCGTCTTCTGGAAGTTCGCGATCATCGATTCGAGCTTGGGCGTTTGGCCGCTCTGCACGAAGCCCATCATGCCCTTGAGGTCCGCGCCGGCCGAGAACGCCTTGTCGCTGTCCTGCCAGATCACGACGGCCTTGAGGTTCTTCTCGGCGTAATCGATCGCCTGCTGCACGCCGTCGAGCACGGCGTCGTTGATCGTGTTCATCTTGGTCTTGAACGAGAGGATGCCGACGTCGTCGTCGCCGAGCGACCACAAGCGCACGCCGTCGTTTTCCCACAGCGTCTTGCCGGTATCGAACTTCTCGCCGAGCAGCGCATCCGGGAACAACTGGCGCGCATAGACCGGGTGCGTCGAGCGCGGCGCGTACTTGTCGGTCTGCGGCGAATACGAACCGTCGGCGTGGTGCACGCCGTCGATCTTGGCGACCCAGTCGGGCAGGGCGGCGGAGCTCATCGCCTTGCCGGCGGCGATGTCCTCGGCGATCCATTTCGCGACCTCGGCCCATCCGGCCGACTGCCAGGTCTCGAACGGGCCGAGCTTCCAGCCGTAGCCCCAGCGGATCGCGAAATCGACGTCGCGCGCGGTCTCGGCGATGTCGGCAAGGTGGAACGCGCTGTAATGGAACAGGTCGCGGAACATGGCCCAGAGGAATTGCGCCTGCGGGTCGTTCGACACGCGCAGCTTGCCGAACTTCTCCGCCGGGTTCTTGATCGCGAGGATCGCGACGACTTCGTCGGACGGCTTGGCGCCGCTGGCCACGTAGTCCTGCTTGGCCAGATCCAGCACGACGATGTCCTTGCCGCGCTTGGTGTAGATGCCGGCGCCGGCCTTCTGGCCGAGCGCGCCCTTGCCGATCAGGGCAGACAGCCACGCGGGCGAGGCGAAATGCGCGTGCCACGGATCGTTCGGCAGCGTGTCCGCCATCGTCTGAATCACGTGCGCCATCGTGTCGAGGCCGACCACGTCGGCGGTGCGGTAGGTCGCCGACTTCGGGCGGCCGATCGCAGGGCCGGTCAGCGCGTCGACGAGGTCGAACGGCAGGCCGAACTGTGCGGTGTGGTGCATCGTGGCGAGGATCGAGAACACGCCGATGCGGTTGCCGATGAAGTTCGGCGTGTCCTTGGCGTAGACCACGCCCTTGCCGAGCGTCGTGGTCAGGAACGCTTCGAGGCCGGCGAGGACGTCGCGATCGGTTTCCTTATCGGGAATCAGCTCGACCAGGTGCATGTAGCGTGGCGGGTTGAAGAAGTGGATGCCGGAGAAGCGCGGCCGCAGCTTCATCGGCAACGCATCGGCCAGCGAATTGATCGAGAGGCCCGAGGTATTGCTCGCGATCACCGCGGAATCAGAGACATACGGCGCAATCTTCTTGTAGAGATCGAGCTTCCAATCGAGCCGTTCGGCGATCGCCTCGATGACGAGGTCGCAGTCGCGCAGCGCTTCGAGGTGCTGGTCGTAGTTCGCGGGCGTGATGCCGGCGACCTTCGACTTTTCCGCCAACGGCGCTGGCGACAGCTTGGCCAGATTCGCGATCGCCTTCAGTGCGATGCCGTTCTTGTCACCTTCCTTGGCGGGAAGGTCGAACAGCAGGGTTTCGACGTCGGCATTGGCGAGATGGGCGGCGATCTGCGCGCCCATCACGCCGGCACCGAGTACGGCGGCCTTGCGGATGCGGAGGGGCGAGTGGCTCATGGAAGACTCCGGGTTGAAGGGCTGTTCTTGAACGATGCGGCCACGGATGGCTGCGGGTAGGCGATACGAAGGCACTGCGTGCCGGGAATGTTTCGTGCCCGTCGATGCAGCGATCGGGGACCATCGCAAGAGATGCGGCCACCGATGAGCGTGGGCAGGCGATACGCAGGCACGGCGTATCGGGAATGTTTTCGTGTCCTGTCGAAGTGCCGGTCACCGCCGATCGCACGGGTTTGCGAACCTCACGCCCGCAAACCGGCAGCGGCAAACCGGACCAGGTGCTGCGCTGCCTGCTCGCGATGCGTGCGCTCGCTGACGCTCTCCTTGCGCTTGATCATGCCGAAGTCGGCCATCGCGTAGGTGAGGGCGCCGGCGACGATGTCCAGCCGCCAATACAATTCTTCCTTGCCGAGGTGAGGCAGCAGGCGTGCGAAGGCGTTGGCGAACTCGCGCAGCACGTGGCCGTAGTTGTCCGACAGGAACTTGCGCAGGCGCTCGTCGTGCTCGGCGTAGGCGCGCGCCAGCACGCGCACGAACGCGGTGCCGCCGGCGCTGTCCATCGATTGCTCGAGCGCCGGGCGGATGAACGCATCGAGCACGTCTTCGAGTTGTTGCTCGCTGCCTTTCGCCTGCACGCGCGCCAGCGCGTCGAGGCGATGGCGGTTGAGTTCGTCGAGGCGGCGCCGGAAAACTTCCTCGATCAGGCTTTCCTTGGAGCCGAAGTGGTAATTCACCGCGGCGAGGTTGACCTTCGCCGCGGCGGTCACCTGGCGCAGCGACGCGCCGGCGAATCCGTGGCGGGCGAACAGCGCCTCGGCGACGCCGAGGATGCGTTCCCTGGTCGAGAAATTGGACGGGGCGATGCGCAAGCGCGGGGAGTCCGTGGTCAAACGATCGTTTGAATACTAGGCGGGCTCGGGCGGGCGGTCAAACTCACCAATGCTTTCAGTGTCAAAGCGCGTGGAAATTAGCTAGAATCCGACGCGATAATGTGAGCTAAGCCCGCGGATTGGCGCGGATTTGGCGTTATAACGGCGTTTGCCGCCGTTCCCCCGTGAAACCCACCTGACGGAGACCCGCAGCTTATGGCGCTGGAGCGCACCCTTTCCATCATCAAACCCGACGCGGTCGCGAAGAACGTGATCGGCGAAATCTACTCGCGTTTCGAAAAGGCGGGCCTGAAGATCGTCGCGGCGAAGATGAAGCATTTGTCCCGCAAGGAAGCCGAAGGTTTCTACGCAGTGCATCGCGAGCGTCCGTTCTTCGCGGCGCTGGTCGATTTCATGATTTCCGGCCCGGTGATGATCCAGGCGCTCGAAGGCGAGAACGCCGTCCTCAAGCACCGCGACCTGATGGGCGCCACCAACCCGAAGGAAGCCGCGCCCGGCACGATCCGCGCCGACTTCGCCACCTCGATCGACGCCAATGCGGTGCACGGTTCCGATGCCGTCGAGACCGCGCAGGTGGAGATCGCATACTTCTTCGCCAGCACCGAGCTGTGCCCGCGTTGAGGACGTGAACCGGTGACGACGGCCAAGGCCAACCTGTTCGACTACGACCGCAAGGGCCTGCGCGACCTGTTCGCGCAGCTCGGCGAGAAGCCGTACCGTGCCGACCAGGTCATGAAATGGGTCTACCACCGCCACGTCACCGATTTCGCGGAAATGACCGACGTCGGCAAGGCCTTGCGCGACAAGCTTGCCGACGCCGTCGAGATCACCCCGCCGAACACGCTGTTCGAGAAGCAGGCCACCGACGGGACGCACAAGTGGCTGCTCGGCATGGACGGCGGCAACGCGATCGAGGCCGTGTTCATCCCGGAAACCTCGCGCGGCACGCTGTGCGTGTCCTCGCAGGTCGGCTGCGGCCTGAACTGCCAGTTCTGTTCGACCGCGACGCAGGGTTTCAACCGCAACCTGTCCGCCGCGGAGATCATCGGCCAGGTGTGGGTCGCCGCGAAACACCTCGGCAACGTGCCGCACCACCAGCGCAAGCTCACCAACGTCGTCATGATGGGCATGGGCGAGCCGCTGCTGAACTTCGACAACGTCGTCACTGCGATGAGCGTCATGCGCGACGATCTCGGCTTCGGCCTCGCCAACAAGCGCGTGACCTTGTCCACCGCCGGCCTGGTGCCGATGATCGACAAGCTGTCCGACTCGAGCGACGTCTCGCTGGCCGTCTCGTTGCATGCGCCGAACGACGAGTTGCGCACCGAGCTGGTGCCGCTGAACAAGAAATATCCGATCGACGAACTGCTCGGTGCCTGCGCGCGCTACGCGGCGCGCCGACCGCGGACGACGATCACGTTCGAATACACGATGCTCAAGGGCGTCAACGACAAGCCCGAGCATGCGCGCCAGCTGATCAAGCTGATGCGCCGCCTGCCGGCCAAGGTCAACCTGATCCCGTTCAACCCGTTCCACGGCACGCGTTTCGAGCGCTCCGACGAGGACGTGATCCGCGCATTCCAGAAGATCCTGCTCGATGCCGACGTGCTGACGATGGTGCGCCGCACGCGCGGCGACGACATCGACGCGGCCTGCGGCCAGCTCAAGGGCCAGGTCATGGATCGCACGCGCCGCCAGGCGGAGTTCCTTCGCAAGCTCGAAAAGGATGTCGCCGATGCGGCTTGAACGCGCGCTTTCCGCGGTTGTTTTCACGACCCTGCTGGTGCTGGCGGGCTGCGGCTCGGGTACGGGCACCACGGTCAAGAAGGAAGACGCCGCCACGCAGCGCGAAGATGCCGCGCGCGTGCATACCGAGCTCGGCCAGAAATACCTGCAGCAGGACAAGCTCGAGCTCGCGCTGGAAAAGCTCAACAAGGCGCTTTCGTTCGATTCCAACTACGTCGACGCGCACACCGTGATCGCGGTCCTGTACGAGAGGATCGGCGACTTGCCCAAGGCCGAGGAGCACTATCGCCGCGCGGCGCAGTTGAAGCCGAAGGGTGGCAGCGAACTGAACAACTACGGCGCCTTCCTCTGCAAGGTCGGGCGCTACGACGAGGCACGCACCTATTTCGAGCGCGCGATCGCCGATCCGTTCTACGCGACGCCGAGCGTCGCCTTGACCAATTCCGGCACCTGCCTGCTCAAGGCGGGCAAGCGCGACGAGGCGGAGAAGGCGTTGCGCCTCGCGCTGGACCAGAGCCCGACGGACAGCGAGGCGCTGCTGCAGCTCGGCTCGGTGCTGTACGAGAAAGGGGAATATCTGAAGGCGCGCGCGTTCGTGCAGCGCTTCGAGTCGCAGTCGCAGCCACGTCCGGATGCGCTGATGCTCGGCCGCAACATCGAGCTCAGGCTCGGCAACGGCAAGGCTGCCGGCGACTATACGCGCAAGCTGATGCAGGGCTTCCCGGAATCGCAGCAGGCGAAATCGCTGAGCGTGCAGGGCTAGTCATGAATGGAAAAGAGGATCGGCAACGGGCGAAACCCGGGCCGGTTGGGGTGGGGGTGGCGACGGAAGAACACGCGATCGACGTGTCCGTGGCCGCGGAATCGAACACGGGAAGCGGCAGCCAATTGACGCTGCCATTGTCCAGAGGAATCCACGCAATGAGAGCCGAAGAGGCCGCCGAAGTGAACGAACCACGCCATGACGCCGCCGCGCAGGACGGAATCGTCGCGGCGGAAATGCCGGATCACGTTGCAGACGATGCACGCCTGGGACAACGCCTGTGCGCGGCGCGCGAGCGTCAGGGCTGGACACGCGCCGACGTCGCCGCGCGCCTGAAGCTGCCGGTGAACCTGATCGCCCGCCTCGAAAACGACGACTACCAGGGCTTGACCCAGGGCGTTTTCCTGCAAGGGTATCTTTCGAGCTACGCGCGCCTGGTCGGGATTCCGGTCGAGCACGCGACCAGCGTCGCGGCAGAACACGCGCATGCCGCGCCGCTCGTCGCGACCGGCACGATTTCGCATTCGCGCTATTTGTTCGAACGCTATTCGGTCAGCGCGACCTACCTCGTCCTGACGGCAATCTTCGTGGTGCCGGCCGTGTGGCTGGCGACGCATGGCGGGCTCGACCAGAACCTCGCGCGCACGACGCCGCTCGATCCTCCGGCCAATGTCGTCGCGGTTTCGCCGCACGAGGCGGGTTCGAGCGCAAACGACGCGTCGGTGCCTGCCGACACGGCGATCGCTGCGAGCGCCGAGGTCGCGAGCGAGAGCCCGCAGGCGCCCGCCCTCGTCGACCCGTCGCCGGTGATCGCGTCGATGACGCCGTTCCCGACCACGCCGGCGCCCGTCGCACCGGCTCCCGTGCCGGTACCGCCGGCCGCGATCGGCACCGGGGCGCATACGCTCGAACTCAAGCTCGAACAGCAGAGCTGGGTCGAGGTGACGGCGGCGGACGGACGCAAGCTCGAGTACGGCATGCTCGCCGCCGGCAGCGTGCACAACTATCGCAGCGACGGCCCGGTTTCGGTCCGCCTCGGCAACGCGCAGGGCGCGCAGATCCGTTCGGACGGAGCCATGATCGACCTGGCGCCGTTCCAGCGCGGCAACGTCGCGCACGTGAAGCTGTTCGGCGAACCGGCCGCCGCGGCGGCCGCGCCGAGCAACCAGTAGCTGAACCCGTCCTCAAGCCGGACGGCGCGCGCAAGCCGCGCCGTCGCGGTTTCCTGCTAACCTTGTGCGCTCTCCGGCCAGCCGTTCGCTCGACTGGTCGCGCCTCTTTGTGTCTTTCCAGGTGAATGCATGGCTTTCGAAGTTCTCGACGAACACGAACAAGGTGAACTGGTCCAGAAGTGGCTGCGCGAGAACGCGCTGTCCATCGTGGTCGGCGTTGCGCTCGGCCTCGTGTTGATCTTCGGCTGGCAGCAGTGGAAGTCGCACGGCGTGCGCCACTCGGCCGAGGCAGCCTCGCAGTACCAGGCGCTGACCAAGGCGATCGACGACAAGCAGCCCGACGAAGCCGCAAAGGTCGCCGAGCTCATTCGCAAGGATTACCAGGACACGGTCTATGCCGTGCTCGCCGCCCTCCAGCAAGCCGACGCGTCCACCAAGAAAGGCGATCTCGCCGCTGCCGCCGCCGCGCTCGATTGGGCGCGCGAGCACGCGAAGGACGACAGCCTCAAGGGCCTGATCGCGGCGCGCAGCGCACGCGTGAAATTGGCCCAGGGCGATGCCGACGGCGCGCTGAAATTGGTCGACGGCATGCCGAAGGGCGATTACGCCGGACTCGCCGCCGAGATCCGCGGCGATGCGCTGGCCAAGCTCGGCCGCAGCGACGATGCGCGCAACGCCTACCAGGATGCGCTGTCGAATCTGGACGCGCAGGCGCCGAACCGCGGCTTCGTGCAGATGAAGCTCGACGATCTCGCCGGTACCGCGACGCCGACGGCAGCGCCCGCTGCCACGCCGGCGGAACCGGAAGGGAAGCAGGGCACATGAAACGTTCCCTGCTGGTCATCGTCGCTCTGGCGACCGCGCTCAGCGGTTGCAACTGGATCAAGAACCTCGGCAAGAAGGACAACGTCGAGCCACCGACTCCGCTGACCCAGATCACGCCGACCGTGCAGGTCGATCGCGTCTGGAGCGACGGCGTCGGCAAGGGCGCAGGCGATACCGGCGCGCGTCTCGCGCCCGGCAGTGCGGACGGCCGCCTGTATGCCGCCAGCATCGATGGCACCATCGAGGCGATCGACGCCGCCAGCGGGCGCACGTTGTGGCAGAAGCACGTCGGCGATCGCAAGGGCTGGCTGTGGCGTCGCGGCGAGAACTCGCTGCGCTGGTCCGGCGGGCCGGGCGTGGAGGGCGACCTGCTCGCCGTCGGCGGCCTCGATGGCCAGCTCTACGCGCTGTCGACGCAGGACGGCGCCGAGCGCTGGCACGTGCAGCTCACGTCCGAGGTGATCTCGGCGCCGGCGATCGCGAACGGCGTCGTGGTGGTGCGCACGAACGACGGCCGCCTGACCGGCCTCGATGCGAACGACGGCAGCCGCAAGTGGGTCTTCGAGCAGCCGGTTCCGCCGCTCAGCCTGCGCGGCAATGCCAATCCGCTGATCGTCAACGGCATCGTCTACGACGGTTTCGACAACGGCAAGGTCGTCGCGATCCGCCTCGACGACGGCAACGAGCAGTGGGCGCAGGCCTTGTCGAACGGCGAGGGCAGGACCGAGGTCGAACGCTTGTCCGACGTCGACGGCAATCTCGTCTCCGACGGCGCGGCGCTGTTCGGCGCCGGCTATCGCGGCCAGGTCGCGGCGCTGGCGCTCGACAGCGGTCGACCGATCTGGCAGCGCGATCTGTCCAGCTACGTCGGCGCGGCGGTCAGCGGCAACACCGCCGTGTTCGTCGACTCTGATGGCAACGTCTGGGCATTCGACCGCGAAACCGGCGTGAACCTGTGGAAGCAGGACCAGCTCAAGTACCGCTGGCTCGGCGCGCCGGCGATCCAGGGCGACTATGTCGTCGTCGGCGACAGCGAGGGCTTCGTGCATTGGCTGAGCCTGTCCGAGGGCAAGTTCGCCGCACGCGAGCGCCTCGGCAAGAAGCCTATCGAAGGCGCGCCGCTGGTCGTCGACGGCGTGGTCTACGTCGAGGACGTCAAGGGACGCATAGGCGCCTATCGCGTGCGGTGAGAGGCGTCCCCGGGACGGCCTTGCCGCGCACCAACCCGACCCCCGCATGGATGATCAGCGGGGGTTCTCTTTTCCGGAGCCCGCAATGCTTCCCGTAGTTGCCCTCGTCGGGCGCCCCAACGTCGGCAAGTCGACGCTGTTCAACGTGCTGACGCGCACGCGCGACGCGCTCGTGCACGATCTGCCCGGCGTCACGCGCGATCGCCATTACGGCATCTGCCGCCTTGCCGCGGAGCCGTCCATGGTGGTCGATACCGGCGGCTTCGTCGAACATGCCGAAGGCATCGACAGCCATACCGCGCGCCAGGCCGAGTTCGCGATCGAGGAAGCCGACGTCGTGCTGCTCACGGTCGACGCGCGCGACGGCCTGCTGCCGACCGATCGCGCGATCCTCGACCGCCTGCGCCGCAGCGGCAAGCCGCTGGTGCTGATCGTCAACAAGGTCGACGGCCTCGACGAGCACACTGCGCTGGCCGAGTTCGCCGCACTCGGCGTGGCCTGCGTGCTGCCGGTTTCGGCCGCGCACGGCCGCGGCGTGACACCGCTGCTGGCCGCACTGGAAACCCTGTTGCCGAAGACGGAAGGCGATCCGCTCGCCGAAGCGCCGAGCGACGGCATCCGCGTCGCCATCGTCGGCCGCCCGAACGCCGGCAAGTCGACCCTGGTCAACCGCCTGCTCGGCGAGGAACGCGTCATCGCCTCGGACGTGCCGGGCACCACGCGCGACTCCATCCGCATCGAACTGGAACGCGACGGACGCAAGTACACGCTGATCGACACCGCCGGCATCCGTCGTCGCGCGCGCATCGAGGATGCGGTCGAGAAATTCAGCGTGATCAAGTCGCTGCAGTCGATCGACGCGGCGCACGTCACCGTGCTGATGCTCGATGCGCGCGAGGGCGTTTCGGACCAGGACGCCGGTCTGATCGGGCACGTGCTCGACTCCGGTCGCGCGCTGGTCGTCGCCGTCAACAAGTGGGACGGCATGGACAAGTACCAGCGCGAGCAATGCATCGCTTCGCTGTCGCGCAAGCTCGAATTCGTGCCGTGGGCGCGCCAGGTATTCATCTCCGCCTTGCACGGCAGCGGCATCGCCGAGCTGATGAAGGCGGTCAATCGCGCGCATGCATCGGCCAACCACAAGTTCACCTCGTCCGAGCTCACGCGCGCGGTCGAGGCGGCGTACCAGGCATATCAGCCGCCGCTCGTGCGCGGCCACACGCCGAAGCTGAAGTTCGCGCATCCGGGCGGAGCGAATCCGCCGACGATCGTGATCCACGGCGCGCGCACCAAGCACATCGCCGAGAGCTACCAGCGCTATCTGGAGAACTTCTTCCGCAAGCGCTACCGCCTCGAAGGCACGCCGATCCGCATCGAGTTCCGCGACAGCGACAATCCGTTCGCCGGCAAGCGCAACGAACTCACCGAAGGCCAGCAGCGCCGGCGCACGCGCATGATCCGCAACGCCAAGCGCGGCAAGCGCTGAGGCGACCGCCGTCGTGCCTGCGCTGCCATTGCTCACGGTGGCGATCCTGGCCGGCGGCGCGGCGACGCGCCTCGACGGTCGCGACAAGGGCCTGGAACCGTTGCAGGGGCGTCCGCTCGTTGCGTGGGTCGTCGATGCGCTGTGGGGAACGGACGCGTCGCCTTCAAAGGCGGGATTCGGCCTCGCGTCCGGGACGGTTCGTGGAACCTCCGCGCTCCTGATCGTCGCCAACCGCAACCTGCACGAATACGCGCGCTACGCGGCGACGGTCACCGATGCCATTCCGGGCTTCCGCGGTCCGCTCGCCGGCGTGGCCGCGGCGCTCGCCGCGTGCACCACGCCGTTGCTGCTGACCGCGCCGGTCGATTGCCCCGATCCGCCACGCGATCTCGCCGCGCGCTTCATCGAAGCGATGTGCCCCGGCGGCGCGGACGCGATCGTCGCCCATGATGGAGAGCGCCGACAGCCGTTGTTCGCTCTGTACAGGCGCGAACTCGCAGCCTCCGCCGCGGCAGCAGCCGGGGCAGGGCAAGGCGTATGGGCGTGGCAGGCTTCGATCGGCGCGCGCGAGCTTGATTTCTCCGAATGCCGCCGGCAGTTCCACAACCTCAATACCCGCGAGGAATTCGCAGCATATGCGGCCGAGCACCGACTCGAATCCTGAGTTTCCGACGCACCTGTCGGTCGACGAAGCGCGTCGCCGCGTGCAGGATCTGTGCGCGCCGCGCCGGCTGCCGGCCGAACCGGTTGAACTCGAAGGCGCGCTGGGTCGCGTGCTCGCGCACGACGTCGTCGCTCCGTTCGATCTGCCGCCGTTCGCGAATTCCGCGATGGACGGCTATGCACTGCGCGGCGACGAGTTGCCTGCGCAGGGCGAGCGCCGCTTCCGCATGATCGGCTGCGTGCTCGCAGGTGCCGTGGAGGCGCCGCCGGTGGGCGCCGGCGAATGCGTGCGCATCACGACGGGCGCACCGTTGCCGCCGGGTGCCGATACGGTCGTGATCAAGGAGAACGTGCGCGCCGACGGTGACGCGGCCATGGTCGCCGCCGGCGAAAGCGCCGGCTCGAACGTGCGGCCGGCCGGCGAGGACTATCGGCGCGGCGACCTCGCGCTGCGCGCCGGCGACGTGTTGACGCCCGCGCGGCTGGGCGTGCTCGCCTCGTGCGGGCACGCTCGAGCGCACGTCGCCCGGCGCCCGCGCGTGGCGTTGTTCGTCACCGGCGACGAGCTGGTGCCGCCGGAGCAGCCGCTCGGTTTCGGCCAGATCCACGACAGCAACCGCTACAGCCTCGGTGGCTTGCTGCGCAGCATCGGCATCGAGCCGGTTTCCGCCGCCCACCTGCGCGACGATCCGGCCGCGTTGCGCGACGCCCTGCGCGAAGCGGGCGAGCGCTGCGACGTGGTCGTCAGCAGCGGCGGCGTATCGGCCGGCGAGGCGGATTTCCTGCCCCGTCTCGTCGCCGAGCTCGGCAGGGTGCATTTCTGGAAGGTACGCATGAAGCCCGGCATGCCGGTGCTGTGCGGCGAGATCGGCAATGCGCTGGTGTTCGCGCTGCCCGGCAACCCGGTCTCGACGATTGCGACGTTTCTCGCCCTCGTGCAGCCGGCGCTGTCCGCGTTGCAGGGAGCCGCGGCCGTCGACGCGAAGCGTTGGAAGGCACGCCTCGCCGCGTCGCTCACGAAGAAGCACGATCGCCTCGAGTTCCTGCGCGCGCGCATCGAATCGCGCGACGACGGCGCGCTGTGGGCGACGCCGCTGCGCAAGCAGGGCTCGGGCATGCTGCGCGGCGTCGCGGAGGCGGATGCGTTGATCGTGGTTGCGGAATCCTCGCGCGAACTGGAGGCCGGCGCGGTCGTGGAAGTGCTGCCCTTGCCGGAACTATGCTGAACGCATGAACGCGCTGCCCACTTCCGATGCACGCGCCGCCGACGGCCGCGAGATCGATCCGGCCGACGCGCTGGCGCGGCAGCGCGCCGGCGCGCTGCTGCTCGACGTGCGCGAAGACGACGAACGCGCCGGCGGCCATGCCGAGGGTTCGTGCGGACTCGCGCTCGGCCTCGTCGCCGAACGGGTCGGCGCGATCGCGCCGCAACGCAGTCGCGAGATTCTCGCGATCTGCGCGAGCGGGCGCCGCTCGCTGCTGGCGGTGCAGGCATTGCGCGAGCTTGGCTACGCGAACAGCTTTTCCGTGCGCGGCGGGTTCGCGCGCTGGAAGCGGGAAGGATTGCCGGTCGAGCAGGGCGCGCTCGACGGGGAATCGGCGGAGCGCTACGCGCGGCATCTAGTACTGCCGGAAATCGGCGTGGCGGGACAGCGAAGGCTCGCGGATGCGCGCATCGCGCTGATCGGCGCGGGCGGACTCGGTGCGCCGGCCGCGCTGTATCTCGCCGCGGCCGGCGTCGGGCGCCTGACGATCATCGACGACGATCATGTCGAACGCTCGAACCTGCAGCGCCAGGTCATCCACGCGGATGCGCGCGTCGGAGTGGCCAAGGTGGAATCCGCGCGTATCGCATTGGCTGCGCTCAATCCGCAGACGGAGGTCGATGCGGTAGCGGAACGCGTGCAGGCGGCGAATGTCGAAACACTGCTGCGCGGCCACGATGTCGTCGTCGACGGCGCCGACAATTTCCCGGCGCGCTATTTGCTCAGCGCGGCCAGCTTGCGCCTGGGGATCCCGCTGGTCTACGGCGCCGTGCATCGTTTCAGCGGACAGGTCAGCGTGTTCGATCCGCGCCGCGACGATTCGCCGTGCTATCGCTGCCTGTTCCCGCAGCCGCCGAGCGCGGCGGAAGCGCCGAACTGCAGCGAGGCCGGCGTGCTCGGCGTGCTGCCGGGCGTGATCGGACTGCTGCAGGCGACCGAGGCACTCAAGCTCGTGCTCGGCATCGGCACGCCGCTGGTCGGGCGCCTGCTGTGCCAGGACGCACTCGCCGGCACGTTTCGCGAACTTCGCTTGCCGCGCGATCCGGATTGTCCGGGCTGTGGTGCGGCGGCGCACTTCGACGGCTACGAGGACGTCGCGGGAATCTGTTCCCTGGCGTGATTCCCGAAGGGTAGCCGGCCCCATCCCGCGAACGCGACGAGCGGGGCGGGCCGCGCGGCTGGCCGAGTCGTCCAGGCTCGTTCGGATGTGCTCCCTTTCACCACGAGGGCGCCCGGGACTAGGTCCTCTGGCGCGTCTTGCCTCGCGCACGCCCGGTCATCGAAAAGCGCGGCGAATCATCGGTTTTGCGGCATTTTTGATGATTGTTTGACCTTCCTGATACGACGTTTGAGCACGGCCTGAGGTGGCGACGCAACACGTGTCATAGCGTGAAGGCGGACTCCCGGTGCAGTTCCGGCCAATACCGGAAACCGGGTGGAAATCCGCAAGCCAATACCCGCCAACTGGGGAGAGCAATCATGTCGGCAACAACGTGTGCAACCGGATCGGCCAATGGCCGGCCGTGCCGGAACCACCCGCCCTCGAACACTATGAAACGCATCGCGTCCGGCGCGGTGTCGGTGGTGGCATTCCTCGGCCTGGCGGGTCTGATTCCAGTGGGGACATCGACGGCCGCGCCGGTCATCGGCGTCACTCCCGATCGCGCGACGATCACGTTGACGCCCGGGCAGGCGCAGACCCGGCCGCTGACGATCTCGAACCGCGGTACCGATCCGCTGGACTGGCAGGTTCTCGACCAGAACGTCGACGTTCGCGACTTCCGACGCGAGGCCGCGCTGAAACTCGACACGAACGAGTACTACCTCGCTTCGGCGGTGATCGACCCGGCCGGTCGCTACGCCTACTTCGGCACCAGTTCGCCGCCGGGCCAGCTGGTGAAGGTCGACCTGCAGACCTGGCAACGCGTCGGCACGATCGTGATGCCCGATGCGGAAGGCGAGAGCGGCGAGAAGTTCCTGTTTTCCGGTGTCGTCGAAAGCAGCGGCAAGTACGCCTACTTCGGCACCGGCACCTATCCGGGCAAGGTCATCAAGGTCGACCTCGAGCACTTCAAGCGGGTCGACGCCATCACGATGGATGCCGGCGAAGACGTATTGCGTTCGGCGACGATCGATCCCGCCGGCGAATTCGCCTATTTCGGATCGGATACGTCTCCGGCGTCGATCATCAAGGTCGACCTCAGGACGTTCGCGCGCGTCGGTGCGATCGTGCTGGATCCGGAATTGTCGTACATGGACTCGTCGGCCACGATCGATCCCCAGGGACGCTATGCGTACTTCGGCGTGTCGTGGGGCAGCGTGGCCAAGATCGACCTGTCCGATTTCACGTTCGTCGGCGCGATCGACACCGGGGCAGGCACGCTGATGGCATCGGCCCTGATGGACCCGAACGGGCAGTTCGCCCTGTTCGGCACCTTTGCAGACCCTGGGCAGGTCATCAGGATCGACCTGGCCAGCTTCACGACAGCCGGCGCATTGACGCTGGAAGCGGGTG